>Ga0214919_10004630_pt1 | contig 20016 bp, 13 predicted proteins | sample LL1503_MetaG_FD_177994 | JGI IMG/M metagenome (GOLD analysis project Ga0214919, IMG submission 177994) | Freshwater microbial communities from Lake Lanier, Atlanta, Georgia, United States - LL-1503 | ecosystem: Environmental > Aquatic > Freshwater > Lake | place: USA: Georgia | collected... | reverse complement strand
AGGTCAACGCCAAGGTGGAGCAGCTGATCGGCGTGTCGGCCGAACAGTTCCGCCAAGTCATCATGCTGCCGCAAGGCAAGTTCCGCGAGTTCCTCGCCGCCGACTCGAAGGGGCGACGCACCGTCCTCGAGAAGCTGTTCGGCACGGAGGTCTATCGGCGCATCGAGGAAGAGTTGCATGAGGCCGAACGCAAGGCCGTTGCCGACGCCGCCCGTGCCCGTACCGAACTTGATATCGTTCTGCGTCCGCGCGAGGTGCAATCCGTCGACGCGTTGATCACGTTGCGCGACGAGACCGCCGGCGCCGCGACCGCCCGCCGTGCCGAGGCGACCGCCTCTGGTACCCGCGCCACCGAGGCCGAAGCCTCCCTCGCCGCCGGGACGGAGTCTGGGCGCCTCATCGCCGAACGCACCGCTGCGAACGCCGCCGTCGCCACCCTCGAGGCCGACCTCCCCACACGTCAAGCCGACCGCGCACGCCTTGACGCTGGGCGCAAGGCCCTCCCCGTCGTTCCGGTCGAAGCGCAGGTCGAGGAGGCACGCAAGCGCCGCGACACCGCCGCGCAGGACCTCGCCACGCGTCGCCTCACCGCCACTACCTTGCTTGAAGCCCTCGAGGTCGCCCGCACCCGCCTCGCCACCGAGGAGGCGCGCAAGCCCGAACGTGAGACCGCCACGCAACGGGTGCAGGAACTCGACCGCCTGAAGAAGGACGTTGCCGACCTCGCCACCTTGCGTGCCGCGCTCGTGGAGGCCCAAACCGCTGCCACCACCGCCGACACCGCAGTAACCATCGCGGAGGCGGCGGACTCAGCATCCGCGAAGGCCCTCGAAGACCTGCTTGCGCGCATCGGCACCCTGCAAGTGGAGGACGCCAAGCTTGACGGCGCGCGCGCCATCGCAGAGAGCGTCGCCCGCCAGGTACAGGCGCGCGCCGACCTTGAGGCCAACCGCAAGGCCCTGGCCACCGCGATCACCACCCGCGCAGGCGTCGAGGTCGAGGCGACACGTGCCACCGAGGCCCGCGCCGCCCTCCAAGCGCGCATCGGCGACCTCCGCGCCTTCTCCGCCCGCCAAGACGGCGCGACCCTCTTGGTCTCCCGGGTCACCGACACCCTGAAGGCACGTCACACTCTCGACGCCGACCGTGCGTCGCTCATCAAGGCCACTGCCGCGCACGCGGGGGCGGTCGCCGCCCACGAAGCCACCGTCACCGCCCTTGAGGAAGCGCGCGCCCACCACGAGGCCACCTTCCACGCGTGGACCGCCGGATTGGCCGGGCGCTTGGCCAACACGCTCGTCGCGGGCGAGGCCTGCCCCGTCTGCGGGTCCGACCACCACCCGTCCCCAACCACGCCCGGCGGAAGCGATGTGCCGGTTTCGGACGAAGACCTGAAGGCCGCCGACCGTGCCCTCAAGGGTGCGTCCGACGCCGAACGTGGCGCCGACAACGCCGTCACGGCGCGCAAGTCTGAGGTCGACAACCTCAACGGCAAGGTTACAACGGCGGTCGAGGCCCTCGGCGACGACGCCACCGTGCCCGTAGCTGATTTGCAGGGGCGCAAGGCGCAGGCCGACTCGGAGCTTGGTGCGATCACCGCCGCAACCGCCGAACTGGTGGGCGCGGAGGCGGGCATCGAGGCCGCCCGTACCGCCGAGCGCGACGCCACGGAGGCCGCAACAGCGTCACGCACCGCCGTTGATCAACTGGAGGGGACCGTTAACGCGGCGATCACGGCCCTCGGCGACGACGCCACCGTGCCTCTTTCCGACGTGCAGGGGCGCAAGGCAAAGGCCGACGCCGACCTGCAAGCGGCGCAGAAGGCATCCGACGACCTTGCCGAAGCCACTGGGCGCGAATCCGCCGTGCGTCAAGCCTCCGACGAGGCCCACGCCCGCGCCGTGCAGGCCCGAGAGGCCTCGACACAGGCACAGATTGCCCTTGCCAACGCCCAGACGCGCACGGACGTCGCCGCGAATGCCGTGCCGGCGGACCTTGCAACCCCCGAGGCACTCGCCACCGCGCGGTCGGTCGCCGGCGCCCTCGTCGCCACCCTGGAATCAGCCCTCGCCGAAGCGACCGCGAAGGAACGAACGGCGAACGATGCCACCATCGTCGCCGACACGGCGTCCACCGCCGCCGAGGCGAGCGACGCCGACCGCGCCCGTGAACTGGAGCAAGCGGTCGCCATCCTCGATCAGGTGGTGCGCGACGCCGGCTTCGCAAGTGTCGACGACTGGCGCGCGGCGTGCCTCACCCCGGGGGTCATCACAGAGTTGGACGGGCGCCTCGCCTCGTTCGACGCGGCGCTTGCCGAGGCACAGGGCCGGGCAAACCGTGCCCGGGCGGACGCCGCGAACGTCGAAGCGCCAGACATGGAGGCCCTAGTCGGCGCACTCGCTTCTGCGAAAGAGGCCCACACGATCGCGCACGACGCCGCGACACTGACCGAGGCGATCGCCAAGGACCTCGAGGGTGAGGTCACCCGTGCCCAAGCGGCGCAACGGGTTGTCGACGCGGCGGTGGAGCGCCAGACGCGCATCCTGAAGCTTGCCAACCTCGCCCGTGGGGTTCAGCGTGGAGGCGACGTTCCTCGCATCTCGTTCCAAAGCTACGTGTTGGCCCGGGTTCTCGACCAAGTTCTCGACGCCGCGACGCAACGTCTCCTCAAGGTGAGCCAAGGGCGCTACGAGGTCCGTCGACGCCTGGAGGCGAGGAGCCGGGTCGGCCAAGCCGGCCTCGATATCGAGATCCTCGACCGCTACACCGGCCAAGCGCGCGACGCCCGCACCCTCTCTGGCGGCGAGTCGTTCCAGGCGTCACTCTCACTGGCGTTCGGCCTGTCAGATGTGGTGCAACAGCACGTGGGCGGCGTGCACCTCGACTGCATCTTCGTGGATGAGGGGTTCGGGTCGCTCGACCCCGAGGCCCTCGAGCACGCCTTGCAGATGCTCAAGGAGCTGCAGGTGAACGGACGGTTGGTGGGGATCATCAGCCACGTCGGCGACCTGCGCCAGCACATCGACGCCCGCCTGACCCTGACCAAGACTGCCAACGGCAGCACGGCCACCTTCCACGTGTGACGGCGTCACCGCCACCCTCTCACGCAGATCCGCGGAGGAGGCGACTCACTCCCCTCTCCCGTGGCAACGGGAGGGGGTGGCGGTGGAGGTCTTCAGGCGCGACGTTCGTTCGGGACGCCCCAGAGATTCCAGGTGGCGAGGGCACTGAATGAGGCCGCGCTGTATGCGTTCAGCGACACCAATGCCTCAAGTTGGTCCGGCGTGAATGGGATCACCGGTCCCCATGGCAACGTCCTCCCGGCAACGAATGCGGCGTAAAGGATGGCCAGAGAGACTGCCAGCAATCGGCGGTTCCCAGCCGGACACGTCCACGCTGCGATCACGAGGCAGGGAACCAGGAAGAGTTCCACGCCAGAACCGCGACCCAGGACGACCGTGCAGAAGATGCCATTGAGTGCCCCGATAAGCGGGAAGGCCAGGCGGCCTGTCCCCGGGTAGCGTCGACTTGCCCACGGGACGGCACAGAAGAACGGTGTTGACAGCATGGTGAGGACAAGCCATGGCGACCATTCGCCGGTGGCCCATCCCACAAACAGGGGGTACGTCGGCTGGTTCCCGAGCAGAACAACGAGCAACCGGTTAGCTGCCCCGGTCAACGGGTCATCGGATGCGAAGTAGGCTGCGAGCGCCTTCCAACCCCGCCCCGCTCCCGTTTCTCCGGTAGAGGGGGCCGTCCCGCGCTCCATGGAGACGGTCTCGCCAGTTCCGGTCACCGAACTATCCCTTCCGGGATCCGGTACCAGATACCACCGGGCGCAGCCGGTAGTGGCTGATGCCCCATTCGGCGCCGCGTGAGTGGCCGAAAAGGCCCGAGGTGGCCAGGAAGAAGATCCGCCATCGGCGACGCCACACCTCGGCGTCAGCACCATATGTCGCTCGCATGATCGCGCCGACTTCGGCGTGGTTCGCATCCATGCGTCGTAGCCAGTCTTCCGCGGTGCGCGCATAATGGCGCCCGTCCCACCGCCACGTGTCTTCGAGATCGAACAGGTCCGGAAACGCTCCGGCCAGTCCATGGCTGGGCATGATCCCGCCGGTGAAGAAGTGCTGCGCGATCCAGTCGGCCTTGTCGGCACGGTCGAACCGGTATGCCCCGATCCGGTGGGTGAATACATGGATGAACAGGCGTCCGTCGGATGCAAGCCACCCGCGGATGCGATCAAGCAACGCCCGCCAGTTCGACATGTGTTCGAACATCTCGACCGAGACCACGCGGTCGAACGACCCGGCCTCGAATGCCACATCGTTCATGTCGGCGGTGATCACGCGCACGTTCCGGAGGCCCCGTTTCAGGGCCTGCGCTTCGACGTGCGCGCGCTGTGAGTGCGAGTTCGAAACGGCAGTCACCTGCGCATTCGGGAAGGTCTCGGCCATGTGGAGGGAGAGTGAACCCCACCCGCTGCCCAGTTCCAGGATGCGCTGTCCATCTGCCAGTCCGGCGTGGGCGACGGTCTCCTCGAGCGCGGCAACCTCGGCTTCCTCCAGGCTTGACGCGGGTCCGCGGTAGAGGCCGGACGAGTACTTGAGGCGTGGTCCGAGAACGAGTTCGAAGAACCGTGCCGGCACCTCGTAGTGCTGTGCGTTGGCGTCCTCGACGTTGGTGGCGATGGGGAGGTCACGCATCGCCTCGGCAAACCACGCATTGGCTCCGTCCGCCGTGGCGCCGAGTCTCCGCCGGGTCCGCCCGACAAGCCACTGGATGCCAAGGCGCAGGAACGCATCCGGAACCGGCTCCCGTTCGACCACGCTGATGAGTGAAGCGAGAAGCGTCATGTCCCACATCCCTCGCTTCGCCCATCCCTACCACCCCACCCCGTCGCCCCTTTATTTATATTTTCGCTGCGCTCACCAAGCCCACCTGATTTACATGCCATCTTCCCGCCACTTCACCTTGGTCCCAGGGCGTTCAAGCTTGTAATCCATCGGAACCGCGCACGCCGGAATTGGCGTTTCGTTGGGATATCCTAGCGTAGATGCGGGCCGCAACTTCAGATGCACGTCTGGCCGTCGGGCAGTCCGCGTTCCTAGCCCCACCACCACCCCGCTGGATGTACATGCACCGCTGCGCGGGACGGTTCAGGAGTGCCATCTGATGAGCGGCGCCGGCGACACACGGCTTCGCATCGCTGTTATCGGCACGGGAATATCTGGTCTCTCAGCTGCATGGCTGCTGGCCGGTCCGCATGACGTGACCGTATACGAAGCCGACACCCGTGTGGGAGGCCATTGCAACACCCTGACGGTCGACGCAGGTGATGGCAATGTTGCCGTGGATACCGGGTTCATCGTGTGCAATCCGGACACCTACCCGAACCTTATCGCCCTCTTCGAACACCTTCGTGTGCCGACCGTGCCAACCGAGATGAGTTTCGCGGTCTCCCTCGGCAGTGGCGCACTGGAATACAGCGGCAGTGGCATTCAGGGGTTGTTTGCCCAACGGTCCAATCTGGTGCGCCCGCGGTTCTGGTCGATGCTGCGCGACCTCCTCCGCTTTTATGCCGATGCGCCGCGCGACCTGCCGCTGATGGGCGACCGGACCCTCGGTGAGTACCTGGACTGGCGAGGCCACGGTCGTGCGGTACGCGAGGACCATCTCTATCCGATGGCTGGCGCAATCTGGTCGATTCCCGCGGGACAGGTTGCTTTGTACCCGGCGCGGGCCTTCGTGGCGTTCTGCCAGAACCATGGTCTCCTGCGAGTGACCGGTCGGCCGGTGTGGCGGACGGTGACCGGAGGAAGCCGGGAATATGTCTCCCGCATGGTCGCAGGTCTTGGCAATCGCGTACGCACCGGCGCTCCGGTAACCGCCGTGAGACGCGATGTGGACAGTGTGACGGTCACCGCCGCGGGCTCGGCCGAGACCTACGACCATGTCGTCATTGGTGCGCACGCCGACCAGTCACTGCGCATGCTTGCCGATCCTGACGACGATGAGACGCGCCTGCTCTCCCTGTTCCGCTATGGACGCAACGACACAATCCTGCACACCGATGCGCGCCTGATGCCACGGAGGAGGTCGGCGTGGTCAAGTTGGAACTATCTTGCCCCGGACCGCGCCCCGGGCACGCCCTTCCCCACCCCATCGCCCCTGATTGGAAGTCGCTCCGTTCTCTCGGTGACCTACTGGATGAACCGCCTCCAAGCATTGCAGACCCGCACCAACCTGTTTGTCACCCTCAACCCCCACACCATGCCACCCGATGAGCACGTCCTGGCGCGGATGACCTACGAGCACCCAATCCTCGACGGCCCGGCAATCGCCGCCCAACCCGCGTTGTGGTCGCTGCAGGGCCGTCGCCGGACGTGGTTCTGTGGCGCATGGTTTGGTGCCGGTTTCCACGAGGATGGGCTTCAGTCCGGCTTGGCCGTGGCGGAACAGCTTGGCGGGGTCCGTCGTCCGTGGCGGGTGGCCAATGAGTCCGGGCGGATCCATGTTGGGGCCGTCCCTCATCTGGCGTCGGTGGCGTAGCGTGCAATGAGCGAAGCAAATTTGAATCAGGCGGCGATGGGGAGCGAAGCGAGGGCAAGCGAAGCGCATTTGAATCAGGCGGTGCTGGCGAGCGAAGCGAGGGGCAAGGAAGGAAGCAGACCACCCAGTGCCATCTATGCCGGCACGGTCATGCACCGGCGAGTGCGCCCCACCCCGCACGTGCTCCAGTACGGCATGTTCACCCTGCTGCTCGACCTCGAAGAAGTGCCACGCCTCGCCAGCCGGTTGCGTTGGTTCTCGCTGGGCCGTGCGAACCTCTTTGCCTGGCGACCACAGGATCATCTTTCCGGCGGGAGTGACCTCCGGAGCGAGGTTGACGGAATCCTTGAGCGAGCCGGGATGGATCCTGATGGTGGGAGTGTGCACCTGCTCACGATGCCCCGCGTGCTCGGCTACGTTTTCAATCCCATCAGTGTCTACATCTGCCACCGGGCCGGGGGCGGCCTGCAGGCGGTCCTCTACGAGGTGAACAACACCTTTGGAGACCGACACTCCTATCTGTTTCCAGTTGGCGACTTCGCAGTCGGTGGGGGTACATCGTTGCGGCATTCCTGTGCAAAGGCATTGCACGTCTCGCCGTTCGTGGACATGGGGATGCGGTACGACTTCCGCCTTCGACCGCCGACCGAGACCTTTGGCTTGCGCATCGACGTGAGCGACGGTGACGGTCCCCTGCTGGTGGCTGCCGAACGCTTGCGCAGGCGCCCGTTGACCGACCGCGAACTGTTGCGCGGGTTCCTGGAGTTTCCGTTGCAAAGCCTCAAGGTAATCGCAGGCATCCATTACGAGGCATTTCACATCTGGCGAAAGGGCGTTGGTTTGCGCCGTCGGCCACCGCCGCCTTCAATGCCGGTCTCGGTCATGGCCCTTGCCACCCCACCCCACCACCCCGCCTGATTTATATGCTTCGCGCACATCACCACAGCTAGGACACAACATGTCGGACTTCGGACAGACCTCACGCAGAACCCAGCACTCACTCGGAGACGGGAGTGAGATGGCGACCTCCCCGGTTGCGACGGGAGCGGTGAGGATGCGGATCATGTCCGGGTTCCTGGCGAAGGCACTGGGTGCTGCGTTGTCGCGCATGCACTTTGGCGGTCTCACCCTTGTCTTGCCGGATGGGCGACGGGTCGAAGGGCATGGCCCGATGCCGGGTCCGACAGGCGTGATCCACATCCACCGTCTGCGATGCCTCGGGCAACTGCTATTCACGGGCGACGTGGCCTTTGCCGAGGCGTACATGCGCGGCGACTGGACCACACCCGATCTTGCTTCGGTGATCGAGGTGGTGGCACGGAACCGGGAAGCCCTCGACCAGGCGATCGATGGGTTCGGCCCGGCTCGCGCCCTCGACTGGGTAACCCATCGCTTGCGGGCAAACTCCAAGGCCGGGAGCCGACGCAACATCTCGGCACATTACGATCTGGGGAACGAGTTCTATGCCGAGTGGCTTGACGAGGCGATGGTCTACTCGTCTGCGATCTTCGAACGTTCCGAGGCGACCTTGGAGGAGGCCCAAGCGGCCAAACTCGACCGGGTGATGGATCTGGTGGATGCCCAGCCCGGGCACCGTGTCCTGGAGATCGGTGTCGGTTGGGGTGCCCTGGCGTCCCGGATTGCCCAGTGCGTCGGCGCCCATGTCACCGGCCTGACCCTTTCGGCACACCAGCTGGCGCACGTGCAGGCCCTCGCGGCGCGTGACGGTCTGTCGGACAAGATCGACGCGCGCTACGAGGATTACCGCGATGCGCGCGGAACCTTTGACCGGATCGTCTCGGTGGAGATGATTGAGGCCGTCGGGCGCGCCTACTGGCCGGCGTACTTCAGCGCGCTGCGGGACCGTCTCCGTCCCGGCGGGCACGCGATCGTGCAAGCGATCACCATCGACCATGCGAGGCTTGAAGAGTACGCGGCGAAGCCGGACTTCATACAGATCCACATCTTTCCCGGCGGGATGCTGCCTTCGATCGAGGCTATGGCAGATGAGGCGGCACGTGCCGGGTTGTCGTTCGAATGTGTGGAACGCTTCGGGGCGAGTTACGCACGGACGCTTGCCGAGTGGCGTGGACGCTTCCTGAGTGCATGGCCCAGGATCGAGGCGATGGGCTTCGACGACGTGTTCCGGCGCAAGTGGGAGTACTACCTTGGCTACTGTGAAGGTGGCTTCCGCGCGGGGGCGATCGACGTGGGCCTCTACAAATTTGCCCCGGTGCGGTAGCCATCGCCGTGGGGGGCGTGGGACGCTCCCGCGCTAGTCGCATGTGTCTAGGGGCCGAGAGAAGCTTGCACTCCGACGCCGGTCGCTCCTCTTGGCCCCACTGCGCCTCACGCTGTAGTGGAGCAACCGGAGTTCGCCGGTGCGTGGCTGGAATGTGACCGGCGCACGATTCGCCGACGGGCTAATGGGATCTTGCGGGCGATCCGGCGGTCGAGGTGGCTTCCCCGTCCGAGCGCCTCGTCGATATCGTTTTCGAGCAGGTTCGTATCGACCATGTGCCATCTGTACTGGTCGATGTACCCATCGTCATGCAGGTGCCGGCGGTCGCAATAGAGCTCGGGCATTGTGTCTTCCCTCCTGATGGAAGAGTTGTCATTCACCTCTTCCGATATGAGAGAAACAGTCATCACCCGGGGAATGTGAGCGCGATACGTCCAGAGATTCGGTAATCCTTGTGCGGGCCTGTGACTGATCGCCCGGTTGCGGTGAACGCGTCTGCACGCGAAGCTTACGCCTCTCTTCACGCCCCACCAATCGCGAGTACCATGGCGCCGCGCGTCTAAGCGACGCGTATGTGGATGAGGGGAGGCGATGGGGTAGGGTGCCGGTCTGGCGCGAGGGCGCGAAGGGAGAGCAGTTGATGGCAGTCGTGATGGGTGGTCGGCCAGGGGGCGTGTCGGGCGTTCCGGGTGGCGACCACATGCGGATCTCGATCGGGCAGTTCAATGAGGCGACCCACGAGAAGATGGTGTTCGCCAAGCAACTCGGGTGTGCCGGGGTTCTCCTGAACACGCCACGCCTGCCGGGCGAACATCGCTGGGAGTACGAAGACCTCGTGCGCCTGCGCGAATACGTCGAGAGTTACGGCCTGAGGCTCGAAGCTCTGGAGAACACCCCCAAGCACTTCTATGAAGGTGCGATGCTCGGCACATCCGAACGCGACCGGCAGATCGAGCACTACCAGGCCACCATCAGGAACGTCGGGCGTGCCGGCATACCGATCCTCGGCTACCACTGGATGCCAAGCAGCGTGTGGCGCTCGCAGGGGACACCCCTCCAGATCGGACGTGGCGGGGCGCGGGTTACCGCATTTGACATGGCCCTTCATGCCGATTCGCCGAACACGCATGGCCGGGTCTACAGCGCCGATGAGATGTGGGCGAACTACGAGTACTTCATCAAGGCGGTCATCCCCGTTGCCGAGGAGGCCGGCATCAAGTTGGCCCTGCATCCCGACGATCCGCCGGTGCCGATGCTCGGTGGTGTCGCGCGTATCTTCTCGAGTTTCGAGGGGTTCAAGCGCGGTTCCGAGGTCATCGAAAGTGATGCCTGGGGCATGGACTTCTGCATGGGGTGCTGGTCCGAGATGGGCGGGCACGACAATGTCATGCGGGGTATCGAGCATTTTGTGCCACTCGGGAAGATCCTCTACTGCCATTGCCGCGATGTCGTCGGTCCCGCAGACCGCTTCGCCGAATGCTTCCTCGGCGAGGGGCAGATGCGCCTCTTCGAGATTTTCATGGCCTTCAAGAAGCATGGCTTCACCGGTTTCCTGATTGACGATCACGTCCCGCACATGATCGATGACTCCGAGTGGGGTCACCGCGGACGCGCCCACGCCACCGGCTACATGCTCGCCACGCTTGACGCCGTGGAAGCAGTCCTCGCCGGTCGGGGATAGATACCGGTCCGCAACGCCGCCCCGTCCCTCCAGATTTACACACGCTGCGCTGATGCACGACGCCGCCTCTTTCCCCAGTCGAGGGGAGAGGGGCGGTGTGTATTTTTCTACCCCATCGCCCCCCCACCCTGATGTACATTCGCTTCGCTCTGGTGAAGTGGTGCGTTTGCGCGAGCGTCGGCCTACTTCAAGGCCCCGAGCCGCAAGCCGTCCAGGAAGTACCTCTGGAATAGCAGGAAGAAGATGATGATCGGGATTGACGCCACGGCACCGCCGGCGAAGATGATCCCCCAGTCGGTCATGAACTCGCCCTGCAGACTCGCCACCCCGACGGTCAAGGTGAACTCCTGAGGGCGGTTCACCGCGATCAGGGGCCACAGGAAATCGTTCCAGTTCCTCACGAAGGTGAAGATTGCCAGTGAGGCAATCGCCGGCATCGACAACGGCACGATCACGTGTCGCACCACCCCGATCTCCGAACACCCATCGATGCGGGCGGCGTCCTCGAGTTCGCCCGGAAGGGTCTGGATGAACTGGCGCATCAGGAAGATGCCGAACACCTGTGAAGACGCAGGAAGCAGGATTGCCCAGATCGAGTCGATGATGCCCAGGCTGCGGCTGATCAGGTAGAGCGGGATGAAGGTCACGTGGATCGGCACCATCAACGTGCTGACGAGCGCGACGAATAGCACGTTCCGCAACGGGAAGCGTCGCTTGGCGAATGCGTAGCCTGCCAAGGTATCGAACACCACGTGCCACAGGGTGGCAGCGAGGGAGACGGTCAGGCTGTTCACGACCCATCGCGTGTAGTGCTTGGACGTTGTAAGCAACCGGATCACGTTGTCCAGTTTCCACGCGGGCACCAGGATGGGGGTCAGTGGCGGGGTCGCAGTGATCGGGGTGAGGGCGTTCGCAAAGAGCCAGTACATCGGGAAGAGGGCGATCACGGTCGTGACGATCAGCACCGACCACGTCACCACGCTTCGGGTGACCGTCATCCCGATCGGTCCCGTGCGAGGCCGTCTTATCGCCACCCCATAGCCCCTTGATTTATAGACGCTTCGCTTGGCCACCCCATCGCCCCTGATTGCGACGCGCTCCGCTCGACCGCGGTCGTCGTCATCTCCTAGTACTCCACATTGCTTCGCAGCACGCGGAACTGCACCAGGGCGACCGCACCGATCATCACGAACAGCATCATGGCTTGCGCCGCCGAAACCCCGAGATCGAAGTCCTTGAATCCCGAGTAATAGATCTGCGTGACGATCGTCTGGGTCGACCGCCCCACACCGCTGGGCACCATCACGTAGATGCGTTCGAAGACCTCGAAACTCGCGATGGTGTAGATGACCGTGAGGTAGAGGGTCGTTGGCCGGATCAGTGGCAAGGTGATCCACCACCATTTCTGCACTGGCGATGCGCCGTCAAGGTCGGCTGCCTCGTAGAACTCGGTCGGGATGCCTCCCATCGCCGCGCTGAACAGCACGACTGCCGTGGCCGGAATCGTCAGCATTGCCGATGCCGTGATGCTGCCGAGGGCGATATCCGGGTTCGACAGCCATCGCACCGGTTCGACGCCGATGAGACGCAGCAGGTAGTTGGCGAAGCCCCATTGGGCGTTATAGATGTACGCCCACGTCATGCCGACGATCAGCGAACTGGTGACGGCCGGCAGGTAGAACGCGGCCCGGAAGAAGGTCCGCACGTGCCGGTGCAGGGGTTGGATGAGGCTTGCCAATGCAAGGCCGACCACGATGTTCGTGGTGACCGTGAACACCGTGTAGGTCAGGGTGTTGCCTATAGAGGTCACGAAGATCCCGCCAAGTCCGGTGAACGCCTTCTGGTAGTTCATCCAGATGGGATCGACGAAGGTCCCGCCGGTCCGGAGGTTGTACTTCTCCACGGAGATGATGGCGGACCACACCACCGGCGCGAATGTGAAGCACGCGAAGGTGATGATGCTCGGCGCAATGAACGCGTACGACCAACCGTGTTCGCGCAGGAAGCGTCGCACGTTAGTCATGAACGTGCCCCCGCCTCGTGGCACCCGCATTACCGGGCTGTTGTGGCGCCGGGACCGGTTGCATTAGCTCGCGACTCCGTATCGGGGCGGTTCAGGGCGCTGGGTCGGAATGGGCAGGGTGATCGGGTGGACCGCGCCACCCCATCGCCATCGCCCCTTAATCTATAGACGCTTCGCTTGGCCCTCCCCATCGACCTGGACCGGACGGCGTTTCCGCCGTCCGTTGTGCCCATCCGCGCGCTCAGGGTCGCCACGATCACGGTCAGCTCTTGAGGAGTGACGTCGCCTCGGCGGAGATGCGCTTCATCGCCTCTTCGGCCTTGACCTTGCCGGAGATGATGCCCTGGTACTCCACATGGAACAGGCGGGTGAACTTTGCCCAGTCGGCAACAAGTGGGGTTGACCACATGTCCGGCAGGACGGGGAGGAACTTGTCAAGCGGGTCGTTGATCTTGACCGACTTGCGCGCGCCCGGTGCGAGGTAGAAGCCCGTCGGCACGTTGGATCCGGCCGGGACATCCTCCTGCACTTCACTGCTGGTGAGGTACCGCCCGAGGTCCATCGCCGCCTTGCGCTTGGTCTCATCCTTCGTCTTGGCGACCGCGATCAGGCCAACCGCACCAACGGTCAGCTTGTTGCCATTCATCGTCGGATGCGGATAGATCTCGAAATCGACCTTGGCGCCCTTGAACTGGGCAGCAGGGCCGGTCGCATCGACGGTCATCGCCAACTGGCCATTCTGGAACGCACCCTTGATGTCGGCGTCCTTCTGGCTGCCGAAGTCGGGAGGCGTGACCTTGTGGGTCAGTGCGAGGCTGATGAACCGCTCGAGGCCGGCGACGGCCTTCGGGTTGTCGAACCCGAACTTGCCATCTGCCGTGAGTGGGCGAACCGACGCGTCCTCGTTCATCCACAGCGCCCAGGTGTTGACAACGCCGGCATCGACGAAGCCACTCCACCCATAGACCTGCTCGCCCTTGGCATTCTTGAAGGTCGTCTTCTTGGCGGCGTCGACAAACTGGTCCCACGTCCAGTTCTTTGGAGGCAACTCCACCTTGGCCTCGGCGAAGACGGTCTTGTTGACGTAGATGCCCATCGGCACGACCCACAGGGGCCACGCCGACGCCTTCTTGTCCTTGATGCGCGTCACATCCAGCACGTTCGGCAGGATGTCGGCCTTGTCGGCGTCGGTGAGGTAGGTGTCGATTGCCTCGACGAGGTCGTCTTTCACGTAACCGGGAAGGCGGTCCGACGGCAGGCGGAGCAGGTCAACACCCTGTCCGGACTGGAGAGCGGTCGTGAGCTTGGTGAAGCCCTCGTCGTTCGGTGGGTAGCCGATGATCTCGACCTTGATTTCCGGGTTGTCCGCCTGGAACTGCACGATGGCGTTGTCAAAGGGATTGGCGAAGGCGTTGCCGGCGGTGTAGCCAAGCACCCAGAGGTTGAGGGTGCCCTTGTACCCGCTGGCGCTCTTGCGCAGGCCGCCCTTGGCGGTGCGGGCTGGGGCCGGGCCGGCAGTCGGTGTGGCTGCTCCCGCGGCGGGCGCGGTGGTCGGTGCAGCCGCCGGGGCCTTCGTTGGCTCGGGGGCCTTCGTCGCTTCCGGTGCCTTGGTCGCGGCCGCTGCCGCGGTGGTCGGTGCAGCCGCGGCAGCCTTGGTTGGCGCGGCTGCCGGGGCCGCTTCGCCACCACATGCCGCGAGGGCGGCTCCGCCAAGAACGGTGCCAAGCCCGGCCACGATCGCACGACGCGACCGCAGGCGGGACAGGGTGTCAGGGATGATTGACAGTCTCATGTCCAATCCTTCGTGATCCGGATCGCTGATGTTTTGCGATCCCTCTTTCCTGATGATAGCCAAACCTCGAGAAAATCCCGGGTTCGCAGAGTTTCGGGAACGAGAAGAAGCCGACCACGCCCCGCCCCATCGCCCCTTGATTTATAGGCGCTTCGCTCATCCGTGATCCACTGCTCGTGGGAGTGTTGGGATCAGGACAGGGCCGGCGTCGGTCGGGCTCCCATCTTTGCCGAGGCCTGTCCGGTGGGATGGAGGTGCTTCGGAGGTCAGGCGGGTAGCGGGAAGTCGATGGTGCGTCGCGACTTCGAGGATTCATAGGCCGCGAGGATCATCTCGACCGCCGCGCGACCGTCGAGACCGGACACGCGGGTCGGCGCACCGGTGCGGAATCCATTTGCATAGTCGGCCCACATCCGCGCGAATCCGGTGCCCCACTCCAGATCAGGCAGTAACGGGTGGATCTCGCGGTCGCCGAAGTGCTTCTCTGAGAGACCACGGACACCCTCGCGATTGCAAATCTCCACGTAGCCATCAGGGCCGTAGAAGGTCACCCGGTGGTTCCACGGGCCAACGTTCATGCCGAAGGTGCCGGTCATCTCGGCAATCGCACCCTGCTGGAAGCGATAGACGGCGATGGCGGTGTCCTCGGACGTCATGTCCAGGACCTTGCGCGCGCCGGCGATCGAGGTTGCTTCCGAGAGGTCACCAAGGATCCAGCGCAACAGGTACGCGGGGTGGACCGCCTGCGCCATCAGGACCCCACCACCGCCGGCCTTGGTGCCAAGCCACGGGCGCACGCTGACGGTCTGGGGGGGTTCCAGTCCGACCGTCTGCGCGAGGAAGATGTCGCCGATCGCACCCGACGTGATGAATTCGCGGGCGGCATCGGTCCCGGGGTCGTAGATGCGGTTGTGGACGGGATGCGCCCGTTTGCCGGCCTTGGCGCCGGCGTTCAGGATGGCATCGCATTCGGCAAGGGTGGTGGCCAGAGGCTTCTCGACTACCACATGGTGTCCGGCTTCCAGGACTTCGACCGCGAACTTCGCATGGAGGTCATGGGGCAGGAGGACCGCAATGACGTCGGCGTCGCTCGCAAGGACGTCGTGCCACGTGTCGTAGATGTGCGCCACGTGGAACTCGGCGGCGCGGGCCTCAGCGCGGGAACGGTCCGCGTCGTAGATGCCCGCAACCTCGACCACGCCGGGGTTGGCAGCAATCGCACGCAGGTGCGCCTGCGCAATCGCCCCGCAACCAAGCAGGGCAACGCGCACGGGCTTGTCGGTACTCATCGGTCTCATCCTTCCTCTTTCTCACCCATTCCTGTCGGGGCCGGGAGAGGATCTAGCAGTTTGGTCTGCGGACATTGCTGCCCGCGGAACACTGGCAGCAATGCCCGTCTGACCGGTAGTCCCCGAAGCGCACTTTGCGCGCCCGTAGGTTCCCGCTGTCCTCCCCGAACTAGTCGGCGCGACGCACTTCCTTTGACTGGTCACGCACGTGCGTCGGGCGGATCATGATCTCCTCGATCAGCGCGCGCTGCGGAAGCGACGCCACCAAAAGGACCGCCGCTGCGACATCCTCGGACTTCAGCATCAGGTCACGCGACTCACGCGAGGGAACAACCGGTCGCGCATCCATGATGTCGGTGTCCACCTCACCCGGGAAGATGCTGCATGCCCGGATGTTGTAGGCCTTCTCCTCATCATTGATCGACTGGGTGAGTGAGGCCTGACCGGCTTTCGAGGCGCTGTAGGCCACGCCCGGCAACGCACCGGCCCGCTTGGCAGCCATCGAGACGAGGTTGATGATGGTTCCCTCGCGCTGGGCACGCATCACCGGCAAGGCCCGGCGCGCGCAGTAGAACGCGCCCGACAAGTTGACCGCAACCACGTGCTGCCAGTCTTCCAGGGTGATGTCGTGGATATTCCGGTGCTTGGTGTTCGTCCCAGCATTCGTGAACAGGACGTCCAGGCGTCCCCATTTCGCTGCAACGCTGTCGAAGAGGTGATCCACATCGGCCGGATTGGACACGTCACCCGGTACGACAATCGCTTCGCCGCCGTGGTCGTGGATCGTCTTCGCGACATCCTCGAGAATGCCCGGGCGACGGCCACTCAGGGCGACCTTCGCTCCCGCGTGTGCCAGCGCGATCGCGCTTGCCCGTCCGATGCCTGTCCCCGCCCCGGTGACGATCGCCACCTTGCCTGCCAATGTGCCTGCACTCATCGTCGTAGTCCTGCCTCTCCGGTCTGGTTTCCAGTTGGACAGGGTACCGCGCCCGACAGGTGCGCGCGGGAGGCCCGCCTGCCCCTCCCCATCGCCCCTGATTGAAAGTTGCTTCGCTTGGCCCTCCCCATCGCCCCTGATTGAACGTCGCTTCGCTTGGCCCTCCCCACTTCCCATGGAGGGGAGACGTTGTGCTTCCTCATGGAGGGGACTCAGGATCATGGGCGGACATGCTAAGGTGGGATCAGAAGGCGGGGTGCACCGGATAGGTGATCCGGTCATACCCGTCGGTGGAGGATGATGATGGACGCAACCCGGGCTGCGGCCTCCGGCATGGCTTCGGCCCAACGCGATGTCGCCATCGCCGCTGCGGGCATGGCCGGTTTCGCCGCCACGAATCCGGATGTGCAGCGCGTGCGCGTCGAGGCTCTGGATGCCCAGCGAAGCGCGGTGACGTCGATGCCTTCCAGTGCCACCGAGGGGGCACCGCGTGCGAACGTGCCCGCAGTCGACGCCTACCGTCTCCCGGTCGGTGGGAGTGTCTCCCTCAACCCGGACCTTGCCCAATCGTTCACGTCCGTCTCGACCGACGGCATCGATGTCTCCCAGGCGATGACTGCGATCATCGTTGGCCGGCAGGCATTCCAGGCAAGTCGCAATGCCTACCAGGCGGCGCAGTCAGTACTAGACAGCACCCTCAGGGTCGGCCTCTAGCACCCCCGGCGCTTGGCGTCCCCTCGCCCAGGCCCCTCGTGCCAATCGGGGTATCTCTCCTCCGTTTGCGCGCCTGACCGCATGCCAACCACCCCATCGCCCTCCACCCTGATTCACATTCGCGTCGCTGCCCGCACACCGCCGACCGCCATTCCTTGCAACTTTGGCCCCTGACGGGTCGTTCCGTCCGGTGCGAGTTTCCACGTGAAAGGCGCGGCCGCCGTGTTCTTCGGCGCGTGGACAACGGGCACGACGGGCGCCTGATGGATTCGGTCCATCCGGTGCTGGCGATGAGAGAGGCAAGCGATGGGCGAGGCGACGTTGGTAACGCGCCTGGAGGCGTCGGCGGATGTGCCCCTTGCCGCCCCCGCGGTCTGGGAGGCCCTGCTCGATGGCACGCGTTGGCCGGACTGGCTTTCCGCCGGTGACCCGCCCGCCCGCGCCTGGCGACGCCATGGCACCTTGCCACGCCTCGATGCCGTCACCGGGTTCCGCGGCAACTCACTCCAACCCGATCCCGTGCCATCAGTCGGCGACATGCGTCAGGAAACGGCCGTTGTTGGCGTTCCGTTCGGGTTCGGAGCGCGTCGCATCACATGGCGGACGGTCGTCACCGATGTCGAGTTCGGGCGCACCTTGGAATGCGAATCCCCGTCAGTTGGGGGCTACCTCCTCGAGTGGCGCCTGCGGTTGACCGTCCTGCCGACCGGGATCCAGCCTCTCCCGTCGTGGTTCACCCTGGGCGTCAATCCGGTGCCCCCCGCCGATGGTCCCCGCGTCAACGAACGCGAACGTGAAACCGGTTCAAGGGTTCACGTACAACTCTCCTATCGGCCAGCCGGATTGTTCTCGCGCATGTACAACCGCATGCGACTGCGGTCAGTCCTGAAGGAACGTCTGGGGTCGTGGCTGTCCGGGTTGACCCACTCGCTCACCCTATTGTCCGATCTGGAAAGCCGTGCCCTCGGCGAACCGATCCGGTATATCCCTGAACCGCCGCGCCCACCTCGCCCCGCCCCGGACGTGCCTCGAACCACCCGCACGGCGCCGGACACAACCCGTCCTCCACGTCAGTTGCCGGCGGAGATTGCCCAGCGCCTCGCATCCCGCGCCGAGCCCCGGCCTGGCCAGGGCCCACAACCGGGACGCCAGTCGCCAGTCGCCGGCATGTCCATTGCGTCCGGTGGAGGCATGGTGCCTCCACCAGCACAGCCACCCGCGCCACGTACCCCGGACGCCCCGCAGCGTCGCCAGGCTTCCGGTGGATTGGGCATGGAAACCCGCATCCGGACCGAGGGTCCAGGTGGAACCGTTGCAGTTGGACGCGCAAGGCCGAGCGATGAATCCGTCGATCAGTCGTCCTTGGAATGGGGTGCCGTCTCCGGGACGTCGGCCATCGCCACGCTTGTACGACCCGTGGGAGCGCCCACCGAAGCGTCGCAGGTGGAAATCCGACCGGTCGTCGAGACGCCGCTGTTGGTGGTGCCAACGGCTGAAGAGACCGCGTACGACGAGCTGGTTGCCACCGTCATCTCCACCACCTCACCCGATGTCGTTCCATTGGATTCCGCCACGGAACCAGACGTTGAGGTGCCACCCGTGTCCCTGTACGCAGAAGTGCAGGATCGGTGGACCAGCGAATCCCTGATGGCAGACACCCGTAGTGTTGACCTCGCACCCAGCGTCGAGATGCCTCTTGACCCACTTGACATGGCAACAGCGAACTTCGTCGAGGTTGCGGATCATGACGTGATGGATTGGGGTGAAGAGGTTCTGGCCAGTAGTGGAACTTCCACCTCATCCGACGTGATGTCCAGAGTGATCGCCGAAGTCATCGCCCGGGCGATGACCCTTGCGCCCGTTGTCCGCATCGGAGACCTCGGTCCCGAGCCTGGAACGCCGCTGGCCAACGACGGAACCCAAGGGCTTCCCGCGCCTGCGATCCTCGTTTCGGCGTCCGAAGAGTTTTTACAGCCGACCCCTGCTACATCGACAGATAGCGAACTCGGCGAAGACCCCGGTCGTGCGGAGACTTCCCTCCTCTTGCGCGCTGACCGTGCCGGTGCCCCGAAAACTGTCCTAGACTTCATGGCGTGGATGTCTAAGCGAAGCGTAGATAAATCAGGCGGGGTGGGACGGAACCCGGCTGAACTCGACGTGTCGCCCGTCGCAGGGTTCATCGAAGGCGCAGTGTTAGCCCGCGAAGCAGTCAGCTTGCCGGTGCCCGTGCCGCCACGGCCGAGTGGCGCCGCCGGCGGTCCCGGGGCTAGTGACACCTGACGACGAACCGCCTACCGTGGATCCTAGGTGCTGGCTCCCTACCACCCCTCCCGTCGCCCGCTTTTTCAGTCCGCCTCGCTTGGCGCTTTACCCGGCCAGTCCGGACCTGCCCTGACTTGTGAATGCCCGCGCTTGATGGCGTCGTGAGGTGTCGACTACCGCCCATCCCGGACCGGTGGGGCGGGTACACTCGGCGCGCCCGGTGATCGGTGCCCCACCCGCAACGTTCATGGCTGGTGCTGGGATGCGCCGGGCGGACGTCACGATGGGGAGACCCTCGCCAAGTCCCTGCCGTCCATGTAACGTGGCCCGTTGCCGTAACGACGAATCGCGGGCCACAGGGTGAAAGGTTAGACCAATGACTGCCCGACTGACCGCGGCCCAACTCGACGAGTTGCGCGCAATCGACAGCCCAACCATCGCCAACGCCATCGAGCACTTCGGCATCCGTCCGCGCGTTCACGGCTACCACGGCGCCGGTGTGCGTGCCCTCATTCCGAACCTGG
>Ga0214919_10004629_pt1 | contig 20016 bp, 19 predicted proteins | sample LL1503_MetaG_FD_177994 | JGI IMG/M metagenome (GOLD analysis project Ga0214919, IMG submission 177994) | Freshwater microbial communities from Lake Lanier, Atlanta, Georgia, United States - LL-1503 | ecosystem: Environmental > Aquatic > Freshwater > Lake | place: USA: Georgia | collected... | reverse complement strand
GCGATTCATAAGCAGTTCGCTCAACGGTTACTTGAGCAAAAATTCCCTATAATTGACGTCACTTCAGTGTCAATTGAAAGGCTTCCATGAATGAAACAAAGTCATCGATGCCATCACCCCTGCCCGCGACGGGCGCTTCAGCGCTCTCGCTCCACCGAAGCGGCGCCGTGGCACGCATGTTGCGCATGCCAGTGGCGACGCTGCGCGTGTGGGAGCGCCGCTACCGGTTGACCCAGCCAGCGCTAACGCCCAGCGGCCAGCGCCTGTACTCGGCCGACGACATCCGGCGGCTGGCGTTGATCAAACAGCTGACAGACCTGGGTCACGCCATCGGCAGCCTGGCAGCGCTGGACATGCCGCAACTGCAGCATGTGGCATCCACGCATGCACAGGCGTTGGCGACCACCCAGCGCAACGAACGCTCGGATGTGGCCCACGCGCCGCCCGTGCGGGCCTGGCGGCTGGCAGTGGTCGGCGCGCCGCTGGGCAAGCGCTTGCAGCGACCCGCGCTGCTGCGTCGGCTGGACCGACCCGTGGTGTTGCTGGGGCCGTTCGACGATATCGCGCAGGCCGCCGCCGGAATGCAGGGTTCGCACCTCGACGCTTTGCTCTTCCATGAGCCGCAATTGCACGAGGGCTGGCTGGCCGCCGTCGAAGCGGCTGCCCCGGCTCTTGCGGGGGTGCCGAAAGCCGTTCTGTACAGCTTTGCTGCCGACCCCGTGTGCGAGGCACTCGCGACGGCTGGCACGGCCTTGCTGCGAGAACCGCAGCCCGACGCGGTGGTGGCGCAGTGGCTGAACAGCCTTTCAGCCAAGGCGGCCGCAGCGCCGCAGTCCGCAGCCGACCGGCCCACGCCTGGGGCCGACCCCGCGCCGCCGCGCCGCTGGAACGACGCAGCGCTGGCTGACTTCGCGAACCTGTCGTCGACGATTGCCTGCGAGTGCCCGCGCCATGTGACCGAACTGCTGATGCAACTCTCGCACTTCGAGGCCTACAGCGCCGAGTGCGAGCACCTCAACGCCGCCGACGCCGAACTACACGCCTACCTGCGCCAGGTTGCCACGGACTCGCGTACACGTTTCGAGGCTGCGCTTGAGCATGTGGCCTTGCACGAGGGCCTGCTGCTGCCTTCATCGGCGAAGGCCGACGATGCGGTGGTGGCACGGGATCCGCAGCGCGCCGGGGCCGTCACTGCCGTCACTGCCATCACTGCCATCCCTGACGCGAGGCCAGGCCATCAAACATGAACTGAAGCTGGAACATCGGGCGCCTGCTTTCACGGCCTCCTCCAATCCCTCAAACAACCCGAGTACGCGGTGACCAGGCGAATCGACACCGTGGAGTTGCGCCAGTACGCGCCCTACGTCGCGGCCGAGGTGGTGCTGGACGCCACGTCCAATGACGCGGGCAGCCGGGCCTTCCCGATCCTGGCCGGATACCTTTTCGGCATGAACAAGGGCGAGAGGAAATTGGCGATGAGCGCACCGGTGACGCAGGCCGCTGTGCCGGGCGGCATGCTCGTGCAGTTTGTGCTGCCCAAAGGCGTGACGCTGGAATCTGCCCCCGAACCGCTGGACCCGCGGGTGCAATTGCGCCTGGCGCCGGCCAGCCAGCGGGCGACCATCCGCTACACAGGCCGCTGGTCGCAGGCCAAGCACGACAAACATCTGGGCACGCTGCAAGCGGCCCTGGCTGCCGCCAGCGTGGCAACACCGGGCCAGCCGGTGCTGGCGCGCTACAACAGCCTCATGACGTCGTGGTTTATGCGACGCAATGAAATCTGGTTGGCACTGCGATGAATCCTGTCATGATCCGGCGGTGCACATGGCTTGCCTGGCTGCTGGCAGCCGGCACTGCGCTGGCGCAGCCCGCCGCATTCGCCGAGCGCTACAGCGCCGTGCCGGCCAGTGCTGACGGCATCGGCAAGCGCTACATGGGGCGCGAGATCTCGGCGGTGATGGGCTGGCAAGGCGCTGCTTGGCTTGAACGCGAGGAGCGTGACCGCGAAGAGCGCACCGACCTGCTGCTGGCCGCCCTGGCACTGCAGCCCGGCATGGTGGTGGCTGACATCGGCGCCGGCACGGGCTACCTGTCGCGGCGCTTGGCAACGGCGGTGATGCCGGGCGGCAAGGTCTGGGCTGTGGATGTGCAGCCCGAAATGATCAGCCTGCTACAAGCCGGCGCCAAGCGCCTCGGGCTGACGCAGATCGAGGCGCGGCTCGGCGCGGTCGACGACGTCAGGCTGCCCGCTGCTTCGGTGGACCTGGCGGTCATGGTCGACGTTTATCACGAGTTGGCCCACCCGTACGAGGTGATGGCGAGCGTGCTGAAGGCCCTCAAGCCCGGCGGCCGTGTCGTCTTCGTCGAGTACAAGGCCGAGGACCCACGCGTGCCCATCAAACCCTTGCACAAGATGAGTGAAGCGCAGATCAAGCGCGAGGCCGCCGTCTTCGCGCTAGACTGGGAGCGCACCGTGAGCACGCTACCCTGGCAGCATGTGGTGGTGTTTCGCAAGCGGGGCTGAGCCCACACGCGCAGGCCCGGAAGGGCTTGTGCGGCGGGCCAAGGCCCGAACGCGATTTCAGGCCTGAGGCCTGGGGGCTGATGGCCCTGCGGGCCGGTGCCCGCGACTTATCGAACTGAAGGATCAACACCATGATGTTGTCTTTGGCTGTCCTGAGCACGGCCTTGTTGTTTGGCGGCATGACGCTGTACTCATTCGGCTTTGCCGCGTTCCTGTTCACAGCCTTGCCTGCGAAGACCGCTGCACAGGCATTGCGGCGCGCCTTTCCCTGGTTCTACACGTTTGTGATCGCCACATCGGCTTCGGCCAGCTTGCTCTGGTGGCCCCGTGACGCCGCCTTTGCCGCGGTAATGGCTGCAGTGGCCGTGACCACCGTGCCCGTGCGGCAGATCTTGATGCCAGCCATCAACCGCGCGACCGACGCCGGCCTGCGCCAGCGCTTCAAGTGGCTGCACGGACTGTCTGTGGTGGTCACCCTCGGGCACATCGCTGCCACGGGATGGCTGTTGTCCAAGCTCGCTTGACAGCGGGATCAGGACCTTCGCCGCTCACGTTCCGATCTGGACCTCGGACTTTCCACGGAAAGCCCGCGACCACCCGTTAGCCGCCCCCAAAGTACGGGGTATGCAGTGTGCTCTGAAGGTGCTGATAATTCGAAATGTGAGCGCATAGAAAAACGGTGAGCAGACCTTGAAAACCGAAAAAACTTGAACATCCGGCCGCTCTGTTGAAGCCCGACGTGGCGCCGCGCAACGCAGCACAGCCGGCAGCGCACCCGGCATCGCCCAGTGCGATCTGGCCAAGACGGTGTCACGATATTTCAAAAATAAACCCACTTTTTCGGAGAAATTGATGAAGAAGGCCTTGGCAGAATTCATTGGTACGTTCGCGCTCGTGCTGTTTGGCTGTGGCTCGGCGGTCATTGCGGGGCCCGCGGTCGGTGCCACCACGGTCGGTGTGCTCGGCATCGCCCTGGCATTCGGTTTGGCGATCGTCGCCATGGCCTATGGCATCGGCTCGGTCTCGGGTTGCCACGTCAATCCTGCAGTCAGTTTCGGTGCTTTCATCGCCGGGCGGATGTCCTCCCGCGATCTGCTGACTTACGTGGTCGCGCAATGCTTGGGAGCCATCGCTGGCGCGGCCCTGCTCTGGTTGATCATGTCGGGCAAGACTTCCGGATGGAATGGCGGGCTCGGCGCGAACGGTTGGGGATCGGGTTATCTCGGTGAATACAATTTGTTGTCGGCGGCGGTCTTCGAAGTCGTCGCCACTTTTTTGTTTCTGGTGACCATTTTGGGCGTCACCCAGAAAGGCGCGCCGACGCACATGGCCGGTCTGGCCATTGGTCTGACCCTTGCCGTCATTCACATCGTCGGTATCAACGTCACAGGCGTGTCGGTGAACCCGGCGCGCAGCCTGGGCCCGGCGCTTCTGGTTGGCGGCACAGCCTTGGGCCAACTCTGGCTGTTCATCGTGGCCCCGCTCCTGGGCGCTGCGGCTGCGGGGTTGCTGTTCCGCTTGAAACTTCTGTCCGCCGAAGACTGACGTTCCGGCTTGCTGGTGTCGCCCAGATGTGGGAACTTTCAACTTGCACATCAACGAAGCTGCGCACGGTCATCGACCGGCTTGCTCTCCCTCAAGCGTGCTCTGCGAGGGAGTTTGCGACGCACACCCAGCTTCGCGCGACAAGTTTCATGCGACGACGTAGCTGCCAGCAGACTTTCCCCACCTGACGTCCTCATGCATCGCATCACTGTTCCCAGTCTGCACCGCTCCCTCTAGAACGAGGTCGGCACGGCAGGGCCCAGTTGTTCGGTCGATAAGCTCTTAAGCGGATCGGTCAGCCACGCCCAGCCACGCGAACTGGTCGCAATACTGCCGACGCCCAAGCTGCTGCTTCGCACCGCGAGCAGCGCCCACCCAGTCAATAGGTTTCCAGATGCAGCCGGCCTTCGCGCTTGAGCGCGGCGCCGAGGGTCTCCCAATCCAGACCGGCCTGGATGGCGACGTCGCGCAGCGCCAGCACCACGCCTTCTTCCATGCTCTTCAGGCCGCAGACATAGAAGCAGGTGTTGGCGTCCTTGAGCAAGGTGCCCAGGTCGGCGGCGCGCTCGCGCATCAGGTCCTGCACATAACGCTTGGGTTGGCCGGGCGTGCGCGAGTACGCGAAATGGCTGTCGATGAAGTCCTTGGGCAGCTTTTGCAGCGGGCCGAAGTAAGGCAACTCCTCCTGGGTGCGGGCGCCGAAGAACAGCATCAGCTTGCCGCCTTCGAACTTGCCCGACTGGCGCCGTCGCCATTCGGTCATCGCCCGCATCGGCGCGCTGCCGGTGCCGGTGCAGATCATCACGATGTTCGACCGCGGGTGGTTGGGCATCAGGAAGCTGGCGCCGAACGGGCCGATCACCGAAACCTTGTCGCCGACCTGCAGGTCACAGAGGTAGTTGCTCGCCACGCCGCGCACCGGCTGGCCTTGGTGGTCTTCGAGCACGCGCTTGACGGTCAGCGCCAGGTTGTTGTAGCCCGGCCGCTCGCCGTTGCGCGGGCTGGCGATCGAGTACTGGCGCGCATGGTGCGGCCGACCCTGGGCATCGGTGCCAGGCGCAAGAATGCCGATCGACTGGCCCTCGAGCACCGGGAAAGGCATCGCGCCGAAGTCCAGCACGACATGGTGGGTGTCGTAGTCCTTGCCCACCTCAGTGACTCGCGCATTGCCCACCACGGTGGCGGTGATGGACTTCTCGGCAGCTTTCGGACCGTAGAGATTGGTGTAGGCATGCGCCGCCGACCAAGGCGGCAGCGTCGCGCCGAAAGATGCCGAGTTGGCAGCACCCTCAGCGACCACGTCGCTGATAGCCAGCGCCGGCGGCGCTTCCGGCAGCGCTTCCGGCACCACGCCCGCTTCGACACCCGCATCAGCGAGTTGCTCGGCGCTGAGTTCGGGCGGCAATTCGTCCCAGGTCAGCTGAACCTCGGGCGTGTAGGCCATAGCCCGCGGCAAGGTGCGCCAGTTGTCGATAGAGCCCGTCGGGCACGGCGAGACGCAGTCCATGCACAGGTTGCACTTGGCGGCATCGACGACGTAGTTGCGGTCGTCGTGGGTGATCGCGCCGACCGGGCAAGTCGCTTCGCAGGTGTTGCAGCGGATGCAGATCTCGGGGTCGATCAAATGCTGCTTGATCACGGTGATTTCGGCGAGGGCGTTCATTCAACAGGCTCCGGGCGCGGGCGGCGCAGCCGCTTCAGGGGTGTGTCAATTGAATCGCACGTAGTCGAAGTCGACCGGCTGGCGGTTGATGCCCATCACCGGCGGCGCGATCCAGTTCGCGAACTGCCCGGGCTCGACCACCCGGCCCATCAGGCTGGCGACAAAAGCGCGGTCGTCACCGCTGGGCAACCAGCTGTTGACCTTGGCGTGCCACTCGGCCTCGCCGACCACCCGTCCGTCCGGCGACACCTTGACGCCTTTGAGCGCGCCGATGTTGCGGTGGAAAGCCTTGTGCGGCACGCTCAGTTTCACAGGGATGCCGGCCTTCTCGAGCACCCGGTTCCAACGGCCGACGCCTGCCACCGAGTCCTTGATGTAGTCGTCGCGCAGCACCTCGTTGAGCGCGTTGAGCATCGGCACTTCCTTCTCGACCAATTGGTCGCCGCGGGCTTCTAGCACCTTGTAGGTCTGGCCTTTGAGCACATGGTCGTCACCGCGCTTGCTCTCCTCAAACCGGCCTTTCAGGCCCGAACTGTAGAAGATCGCGGCGTTGCTCGACTCGTCGGAGCCGAACAGGTCGATCGTCACGCTGTAGTGGAAGTTGATGTAGCGCTGGATCGTCGGCAGGTCGATCACGCCGGCAGCGCGCAGTTTGGCCACATCGTCGGTCTTCAGGTCGTTCATCACCTGCGCGGTGCGCGAGATCACGCGCGAGATGCCGCTCTCGCCGACGAACATGTGGTGGGCTTCCTCGGTCAGCATGAACTTGGTGGTTCGCGCCAATGGGTCGAAGGCAGACTCGGCCAACGCGCAGAGCTGGAACTTGCCGTCGCGGTCGGTGAAGTAGGTGAACATGAAGAAGCTCAGCCAGTCTGGCGTCGCTTCGTTGAAAGCGCCCAGGATGCGCGGGTTGTTGACGTCGCCCGAGCGGCGCTCCAACAAGCCCTCGGCCTCCTCGCGGCCATCACGGCCGAAATGCTTGTGCAACAGGTAGACCATGGCCCAGAGGTGACGGCCCTCTTCGACGTTGATCTGGAACAGGTTGCGCAGGTCGTACATGCTGGGCGCGGTCAACCCGAGGTGTCGCTGCTGCTCGACCGATGCCGGCTCGGTGTCGCCCTGCGTGACGATGATGCGGCGCAGGTTGGCGCGGTGTTCGCCCGGCACGTCCTGCCAGGCTTTCTCGCCTTTGTGGTCGCCGAAGTGGATGTCGCGGTTCGCATCGCCCGGATTCAGGAAGATACCCCAGCGGTAGTCGCGCATCTTGACGTGACCGAAGCTGGCCCAGCCTTGCGGGTCGACGCTGACGGCGGTGCGCAGGTAGACATCCATGTCGGTCGAGCCGACTGGGCCCATGTCGTCCCACCAGTGGATGAAATTGGGTTGCCACTGCTCGAGCGCGCGCTGCAGAGTGCGGTCTTCACTGAGCTTGACGTTGTTGGGGATCTTGTCGCTGTAGTTGATCGCTGACATATCGGTCTTCCGTTGCTGCTGGCCTCGGTGGATGGCTTGCGGTTGCGGCGCGCCACCCGGACTCGCGCCGCACAACTTGATGGGTGATGACTAGACGCGCTGCCAGTCGAACTGGGCCTTGTCGCCCTTGCCGTAGACCTTGAGTGCGCCTTTTTCACCGACCGCGTTTGGCCGCTGGAAGATCCAGTTCTGCCAAGCCGTCAAGCGGCCGAAGACGCGGGTGAACATATTCTCAGGACCATTGAATCGCAAGTTGGCTTCGAGGCCGGTCAGCGCGTCTGGCGACATCGCGACCCGCTCCTCGACCGCGATTCGCAGCTCGTCGGCCCAATCGATGTCGTCGGGCTTGCTGGTGACCAGTCCCAGCTTGAACGCCGCGTCGGCGTCCAGCGCTTGGCCGATCGCGGCGCGCACGGCGGCCAGCGGCTGGGCTTCGTCGTAGAAGCGGCGGCCCAGCCGGCTCTGGTCGGTGACCATCGGGTAGAGGCAGAAGTTGGCTTCGCTGACCGCGATCCTGGGCGTGCGGGTCGCGTCGTCGGGCAGCATCAGCTGGTAGCCACGGTCGCAGGCCAGCGCCAGCTCGAGCAGCGTGCCGGCGAAGCAAGAACCCGGCTCGACCAGCGCAAACAGGCTGCGCGAGCTCAGGTCTAGCCGGCTGAACGTGCGGCGCAGCAAGCCCAGGGTCTCACGCACCAGCCAATGGTCCTGGTGCGCCAGCAGCGTGGCGTCCAGGGCCAGCACGGCAGCAAGATCGCCCTCGGTCTTGATCAGCCAAGTGCCGATCTCGAGTTCGTTGGTGCGCATCTGCAGGATCGCGTCTTCGAGATCGCGCGCCATCGCCAGCGGGTACCAGGCGGCGCCGGCAGCCTCGATCGCAGCGATGTCTTGCGGCTGCGCCGGCCCCGGGCCCTTGACCGTCCAGCTCGCGACCCGCTTGGCTCGGTCGATCTCGACCGTGACATGGGCGTAACGCAGTGCGTCGGTTTCGACCTCGCAGGCGATCCGACCCAGCGCGACGCCACGCCCATCGACAGGCCGATCGCTCTGCGAGGCCAAGGCCAGCGCGCGCTGCTGCACATGCGCGGCAAACACCGCCGGCTTGGCGATGTCGTCTACCAGCCGCCAATCCTTGGCCTTCTGGCCACGCACCCCCTCGACGCTGGTGCAGAACAGGTCGGCGAGGTCGTGGCGCACTCGGCGCTTGTCAGTGACCCGGGTCAGGCCACCCGTGCCGGGCAGCACACCCAGCAGCGGCACCTCGGGCAGGCTGACCGCGCTCGAGCGGTCGTCGACCAGGATGATCTCGTCGCAGGCCAGCGCCAGCTCGTAGCCGCCGCCAGCGCAGGCGCCGTTGACGGCGGCCAGAAACTTCAGCCCGCTGTGCTGGCTGGCGTCTTCCAGCCCATTGCGTGTCTCGTTGGTGAACTTGCAAAAATTCACCTTCCAAGAATGGGTCGACATGCCGAGCATGAAGATGTTGGCGCCCGAGCAAAACACCTTGTCGCGGGCGCTGGTCAGCACCACGCAGCCCACCTCCGGATGCTCGAAGCGGATCCGGTTGATCGCGTCGCTCAACTCGATGTCAACGCCCAGGTCGTAGCTGTTGAGCTTGAGCTTGTAGCCCGGCCGCAGACCGGCGTTCTCGTCGAAGTCGGCCAGCAGCGTCGCAATCGGGCCGTCTAAGCGAAGCTTCCAGTGCTTGTACTGCGAGGGGTCGGTCCGGTAATCGACGCGGCGGGTGATGCTCATGGCTCAATCTCCGTGGTGTTGCAATGCAACATATTGCTTGTTTTGCAATGCAATTACGAAGCATAGTGCATAAATTCGCGCGCGTCAAGCAGCGAACAGCCCTTGGCGACCCGCTGTTGCCCGTGAATATAAGCACTTTGTTGCCTGTTTTCGACGACGGGCTCAGGTCGGCAACTGCAAGGCCTCGCGCACCAGCGTGCGCAAGGCCTGGAAGGTGGGTTCTAGCGGCGCGGCGCTGGTGTCTAGCCTGAAATCGGCCTGGGAGTAGAAATCGGCACGCCCGGCCAGGATCTGGCACAAGTCCTCCATCGCTTCGGTGCTCGCAGCCATCGGCCGCAAGTCGCCCTGCGCGGTGACACGCTGCATGTGGTCTTGCGGGTCAGCCTGCAACCACAGCGTGGTGCAATGCGCGAGCAGCAGGTTGAAGGTCGCGGCGTCCGACACCATGCCGCCCGGTGTCGCGATCACCGCTTCGGGGTGAGTCTGGATCGCTTCTTCCAATGCCCGGCGCTCGTAGCGGCGGTAAGCGTTCTGGCCGTACAGGCTCTGGATCTCGCCGATGCTGCAGCCGGCAAACTTCTCGATCTCGCGGCTGAGTTCGACGAACGCAAAGCCCAGGTCGTCGGCCAGTCGCTGGCCGAGCGTGGACTTGCCCGCACCGCGCAGGCCGATCAAAGCGATGCGCGGGCTGCGCGGCCCGACGGCGCTGCCACCCCCCTTGCCCAGCAAGCCGCCGAGGGCGATGCGCACGCGGCGCAACACGGCTTCGTCACAAGGCGTCAGCAACTCGCGGATCAGCAGCCACTCGGGCGTCGAAGTGCTGACATCGCCAACAAGTTCGGCCAGACTGCAATGCAGCGCAGCAGCCACCTGCTGCAAGACCAGGAAAGACGCGTTGCCGATGCCGTATTCGAGGTTGGCCAGGTGACGCTCCGACACATCGGCCGCCAGCGCCACAGCCTTGCGGGTCATGCCGCGGCTGGCGCGCAGCCGACGCACCCGATCGCCCAAGGCCAGCAGCGAGGGGTTTTTGGGCTCGGCCAGCGCCTGGTTCTGCGCGGGCGGGGACGGCACCTGCGTCAAAGCCGGTGAATACCCTGGGGACTGCATTATGTTGCTTGACATCGTATAGGCGCAACGCTACTGTTCGGTCGATTGCACAATACTTCATATTTTCGAAAGCCGCAAGCCGGCACGTCAAGCCCGCCCAGTCGGGCGCTGAGGCGCCGACCAACCCCATGCCCTGCGGGCGTCGCGACCGCGACCGACCCGCCACCGGAGACCGCCGATGGCCCCGTCTTGCGTGCCCGCCCCGGGCGAGCGCTTCAACTTCGCCCAGCACCTGATCGAGCGCAACGCCAGCCGCCCCGACAAGATCGCGTACATCGATGACGCAGGCTTGCTGCGTTATGGCGAGCTGGCACAGCGGATCCGCTGTCTGTCCGCCGCGCTGCTGAACGCTGGGGTGCGGCGCGAGGAACGGGTGCTGTTGCTGATGCACGACTGCAGCGATTGGCCGGTGAGCTTTCTGGGAGCGCTCTACGCCGGCATCGTGCCGGTGGCCGTCAACACCTTGCTCACCGTCGACGACTACGCCTACATGCTGGCCCACAGCCGGGCCCAGGCCGTGTTGGTGTCAGCCGCGCTGCTGCCCAGCTTGCAGGCCGCGCTGGCGCAAGGCCCGCACGAGGTCAAGACCATCGTCGTGTCGCGGCCGACCCAAGGCTTGCCACCCGATGAGATCGACTTCGAGGACTTTGTCAACGCCCAGCCGCCGCTCGAACTGCCCGCCGACACCGGCCCCGACGACCCAGGCTTCTGGCTCTACTCCTCGGGCTCGACCGGTCGGCCCAAGGGCGCGCTGCACAGCCATGCCAACCCCTACTGGACCGCCGAGCTCTACGGCACGCCGCTGCTGGGCTTGACCGAGCGCGACATCTGCTTCTCAGCCGCCAAACTGTTCTTCGCCTATGGCCTGGGCAACGGCCTGAGTTTTCCGCTCAGCGTTGGCGCGACCACCGTGCTGACGGCCGAACGGCCGACGCCCGAGGCCGTCTTCAAACGCTGGGTCGGTGACACCCCTGGACAGCGCAGCGCTGGCGGGCTGCGGCCGACGCTGTTCTTCGGCGCGCCCACGGGCTATGCCGGCATGCTCGCCTCAGCCGCGCTGCCGGCACGCGACGCGGTGGCGCTGCGACTGTGCTCGTCGGCCGGCGAGGCGCTGCCAGCCGACCTGGGACAGCGCTTCTCGGTCCATTTCGGCGTCGAGATCATCGACGGCATCGGCTCGACCGAGATGCTGCACATCTTTCTGTCGAACAGCCCCAGCCGGCTGCGCTATGGCAGCACCGGTTGGCCGGTGCCGGGCTACCAGGTCGAGTTGCGCGGCGACGACGGTGCGCCGCTGGCCGAGCATCCGGACGGCTCAACCGACACCGGTGAGCTCTACATCCAGGGCCCGAGCGCGGCGCTGATGTACTGGGGCAACCGCGACAAGTCGCGCGAGACCTTCCAGGGCCATTGGACCAAGAGCGGCGACAAATACCTGCGCAATGCCGACGGCAGCTACACCTACGCCGGGCGCAGCGACGACATGCTCAAGGTCAGCGGCATCTACGTGTCACCCTTCGAAGTCGAGTCCACGCTGGCGCAGCACCCGGCGGTGCTCGAGGCCGCGGTGATCGGCGTGGCCGATGCCGAGGGTCTGACCAAGACCAAGGCCTTTGTCGTGCGCAAGGCCGGCGCCCAAGTCAGCGAGGACGAACTCAAGGCCTTCGTCAAGGACAGGTTGGCGCCGTACAAGTACCCGCGCCAGATCGAGTTCCTGGACGACCTGCCCAAGACTGCCACCGGCAAGATCCAGCGCTTCAAACTGCGAGAGAAAGAGAAGACCTTGCCGTGACGGTCGAATTCGTCGACATCGATTGGGCCGGCCGGCCGGTGCGCATCGAGCATGCCTGGGTCGGGTCTGACGACGCCAGCCGGCCGCTGATCGTGTTTCTGCACGAGGGTCTGGGCTCGCTGGCGATGTGGCGCGACTTTCCGCAGCGGCTCTGCGACGCTGTCGGCTGCCGCGGGTTGGTGTATTCGCGGCCCGGCTACGGCCGATCGACGCCACGCGCTGCCAGCGAGCGCTGGGCCCCGGACTTCATGCACCGGCAGGCCCGTCAGGTGCTGCCAGCGCTGCTGAAAGCACTGGGCGCAGACGCTGAAAAGCCCTGGCTGTTCGGCCACAGCGATGGCGGATCGATCGCATTGCTGCATGCCGCGAACTTCCCGCAGCAGTTGGCCGGCGCGATCGTGCTGGCCCCGCATGTGATGGTCGAGGAGCTCACGCTCGCGAGCATCGCCAAGGTCCGACAGACCTACCTCGAGACCGAGCTACGCGGCAAACTCGCTCGCCACCACGACGACCCCGATTCAGCCTTTTGGGGCTGGAACGACATCTGGCTAAACGTGGCGTTCCGCGACTGGAACCTCGAGGCCGAGATCGCTGCGATCACCTGCCCGCTGCTGGCGGTACAAGGCCTGGACGACGAGTACGGCAGCCTCGAGCAGATTGAACGCATCGTCAGTTGCGTGAAGCAGTCAGAATCGCTGACCTTGGCCGACTGCGGCCACTCGCCCCATCGCGACCAGCCCGAAGCACTGATCAAAGCCTGCACCGATTTCATCCAACGACATCCAGGAGACACAAGATGACAACGACCCGCCGCCACCAACTCGCCGCCACCGCCCTGGCGCTGGCCGCCATGGCGCTGCCGTTCGCCGCGCACACGCAGACCGCGCCCAAGCTCAAGGTCGGCCTGATGCTGCCCTATACCGGCACCTTCGCAGCGCTGGGCAACGCGATCGAGAACGGTTTCCGACTGCAGATCGCCGAGGCCGGCGGCAAGGTCGCCGGCCGCGAGGTCGAATTCTTCAAGGTCGACGACGAGAGCGACCCGAGCAAGGCCACCGACAACGTCAACAAGTTGGTCAAGCGCGACGCTGTCGACGTGCTGGTCGGCACGGTGCATTCGGGCGTCGCGATGGCAATGGCCAAGGTCGCCAAGGACAGCGGCACGCTGCTGATCGTGCCCAACGCCGGCGCTGACGCGGTGACCGGCGCGATGTGCGCGCCCAATATCTTCCGCAGTTCGTTCTCGAACTGGCAGCCCGGCTACGCGATGGGCGAGGTGATGGCCAAGAAGGGCCACAAGAAGGTCGTCACGATCACCTGGAAATACGCCGCCGGCGACGAATCGGTCAAAGGCTTCAAGGAAGCCTTCGAAAAAGGCGGTGGTGCCGTCGTCAAAGAACTCAGCCTGCCCTTCCCGAACGTCGAGTTCCAGGCCTTGCTGACCGAAATCGCCGCGACCAAGCCCGATGCGGTCTACACCTTTTTTGCCGGTGGCGGCGCGGTCAAGTTCGTCAAGGACTACGCCGGTGCAGGCCTGAAAAAGAGCATCCCGCTGTACGGCGCCGGCTTCATCACCGACGGCACGCTCGAGGCCCAAGGCGACGCTGCTGACGGTCTGTTCACGACGCTGCACTACGCCGACAGCCTGGAGACGCCGCGCGACAAGGCCTTCCGGCTGGCCTATGCCAAGGCCTACAAGCTGCAGCCCGACGTCTACGCGGTGCAGGGCTATGACGCGGCGCAGATGCTGGCGATCGGGCTGAACGCGGTCAAGGGCGATGTCAGCAAGAAAGCCGAGTTCGCCGCCGCGCTGCAGAAAACCAAGATCGACAGCCCGCGCGGCCCGTTCAGCCTGTCCAAGGCGCACAACCCGGTGCAAGACATCTACCTGCGCCAGGTCGTGGGCAAGGAGAACAAGCTGGTCGGTGTGGCGAGCAAGGGACTCGCCGACCCGGCGCGCGGCTGCAGGATGTAACCCACCCACCCCCTACGCGCTTCGCGCGCCCCCTCAAGGGGGCACCGCCAGTGGACCGGCAGAGCCGGCTCCACGGCGGTCGCTTGACAGCCCACGCTTCTGACCGATGGACCTCGCCACCTTCCTGATCCAATGCCTGAACTCGCTGCAGTACGGGCTGCTGCTGTTCCTGGTGGCGTCGGGGCTGACGCTGATCTTCGGCATCATGGGCGTGATCAACCTGGCGCACGGCAGCTTCTACATGATCGGCGCCTACATGGCCTTCGCGCTGGCGCCAGTCGTCGGATCGACCTTGGGCGGCGGTTTCTTTGCGACGCTGGGGGTGGGCGTGGTGCTGGCGGTGATGCTGGGCTATGGGCTCGAGTGGGCTTTTTTCAGCTTCCTGTACGAGCGCGAGCACCTGCAACAGGTGCTGATGACCTATGGCTTGATCCTGGTGTTCGAAGAGTTGCGCAGCCTGATGGTCGGCGACGACGTTCACGGCGTGGCGCCGCCGCCCTTGCTGGCCGGCACGATCGCGCTCGGCGAGATGATGACTTACCCGGTCTACCGGCTGTTCATCTCCGGCGTTTGCCTGGCGCTGGCACTGGGCATGTACCTCGTCCTGACCCGCACCCGGCTGGGCATGATGATCCGCGCTGGCAGCAGCAACCGAGAGATGGTGCAGTCGCTGGGCGTCGACATCAAATTTCTGTACCGCGTGGTGTTCGCCGCAGGCGTGGGTCTGGCGGTGCTCGCCGGCATGGTCGCAGCACCCGTGTCGTCGGTCTATCCCGGCATGGGCAACCAGGTGCTGATCATCTGCTTTGTCGTCGTCGTGATCGGCGGCATCGGCTCGATCCGCGGCGCGCTGCTGGCCTCGCTGCTGATCGGCGTGGTCGACACCTTCGGCAAGGTGATCCTGCCGCAGGCCGCTGGCGTGTTGGTCTACCTGATGATGGCGCTGATCCTGCTGTGCAAGCCCAAGGGCTTGTTCGCTGCCGGATGACGCGATGACCGACCGCTCCCGCATCGTCTTCGTCGCGCTATGCGGCCTGGCGCTGGCGGCCTATCCCTTGGCAGCCGGCGCTTTCGGGCTGGACCTGGTCACCAAGATCATGGTCTACGCGATCTTCGCGCTGAGTCTGGAGTTGCTGGTCGGCGCGACCGGTCTGGTGTGCTTCGGCCACGCGGCTTTTTTTGGCATCGGCGCCTACGCGGCGTTGTTGCTGTCGCCAAGCAGCGATGCGGCATCGCTGCTGTGGCTGCTGCCAGCCAGCGTCGGGGCTGCGGCGCTGTTTGCGCTGATGATGGGCGCGCTGTCGCTGCGCACCGAGGGTGTGTACTTCATCATGGTCACGCTGGCGTTTGCGCAGATGGCTTACTACGTGGTGCACGACACGCCGCTGGGCGGCGGCAGCGACGGCATCTACCTGTCGGCCAAGCCGGTGCTCGCGATCGCAGGCCTGCGCTTGATCGACCTCGACCAGGCCTTGTCGATCTATTTCTTCACGCTGGCCTGCCTGGTGGCGGTGTTCGGCTTTCTGGCACTGCTGCTGCGCAGCCGATTCGGCCGTGCGCTCGCCGGCATCAAGGCCAACGAACAGCGCATGAGAGCGACCGGATTCTCGACCTACCCGTACAAGCTGGCGGCCTTCGTGATCTCAGGCGGTATTGCCGGGCTCGCGGGCTTTCTGTTCGGTGTCAAGGACGGCTACGTCAACCCCGAGTTGATGAGCTGGCACTTGTCGGGCGCGGTGCTGATCATGATCATCCTCGGCGGCCTGGGCCACCTGCGCGGCGCGCTGATCGGTGCTTTCGCGTTCGCATTGCTGCAGGAGTTCTTCAAGTCCGAACTGATCTTCGGCGGCTTCGCCAAGCACTGGCACCTGGGACTGGGCCTGACGATCATCGCCAGCGTCGCGCTGCTGCCCCATGGCCTGGTGGGCTTGCCGGCGCGGTGGCGAGCGCGCCGGCAAGGCCGGAAGGCCGCGCTGTGAGCCAGGACATCTTGCTGCGCGGCATTGGCATCACCCGGCGCTGGGGCGGCTTGGTCGCGGTCGACCAAGTGTCGATAGCCTTAACGCGCGGCGAGGTCCACGCGGTGATCGGCACCAACGGCGCTGGCAAATCAACGCTGATCAACATCCTGTCGGGTGAGACGCCGCCTTCGGCCGGTCAGGTCGAGTTGCTGGGCCAGGACGTCACGCGCTGGTCACAACCCCGACGCGCCCGCGCCGGGCTGGGCCGCAGCTACCAGCGCAACACCATCTACCCCGGCTTCACGGTGTTCGAGAACTGCCGGCTGGCCGCCCAGGCACGCCACCAGCAGCCCTGGGCTTGGTGGCAGAGCGCACAGGCTTGCGAAGCCAGCCAGGCCGCCGCCCACAGCAGCGCCCAGCGCGCCGGCCTGGGCGATGCGCTCGACAGGGTCGCCGGCGCGCTGTCGCATGGCCAGAAGCGCCAGCTCGAGATCGCGATGTGCCTGGCCACCGCGCCCGAGGTGCTGCTGCTCGACGAGCCCCTGGCCGGCATGGGCGCCGAGGAGACCGAACGCATGCTCGCGCTGCTGGCCGAGCTGAAGGCCAGCCACGCGATGCTGCTGGTCGAACACGACATGGACGCGGTGTTTCGCATCGCCGACCTGATCACCGTGATGGTCAATGGCACGGTGATCGCCACCGGTACGCCCGATGTCGTTCGCAACCATGCCGAGGTACAAATCGCCTACCTGGGGCAGCAGTGAAATGAACCCGAACGAGCCAGGCCCGGACCTGATCCTGCAAGCACAGGGGCTGCATGCCTGGTACGGTTCCAGCCATGTGCTGCACGGTGTCGACCTGGGCCTCGCACGCGGCCAGACCCTGGGTCTGCTGGGACGCAACGGCATGGGCAAGAGCACGCTGATCCGCACGCTGCTCGGCCATGTGACGCAGCGCAGTGGCCGCATCACGCTGTTCGGCCAGGACTGCTCGCACGCCAAGCCGCACGAGGTGGCGCGCCGGGGCGTGGCCTATGTGCCCGAGGGCCGTGGCGTGTTCCCCAAGCTCAGCGTTCGCGAAAACCTGGTGATGGCCGCCCGGCCCGGCCGCGACGGTCGGCGCGACTGGCCATGCGAGCGCGTGCTCGAGACCTTCCCTCGGCTGGCCGAGCGCATGGGCTATCTGGGCGCGCAGCTCTCGGGCGGCGAGCAGCAGATGCTGGCGATAGGCCGTGCGTTGATGACCCATCCCGACTTGATCATCCTGGACGAGGCCACCGAAGGCCTGGCGCCGCTGATCGTGGCCGAGATCTGGCGCGTGATCGGCGAGATCCGGGCCAGCGGCATCGCCACGCTGATCGTCGACCGCGATTACCGCCGCGTGCTGGCCCGTGCCGACCTGGCGCTGGTGCTGCAAAAAGGCCAGGTCGTGCTGTCCGGCAGCGCCGACGAGGTGGCTGGCAGCGCCGCATTGGCAGGCTTTCTCGGCGTCTGAGGTACAAGCGTGGCGTCTACCATCCGCGCCACCACCAAGCTGCTTGAGGAGACGAGATGACCCCTGCCAACCCTTTGCTTGCCACCGCTGCAGTCGATGCGCCCGCCCGCCGCCTAGCGTTCGGCTCGGGCTTGCTCTCGGCCCGGCTCTCGGCCCTGCTGTGCGCGACGATGCTCAGCGCCTGCCAGACCGCGCCGCCGCCGACATCGCCGGAAGCGGTGGGCGAGTTCCGCGCCGGTTCAGGCTACCTGAAGGGCTACCTCGACCGCAAGGCCTTGCCCGACAGCTTGGCATTGCTGCCCAAGCCGCCGGCCGATGGTTCGGCGCAGGCCAGCGCCGACCTGGCGGTCTACCGCGCCACCCGTTCGCTGCGCGACACACCGCGCTGGATGCTGGCCTTGGCTGACGACAACCTGAAGTTCCCGAAAGCGGCAGAGACCTTCTCCTGCGCGCTAGATCTCCCAATCTCGCCCGAGACGACGCCGCACCTGAACATGATGCTGCGCCGCAGCCTGCTGGACGCCGGCCTGGCCACCTACGCCGCCAAGGACAGCTACCAGCGCCAGCGCCCGTTCGCAGCGCTGAAGGAGGGCACTTGCGCGCCGGCCTCGGAGGCCGCGCTGGCCAAGGACGGCAGCTACCCTTCGGGCCATGCCGCGATCGGCTGGGGCTGGGCGCTGCTGCTGGCCGAACTCGCACCCGACCGCGCCGACGCGCTGCTGCAGCGCGGCCATGCCTTCGGCCAAAGCCGGGTGATCTGCGGCGTGCACTGGCAGAGCGACGTCGATCAGGGACGCCTGGTCGGCGCCGCAGCGGTCGCCCGGTTGCATGCCGACCCGACCTTCAAAGCCCAGGCCGCGCTGGCCCGCACCGAGATCGAGCATGCGCGCGCCAAAGGTTTGAAGTCGCCGCTCAACTGCGCGGCTGAGGCGCAGGCGCTGGACCGCTGATCGGCGGCTGATCGGCGGCTGGCGCTGGGCTTGCGCAACGAATGCCGACAATGCACGCAGACTAGTCATCCCGCACATGGACCCATTTGCACACCTTCCCCATCTTCAGGGCCAGCTGACGCCGGCGGACGAGTCGGCGCTGCGCGTCACGGTTGACACCCTCGCCGAATGGGACGAGCGAGCCCGCCAGCTCGGCCGGCCCGGCGACTGGCGGCTTTCGAACCAGGCGATCGAGGCGTCCCGCCGTGCCGTGCTGGGCGCGCTCGATGCGCAACAAGACTTCTGGGTCTTTTCCTACGGTTCGCTGATGTGGGACCCTGGTTTTCACTTTGTCGAAGTCCGGCTCGCCGAACTGCCGGCGCACCAACGCCGCTTCACCTTCAAGACCGACATGGGCCGCGGCTCGCCGCAGCGTCCAGGCCTGATGCTTTCGCTGTCACCCGCCGAGGGCAGTTGCCAGGGCCTGGCGTTTCGCATCGCCGCACAGGCTGCGGACGCCGAGACCGCGATCATCTGGCGACGCGAGATGGTCCGGGGCAGCTACAGCCCCAAGCGCTTGCCGGTGAGCACACCCCAGGGTGATGTCAAGGCCCTGGTGTTTGCCGACAACCCCGGATTCCGAGACCATGTGGGTGAGCTGCCGATCGAGCAGACGGCCGCGATCATCGCGCAGGCATCGGGCATGCTGGGCACGAACCGCGAGTACCTCGAGCAGCTGGCATTGCAGCTCGGCAGGCTGGAAATAGAGGACGCCTACCTGTCGAACTTGCTGCAGAGGGTTCAGGCGATAGCCGCCGATTGAGCGTGGCTTGCCGCTGGCTCAATCGCCCGGGATCTGCGGCGGATTCAGCCGCACCTTGCGGCCGGCGCGCTTGCGCATGCTGATGTTGAGCATCTCCACGCCCAGCGAGAACGCCATCGCGAAATACACATAGCCCTTGGGCACATGGTGGTCGAAGCCCTCGGCGATCAGCACCACGCCAACCACGACCAGGAAAGACAGCGCGAGCATCTTGATCGTCGGATGGTCCGACACGAAGCGGCCGATGCCGCCGGCAAACAGCATCATCAGCAGCACCGAGACGATCACCGCAGCGATCATCACCCGCACATCGTCGACCATGCCCACCGCGGTGATGATCGAGTCGAGCGAGAACACCAGGTCGACCAGCATGATCTGCAGGATCACGCCGGCAAAAGTGGCTTGAGGCCCACCGGTCGCATGGCCTTGCTCGCCTTCGAGCGACTGGTGGATCTCGCCGGTGCTCTTCCAGATCAGGAACAGCCCGCCAAGGATCAGGATCGCATCGCGGCCCGAGATCGCCTGGCCCAGCACGGTGAACAGCGGCGCCACCCAGCCGACGATCCAGGACAGCGCCAGCAGCAGGCCGATACGCATGAACATCGCCATGAACAAACCCAGTCGCCGGCCCAGTTCGCGCTGTGCCTTGGGCAGCTTGTCGACCAGGATCGCGATGAAGATGATGTTGTCGATGCCCAGCACCAACTCGAGCGCGGTCAGCGTGGCAAAAGCGATCCAGGCTTGGGGGTCAGTGAGCAGTTCGATGGTGCAGGCCTCGTTGGTTGAAGCGGCCCGCCGGCCGCCGCAGAGATTTCAGACGGTGCGGATTCTGGCTGAAGTTGTCGTGCCGCGCTGACCTGTTGCTCAGCGCGGCGTCAAGCACCCCGCTTGGCCGCCAGCCGCGCCGCAACAAAGGCCTTCATCCGCTGCGCTGGCTCTGCGCCCTGGTAGGGTTCCTCGTCATTCCGTATGGAAATT
>Ga0214919_10004628_pt1 | contig 20020 bp, 16 predicted proteins | sample LL1503_MetaG_FD_177994 | JGI IMG/M metagenome (GOLD analysis project Ga0214919, IMG submission 177994) | Freshwater microbial communities from Lake Lanier, Atlanta, Georgia, United States - LL-1503 | ecosystem: Environmental > Aquatic > Freshwater > Lake | place: USA: Georgia | collected... | reverse complement strand
ATAGAACCCTACCCGATTTACTTATTGAAGCAGGCACTGGACAAAAAGCAGTGAATGTTTTATTAAGTCGTGATGAAACTTATTCAGATATTTCTCCCGTGCGTTTAGATAGCAATGGCATTAGTGGCTTTGTATCTATTATGCGTGGATGTAATAATATGTGTAGTTTTTGCGTAGTACCTTTTACAAGAGGTCGTGAAAGAAGCAGAGACGCATTTTCTATTGTAGCAGAATCCAAAGACTTATTTGATAAAGGATATAAAGAAGTAACCCTACTTGGACAAAATGTAGATAGTTATTATTGGACAAACCCTGAAACCAATACCCAGGTTACATTTGCACAGCTATTAGAAAGTGTAGCTTTAATTAGCCCCTTATTAAGAGTTCGATTTAGTACCTCTCATCCGAAGGATATTACCGATGAAGTTTTATTCACCATGAAGAAGTACCCCAATATTTGTAAATACATTCACCTGCCTGTTCAAAGTGGAAGTAGCCGTGTATTACAATTAATGAACCGTACCTATACACGTGAATGGTATTTAGCTAAAGTAGCGCGTATTAAAGAACTCATGCCAGACTGTAGTATATCAGCCGATATCATTGCAGGCTTTTGCACTGAAACAGAAGAAGACCATCAAGACACTATAAGTATTATGCAATTAGCTGAGTATGATTATGCCTACATGTATTTTTATTCTGAACGCCCAGGCACTTTAGCAGAAAAAAGATACGAAGACGATGTTCCTCTTGAAGTGAAGAAAAGAAGACTACAAGAAATTGTAGATGTGCAGTGGCATTTATCAAACGATAGTAATAAAAAAGAAGTAGGTAAAATTTACGAAGTATTAATTGAAGGAAATAGTAAAAAAAGCGATCAAGAGTGGATGGGAAGAACCAGTCAGAATAAAGTAGTCGTATTTCCTAAATCAAGCGAGGGTGACTCAAAACCACTTGCTAAAGGGGATTACGTGAACATACTTATTACAGCTTATACAAAAGGTACTTTAATGGGTACTATAAAATAATACACATGGACTTACAAGCATTAAAAAATAGATTTAGTATTATAGGCAACACGCCTGCGCTAAATCATGCATTGAATACTGCAGAGCAAGTAGCTGCCACCGACTTAACTGTTTTAATTGTAGGTGAAAGTGGTGTAGGTAAAGAAGTTTTCTCTCAAATTATTCATAGTTTATCGGCAAGAAAACACAACCCTTTTATTGCGGTAAACTGTGGCGCTATTCCGGAAGGCACGATTGACTCTGAATTATTTGGACACGAAAAAGGTTCATTCACCGGTGCTGTAGATAGTCGAAAAGGCTATTTCGAAACAGTGAGTGGGGGTACCATATTTTTAGATGAGATTGGAGAATTACCTTTAGGCACGCAGGCCCGTTTATTACGCGTACTTGAAACTGGAGAATTTATAAGAGTGGGTTCTTCCAAAGTACAGAAGTCGGATGTAAGAGTAATTGCTGCTACAAATAGAGAACTTTTAGAATACACCCAGAAAGGAAAATTTAGAGAAGATTTGTATTACAGATTAAATACAGTTCCTATTCGCGTTCCTTCTTTAAGAGATCGTAAAGAAGATATTCCTTTATTATTTAGAAAATTTGTGGTGGACTTTGCTGAGAAGTATAAAACCAAACCCATTTTTTTAGATGAAGAGGCAAGAGAACTACTTACTAAGTATAGTTGGCCGGGCAATGTGCGTGAATTAAAAAATATTGCAGAACAAATTTCAGTACTACGCAAATCGGATAATATTGATAGTGAAACCTTGGCAGGTTTTTTACCACAACATAATATGCACAATATGCCCATGGTAACTAACGGCACACCCGTGGGAGAATTTGCCAATGAAAGAGAAATATTGTACAAACTTTTCTTTGACATGAAAAAAGACGTGAACGAATTAAAGAAAATGTTTTTAGAAATATTACAAAACCCATCTATTGCTGGACAACCAGGTAATTTTAATAAAGAATCTTTAATTAATGAATTAAAAGAAGAACTTATGCCAAGCCCCGCAGCACATGTTGCTTCTGCTAACCTACAGCCTACTGTTCACTTGAACCACCCCCAGCCTATTATCATTGACAATGAATCCAATAGTCTTTATGAAGTGGATGAATCTTTGAATATCATGGATAAGGAAAAAGAACTAATTTTAAAGGCGCTTAAGAAACATAGGGGCCGTAGAAAAGACGCTTCAACCGACTTAGGCATTAGTGAAAGAACATTGTATAGAAAAATTAAAGAATACAACATTGAAGAATAACTATAAAAATATTATATTAAAGAGCAAGCGTATTTTAAAGAGCAGGCTTGTAAAATTTATTTTACCCATAATTATATGTGCAACAATTTTAAGTGGTTGTGGCATTTATAGTTTTAGAGATGCCGTAATTCCAGATAATATCAAAACCATTAAGATAGGTTTTATAGAAAATAAAGCTAGGTATGTCAACCCTCAACTAGCTCCGCTATTAACCGATAAGTTGCAGCAAAAAATTATGAGTCAAACTAAATTGACTCGAACCAATAATGACGACGCACATTATCAAATATTTGCAACCATTACCAATTATGACCCTTCTCAAACAGTGGGTATAAGTGCACAACAAGCAAGCACTAACCGATTAACGGTAACCGTGCATGTGGTCTTAAAAAAGACTTTAGAAAACAAAGAACAAGAATTTGATGTAACTAGAAATTTTGATTTTTCTGCTACCCTTACTTTGAATCAAGCAGAAGGTCAACTCATGGAGGACATCCTTAGAAATATTACAGATGATATCTTTAACCAAATTTTTTCAAACTGGTAATAATGACTTCAGCCCAACATAATAAAATACTTGCACAATGGACTGGTCATGGTACACTAGAATCTATTGAAACAAAAGACTTATTGAAATGGGTGCAAACCCATCCTTACAGTGCTAGTTTACAATTTTTATTAGCCAAGAAATATGAATTAGAAGGTTCTCCATTATTTCAAGAACAAGTGCAAAAAGCAAGTAGTTATTTCCCTTCTGCTTTACATTTACACAAAATTTTACATGAAAAGCAAGAAGATCCCATTGCTAGTCCCTTAGACGATAAAGTAACCAACCTTATTTCAGAACAATTTGCCCAATTTAAGGAGCCTATTGAAACCATAGAATTAGCCTTTGAAAATGAAATTGCCATGGCTGCCAAAGCCGACTATTTTGCGGCCCAGGGCATAGATATTGACTTATCGAAGGTGCCTCAGGACAAATTCACCCAACAATTAAGGAGTTTTACCGCCTGGTTAAAGGTTTTAAAGCAAAAAGAGGGCATTCCTGTGATGGAAGAAATGGCAGAGGAAAACGAGAAGGAAATAGCCGCAATTGCTGAAAAAGCCAATACCACGGCCGATGTTATCACTGAAGCCATGGCTGAAATATGGCTAAAACAAGGCAATAAACGAAAAGCCATCGACATCTATTCTAAATTAAGTTTTATTTTTCCTGAAAAATCCGTTTATTTTGCGTCAAGAATAGAACACTTAAAACATAAGAAATGATTACAATTTACTTGATATTGATTATTGTGGCTTGTTTAGGCCTTGGATTTATGGTCTTAATTCAAAATACAAAGGGTGGCGGTTTAAATGCAAATGTAGGTGGCCTTACCAATAACTTCATGGGCGTTAAACAAACAACAGATGTGCTTGAAAAAGGCACTTGGATATTCGCTGCAGTTATTGCTGTATTAGCGATGACTTCTACCTTGTTCTTAAAATCTGGCGGAACTGCATCTGATAATGGTTTATTAAATAAAGTAAATACTTCAGTGACAGCACCTGCTCCGGCTCCAGTTCAAGCAGCTCCTGCTTCTGCCCCTGCTACAGCACCAGCTACTGTTCCTGCAGCTACTAAAAAGTAATATGCAATGGCAGAGGTGAATGACTAAATTTACCTAAGCCTTCTTATACAAAATATTTAATCCCTCTCGCACAAACGAGAGGGATTTTTATTGTAATTTGATTCTGTATTAAAAGGATGAAATATCTTTACCCTATGAAAAAATGGATCTTACTCGCTTTATTGGTATTGGTACTGTATAGTTCCTATACCCTATTTATAAAGGTGACTCATTTCAGTGCAGAAAAAGCAAGCTTTCAATACAATGCGGGAGGGTTAGACGCTTTAGCAGATAGCTTAAGTGCTAAAAAAATAATTAGAGATAAAACAAGCTTCTTGGTTTTCGCTAAATTATTCAATGTAGAAGATAGAATTAAACCAGGTAAATTTTTAATTGATAAAAATACAAGCTTACTAAACTTAATTAGAATACTTAGAAACAACCAACAAGCAAGGGTTAAATTTATTTTAAACAAAGTAAGAACCAAGGCCGACCTTGCTAAACTAATTGCAAATACATTCGCTATAGATAGTGCAGACTGCATGCGCTATTTAACGAGCAACGACTCACTCTCTCCTTTTGATACTGACACCACGCAAGTGCTTAGCTTATTTATTCCCAATACCTATGAATTTTATTGGTCTACCCCCATGCCTAAGCTTTTACAAAAAATGAAAATAGAAGAAGGTATTTTTTGGAGTAAAAATAATCGCTTAACAAAAGCAGCATCTATAGGACTTAGCAAAAAAGAGGTATATACTTTAGCTTCTATTGTGGAAGAAGAAACAAATTATGATTCTGATAAAACCATTATTGCAAGTGTTTATCAGAATAGACTTAAGAAAAAAATGCCCCTGCAAGCCTGCCCCACTATTAAATATGCCATGCAGGATTTTACCCTTACTCGTATTTATGAAAAGTATTTAACTAATCCTTCGCCTTACAATACCTATAAGAAAGCAGGCCTACCACCTGGCCCCATTTGCACACCCGCACCTAAAACCATTGACTTAGTTTTAAACGCCCCCATTACTAATAATTATTATTTTGTAGCCAAGGCCGATTTCAGTGGCTATCATCATTTCAGTGCAACTTATGAAGAACATAATAAATTTGCCAAAGAATATCAGCTTAAACTAGATGAATACCAAGCAAAAAAAAATAAATAAATTTCAGAAAATGTAATTATCGAACTATACTTTAAAACTATACCTTAAAACTATACATTAGAAAAATACTTATCGAAATAAAATTAATAAATACGCATCACCACAACTCAACCCCTTCATTTGAATCAATTTCTTAACATACTACTTAATACCATCATCCAGCTTTTCAAGCCCCTCTATTTGTTTTTAAAACAAAAAGCAAAAGCAATTTATATTCCGGGTTTTCAACATGTTAATTTATACCAGGTATTAAGGTTTATTTACAACCAATTAAACACATTAGGCTTATACGACAGGGCATCTGCCATTTCTTTTAACTTAATCATGGCGCTACCAGCCGGATTTCTTTTTTTATTTTCTATCATTCCATACTTCCCAAAAGCTTTTAAAGTAAAAAAACAAATACTTTCTGTTTTTAAAGATATTGCCCCTAACTCAAGTACTTATAAATTCATTATGGAAATCATAAACGATTTATTAAGTCAGCACGTAGGTATTTTTTCATTTGGATTTTTGCTACTCTTATTTTACGCGTCCAATGCCATGACAGGCATTATTAGAAGTTTTGATAAGTCAATCATGCAAAACAAACCCTTTTTCTTACATCAAAGAATGAGGGCCATTCGATTAACCATTATTTTAATACTATTGGTATTTGCAAGCCTACTAGTACTCATAGGCCAAGACCAACTAACTACTTTACTAAAAGAAGTATTTGATATTAAAAGGAAAACTATTGTACCCTATTGGAATACTGTTCGTTGGGGCGTTATTATTTTGTTGCTGTTTTTTGGCAATGCCTTTATTTATAAATACGCACCCCTTATTAAAGAAAAATGGCCACTTAATTCACCTGGTGCCCTGCTTTCTACTTTATTAATGTTAATTACCTCCCTTGGTTTCTCTTATTGGGTTAATAATTTTAGCAGTTACAGTAAAATTTATGGATCAATTGGAACAGTACTAGTGGTCATGACTTTGATTTACCTAAATTCCTTAATCTTACTAATTGGCTTTGAACTCAATGTAAGTATTCAGGTATTAAAAAAAGAGCAAAATCAATTAGACTTACTCTAATTACTTGTTTGCCATATCTGGAATTTCTTCCGCCTTATAAACGCCTGCATCTAATTTCGCTTTTGTTTCACTGAAGGCTTTCAAGGTTAAATCAATTTCTTCCTGTGTATGTTCAGCTGTAGGAATTAGTCTGTATATAATATGGCCTTTTGGAATAACGGGATATACAACTATCGAACAAAATATTTTATAGTTCTCTCTTAAATCCATCACCATTAAAGTAGCTTCTTCAACGCCTCCTTTCATATAAACAGGTGTCACCACTGAATCGGTTTTACCAATATCAAAGCCTCTTTCTTTTAAACCTTTTTGTAAGGCCAAGGCATTTTTCCACAAATTATCTTTTAATTCAGTTTGCGTACGCAATAATTCTAAACGCTTTAAATTACCAACCACAAATGGCATGGGTAAACTTTTCGCAAAAATTTGTGAACGAATATTATACCTGATATAATCAATAATAGTTTTAGGCCCTGCCATAAAAGCACCAATAGAAGCCATACTTTTTGCAAAAGTAGAAAAATATAAATCAATGCCATCTTGACAACCTTGCTCTTCTCCTGCACCTGCACCCGTCTTGCCTAAAGTACCAAAACCATGTGCATCATCTACCAACAATCTAAATGAGAATTTATTTTTTAATGCCACTACTTCTTTTAACTTTCCTTGATCACCCGCCATTCCAAATACACCTTCTGTAATCACTAATATTCCACCAGATTGTTGTTTTTCAATTAAAGCCTGTGCTCTTTGTAATTGTTTTTCGCAGTCTTCAATGTCGTTATGCTTATATACAAAGCGGTGACCTGCTAACATCCTTAATCCATCAATAATACAGGCGTGACACTCGGCGTCATACACCACCACATCATGTCTTCCACAAATGGCATCAATGGCACTCATAATACCTTGGTAACCATAGTTCATTAAAATAGCATCTTCTTTATGTTCAAAGCTGGCTAATTCAGCTTCCAACCTCTCATGTAAATCGCTGTTTCCACTCATCATTCTAGCACCCATTGGAAGAGCTAAACCATACTTTGCACTAGCGTCAGCATCGGCCTTACGCACAGCTGAATGATTGGCTAGACCTAAATAGTTATTCAAACTCCAAACAATCATTTCTTGCCCTCTAAACTTCATTTTAGAGCCAATTTCACCTTCTAACTTTGGAAAAGCAAAGTAGCCATGGGCTCTTTCACGGTGTTGGCCAATAGGTCCGTAATTCTTAATTAGTCTTTCAAATATATCCGCCATATTATCTTTTTTTATATTAGCAAATTTAATAAATTTTTACCTTTTATCCTCTAAATAAATAGCTGTAAATTGCAGTCTACTACATGTTAGTGTTAACAAGTATATTTTATAAGAGAAAAATATTAGAAATGAGAACCCTTTTAATGATAAGCTTTAGCATTCTTTCTTTATTCAGTAATGCACAAAATCCTAAAAATAGCAAGCCTCTAAAAGCCAATGCTAGCATACAATCCACTACCCATAAACCTAAATTAGTTGTAGGTATTGTTGTAGATCAAATGCGTTGGGATTATGTCAATAGATTCAAACCTTTTTTTAAGTCTTCTTCTGGATTTAAAAGATTCATCAATGAAGGTGCAACTGTGGATAATACTTTAATTCCTTACTCACCTACAGTAACCGCCTGTGGTCATGCCTGTGTATATACTGGTTCTGTTCCAGCCTTGCATGGCATAGCCGGCAATGAATGGTATGACAATGTCAAACAAAAAAAAGTGTACTGTGTTGAAGACGCCAATGTGCAAACCATAGGAAGTAGTAATAATGCAGCCGGACAAATGAGTCCTGTAAATGTATGGACAACTACCCTAGGCGATGAATTTAAATTGGCTAGTAATTTTAGAAGTAAAGTATTTGGAATTTCTTTAAAAGACAGAGGAGCCATTATACCCGCAGGCCATAGTGCCAATGGAGCTTTTTGGTATGATAGTAAAACAGGCAATTTTATTAGTTCTACTTTTTACGGGAAAACCCTGCCTACCTGGGTTAGTAATTATAATAATTTACACCGCCCCGACAGCTTATATAATTTAGATTGGAATTTAAGCTTACCCGCATCTGTTTATGAAGCCAATTGTGATGTTGATGAAAATACTTATGAGTCAACTCCTTTTGGTAAAGAGGCTAAACATTTCCCTTATGCTTTAAAAAGTTTTATAGCAAAAGATTATGGTAAAATTTCTACTACCCCTTATGGAAATAGTTTAGTTGAAGAATTAGCGAAACAAGCTATTGCAAATGAAGCCATGGGTGCAGATGATATTACCGACTTGCTTGCTGTAAGTTTTTCTTCTCCCGATTATATTGGACATAGTTTTGGTCCAGACTCCTGGGAAACCATGGATGGCTATATTAAATTAGATGAAATCTTAGCCGACTTTTTTACATATTTAGATAAGCAAGTGGGCAAAGATAACTATACTGTTTTTTTAACAGCCGATCATGCAGTAGCTAATATTCCTGCTTTTAATACTAAACATCAAATACCTGGTGGCTTAAGCAATGAGGCGGCAATTAAAAATGAAATTGGAACCATGTTAACTGCAAAAGGTTTCAGTGCCAACTTAATTAGTTTTATTGGCGAGGGCAATATTTACTTCAACCACCCCTTAATGGATAGCATACATTTAAGTCAAGATAAATTAGTTGATTTAGTAAGTTCTTTTTTAGAGAAAAAGCCCGATGTCTTACAAATAGTAGAATCAAGACATGCAGCTATTGCACCCATACCCGCGTCTTTAAGAGAAAGAATTGTGAATGGCTATAACGCAAAAAGAAGTGGCGACTTAGTCATTATAAATAAATCGGGTTATGTAGATGGATTTATAACAGGCACAAGCCATGGCACATTATACAATTACGATGCACATATTCCTTTATTGTTTTTTGGCAAGGGCATCAAAAAAACATCGGTTCATCGTGAAACCTATATGACCGATATTGCTCCTACTATAACTGCTTTATTAGGTTTTCAAATGCCTAGTGGTTCTATTGGAAAACCAATTACAGAAATCTTTCAATAAATTATAATTTTAAATATTAAAATACAAAAAACATGAAAAAACTTTCAATTCTATTATTGGCTATTGGTTTTGCTTTTTCAGTAAACACGGCAACAGCAGCAAGTTGCGGAAAAAATTGTAAGTGCAAAGAAAAATGCGAAGGCAAAGAGTGCAAAGATTGTAAAAAAATGGAAGCAACTCCTCACAAATGTAATGCACAATGTCATAAAAATGGCGCAGGCAATGTCCCTAGCCATGGTGAAAAAGGACATAAATGTACAGATGAATGTAAAAAGTAACACCTACTTGTCATAAAAAAAACCCGATAGTGATTAGCTACCGGGTTTTTTTATTTGTTTAATTTAGATAATAATACGAATCCTAGACGAGCTTTCGAGCAATGCGCAGAGCGAGGATAGGGTTTGTATTATTTCTAAATAAAATTATTTAGAAAGTTTAGCTTGTAAATTAGCGTCCAGTGCATCTAAGAACTCTTCAGTATAAACATAGTGATCGCCATGTTTTACTTTATTGCCGTGTACACATACTGCTAAATCTTTGGTCATAATACCAGACTCTACTGTCTCCACACAAACTTCTTCTAATGCTTTAGAGAAACGAATCAATTCTTGGTTATTATCTAATTGACCACGGAACTCTAATCCTCTTGTCCATGCAAAAATAGAAGCAATAGGGTTTGTAGAAGTTCTATTTCCTTTTTGGTGTTCACGGAAATGGCGTGTTACTGTTCCATGCGCTGCTTCTGCTTCCATTACTTTACCATCGGGTGTAATTAAGGTAGAAGTCATTAAACCTAATGAACCAAAGCCTTGTGCCACTGTATCTGATTGTACGTCACCATCATAATTCTTACAAGCCCATACAAAATTACCATTCCACTTTAAAGCAGAAGCCACCATGTCATCAATTAAACGGTGCTCATAAGTAATACCGGCTGCATCATACTTGGCTTTAAATTCATTTTGATATACTTCTTCAAAAATATCTTTGAAACGACCATCGTATTTTTTTAAAATGGTATTTTTTGTAGATAAATACAAAGGCCATTTTTTAGCTAAGGCTTGGTTAAAACAAGCACGCGCAAAACCATAAATACTTTCATCGGTATTGTACATAGCCATCGCTACACCATCCCCTTTGAAATTAAATACTTCAAACTCTTGCTTCGTACCATCTTCACCTTCAAACTTTATAGTTAATTTACCTTTGCCTTTAGTTACAAAATCGGTAGCACGGTATTGATCTCCAAAAGCATGACGACCAATACAAATTGGCGCAGTCCAATTAGGCACTAAGCGAGGCACATTATTACAAACAATAGGCTCTCTAAAAACAGTACCATCTAAAATGTTACGAATGGTGCCATTAGGGCTCTTCCACATTTGTTTTAACTTAAACTCTTCTACTCTTTGTTCATCTGGAGTAATAGTTGCACATTTAATACCTACTCCATATTGTTTAATGGCATTGGCGGCATCCACTGTTACCTGATCGTTGGTCTCGTCACGATACTCCATACCTAAATCATAATACTTGATATCAATTTCTAAATAAGGAAGTATTAATTTGTCTTTAATAAATTTCCAGATAATTCTGGTCATCTCATCGCCATCCAATTCTACTACCGGATTGGCTACTTTAATTTTCTGTCCCATAGTGTATAAATTTTGTCAAATGTACAAAAACTAGCTTTATAAATAACTGATAATGGTAGGTAAAATAGACCATTTATATATTCACAATAAGTACTGGAATTTTCACTTTATGTCTAACAGACTCAATGGTTTCACCAAAAATATAGTCCATCCAACCTTGGTGGCGATGCCCTCCCATGACCAGTAATTTAGCATCATAACTATTGACAATATTAACTATCTCCTTCACCCTATTTTCATAGCCTAAATAGCTAGTGGCTTTATAGCCTTTTAATGTTAATGCTTGCGCATAGGTATCTAGTCTTGCTTGGTCTTTTCTAGTTTCATTATCATCACTTGATTCTTGTAAATATTTTGCTGTAGCACTTTCCACCACATGTATAAAAATAAATTCAGTAGCCTGATGTGCATGTTGAATAGCGGTTTTAATAAGCTTTGCATCGGCTACTGAAAAATCAACAGCAATAGCAATTTTATTTACAGGCGCCTCCTGAGACCAATCTAATTCAATCATCTCACCATGAAAACCTTCCTCCACCTTCGCATGATGTCTTTTTAGAAAAATAGGAAATACAATTATATAAATAAGTAGTGCTAAAAATAAAAGTACAAGTAGTATTAAAAGAATTTTCACTAAGCCATTACCTGCACCTTCAATATAATTTATTACAAAACCCAAGACTAAGTTTCCATTCAAAAACACCAATATACTTGCCACCACCCATGCCATCGCTTTCACTTTCCAATTAATCACAAATTCTCCCATGGTGGTTTTATCACTTACAAAATGTATAAGTGGAATAACAGCGAAGCCTAATTGTAAACTTAATATTACTTGACTAAATATCAAAAGCGCATCAACATGTTCTTCCCCCATTATGCCTATAACTAACACTGCAGGCACAATGGCAATTAGTCTAGTTAATAATCTTCTTATCCAAGGGTTTAATCTTAATTTTAAATAACCTTCCATGACTATTTGACCCGCCAAAGTACCCGTTACTGTTGAGCTCTGGCCTGCAGCAATTAAAGCAATGGCAAATAAAATAGGCGCTAATTTCGAACCTAATAAAGGCGCTAACATAGAATGTGCTTCTTCAATTCTAGCTACCTGCGTATTGCCTGTAGAAAAAAAGGCAGTGGCCGCTAATATTAAAATAGAGGCATTCACAAAAAAGGCAGCGTTTAATGCTACAGCACTATCTATAAAATTATAGAGAATTGATTTTCTTATACCCTTACTACTTCTTTCAATTTTTCTGGTTTGTACTAAGGCAGAGTGCAAGTATAAATTATGAGGCATTACAGTGGCTCCTATAATACCCACTGCAATATACAAGGCCTCTGGAGATAATTTTGAAGGAATAAAACCTTTAATGGCATAAGACAAATCGGGTTTGGCTATAAAAATTTGTATTAGAAAACTAAAACCAATGGTGGCTATTAGTACTAAAATAAAGGCCTCCATTTTACGAATGCCATAACGTTGTAAAAATAAAAATAGGAAAGTATCAAAAACAGTTATGAGTGTGCCATACATTAATGGCATGCCTGTTAACAATTTAATACCAATGGCCATTCCTAATACTTCTGCTAAATCGGTGGCAGCAATAGCTAGTTCTGCTAAAATATATAAAATGAAATTAATAAAGGGAGGATAGGTTTCTCTATTGGCTTGTGCTAAATCCAACCTGCGCACAATACCTAGTCTTGCACTTAAACTTTGTAACAAAATGGCCATTAAATTACTGAGCAGTAAGACCCAAATTAATTGGTAGCCAAATTTGGCACCCCCTTGTAAATCGGTGGCCCAATTACCCGGATCCATATACCCCACACTTACCAAATAGGCAGGCCCAATAAAGGCCATAAACTTACGCCACCCACCCTTATTTTGGACAGGAACCGATTCATGTAAGTTATCTAATGACTTTTCTCTCATAATTATTATACCCTAATTGGCTAGCTAAATCTATTTTACCCCCTATTGAGAGGCTAAATGCTTTATGCCCCTAGTAATGTAAATTTAATGATAAAAGCTTTTGCCTAACTCAGTTTGATAGTCTATTTTAGCAAAAAACTACGAGATGCGTAATGGCTACTATATATTGCTTTGCTGCTTGATTTTAGCTTGCGCTGAAAAAAAACCAGACTTAACGGGCAATACCCCCCTTACCATCAATGACTTTAATAAAATATTTAAAGCAGCTAGTTTACCTGTTTCTATTTCTGATTCAAATTTGAAGCGCTATACAGATACTTTAGTTATTGGCCGAAAAGCATTGGCTCAATTTGTGCCAGACTCTTTGGTTGAAAATATCATAGGCATCAAAGATAAAAAAGCTTTCTTACACCCTATTATTAGAATTGAAAAAGAAGAAGAGTATTACTTGTTATTAAATGTGAGCCATCCTAAAAAACAAGAAATAGCCGTTGTGGTGTTTAGTAAAAAAAATAAATTTTTAGACTATAAAATAATTACAGAATTCAATGAAGGAAATTCGAATTCCAAAATGTATGGCAAAAGTTTAAATATTAACAAAGAGCCTTCTTTTTTAGTAGAGGAAAATAAATTAGCAGATGACAATTCTCTTACCTATGAAAAGAAAGGTTGGGCATATACCGATGGTAATTTTAGATTAATTTATTTTGATAGCAATAAAAAACCTGAAACTAAAAAAATACTCAACCCACTTGACACCATGGCAATGAATAATGCCTTTAGTGGAGACTATGCAAGAGATGCGAAAAATTTTATTTCCATAAGAGACTATTCCATTCAAAATAAATATCAATTTTTCTTACACTTCGAAAAAAAGGATGGTACCTGCGTTGGTGAATTAAAAGGTTTATTAAACTTTACGAAAAACCAAGCTACTTATTCTGAAAAAGGAGATCCTTGTATTATACATTTTACTATACAAGGCAATGTCATAAACATTAAAGAAGATGGGAATTGCGGAAATCACCGCAACATGACCTGCTATTTTAATGATAGTTATGACAAAAAAAGAAAGCCGAAAAAGAAGAAATAATCCACAATCTAGCCCAAGATTTGGTTCTTATCCACAGTTTAATGTGTAATAATTACATTTTCTTCAAATACCATTATATTGCAGTCAAATAACCAAACCCTTTTGTATGAGTTTTAGAAACTATCAAGTGCCTTATGCTATCAATGATCAATTCAAAAAAAAGGCAGCTTATTTTTCTATGGAATTTGCCATTCACCAACCCTTGAAAATTTATAGTGGTGGCTTAGGATTTTTAGCAGGCTCACATTTAAGAAGTGCTTTTGAATTAAATCAAAACTTAATTGGTGTAGGTATATTATGGAAGTATGGTTATTATGATCAAGCGCGCAATCAAGACCAAACCTTACAGGTTACTTTCATGGAAAAAATATATTCTTTCCTAGAAGACACCGGCATTAAATACCAAATACTAATTCATGACCATCCAGTATGGGTGAAGGCTTTTTATTTAGCCCCTAATACTTTTTGCAGTGCACCCCTATTTTTATTAAGTACCGATTTACCAGAGAACGATTATGTTTCTCAAACTATCACGCACCGTTTATATGACGCCAATGTAGCTACCAAAGTGGCTCAATTTATTTTATTAGGAGTGGCCGGTGCCAAATTAATTGATGAATTAAATTTCAACCCAGAAGTATATCATTTAAATGAAGCCCATGGATTCTCTGCTGCTTTTTATTTATTAAATAAACATAAGTCCTTAGCAGAAGTTAAAAAACGTTTGGTGTTTACAACGCATACTCCTGAAGAAGCAGGTAATGAAAAACATGATATTTATTTATGTCATAAGATGGGTTATTTCTGTGGCTTAAGTATGGATGAAGTAAGAAAATTAACAGGTATTGAAGACGATCAGTTCAATCACTCTTTAGCAGCCCTTCGTTTTGCAAGAAAAGCCAATGGAGTTTCTGAATTGCATGGACATGTAAGTAGAGAATTATGGAGCAAGTATGAAGGCATATGCCCAATCACACATATTACCAATGCACAGAACTGGCGTTATTGGGCGGACAAACAATTATACCGTTTTGCAGAAAATCAAGATGAAGCAGGATTTGATGACCGTAAAATGTATTTGAAAAAACGTGCTTTTGAAATTGTAGCGGATCAAACTGGAAAAGTATTTGACCCGAATGTACTTACCATTGTTTGGGCAAGACGTTTCGCTGGCTATAAAAGAGCCGATTTTTTATCATGGGATTTAGATCGTTTTGAAAAATTGCTTTCAAATGCTAAATATCCAGTACAAATTATTTTTGCAGGAAAACCTTATCCAGTCGATCATCCTGCTATTTCTCAATTCAATAATTTAGTACACTTAAGCAAGAACTATAATAATGTGGCTGTATTAATTGGTTATGAATTAGGCTTAAGCAAGCGAATGAAACAGGCTTCAGATGTATGGTTGAATAACCCGCGTGTGCCCAGAGAAGCTTCTGGTACCAGTGGAATGACTGCTGCTATGAATGGTGCCATTAATTTTTCTACCGATGATGGATGGATACCAGAATTTATTAATCATGGTAATAATGGCTTTGTGATTCCTAAGGCCGATTATGAAAACATGAGCACTCAACAACAAGACGACTACGATTTAGATGAACTATACAAAATTCTAGAGCAACAAATAGTTCCTATGTATTATGACAACAAAGATACTTGGCGTCAAATTACACAAAATGGAATGAAGGATGTTCGTTTCCAATTTGACAGCAATAGAATGGCTGAAGAGTATTATGAGAAAATGTATAAAGTAGATTAATAAGAATTAATAATAGCCAAGGCTTTCGAAGTCGTTGTTTCCAAGGCAGCATAATTTTTAGAAGCTAATAATTCTTCACTCATTAATTTACTGCCCATACCTACTCCTACTATCCCTGCTTTAAACCAAGCAGTTAAATTCTCTACACTTGTATCAACACCTCCTGTAACTATAAAACTTACACTAGGAAATAAAGGCTTTATAGCAGTGACAAAACCAGGCCCAAGTACATTGCCTGGAAATAATTTAATCAAATCACAGCCTGCAGATTCAGCCATATGTATTTCGGTGGCTGTCATACAACCTGGTACCCATAGTTTTTTATGTAAATAAGCAGCATCTGCAATGGATTGATCAAAAATTGGACTAATTAAAAAATCGGCTCCTGCTTCTATAAAGGCTTGGGCTTCTTTTTGATTTTGAATCGTACCAATGGCTAACACTAAGTCTGCGTAGTGCTCATTTCTATGCGCTAATAATAATTTAAAATGCTCTAATGCTAGAGGCCCCCTATTGGTGAACTCAATACATCTTATACCTGCTTTATATAACGCTTTGATAATTTCTTTACAAACTGTAATATCATCATGATAAAACAAGGGCAATAATTTTACCTTTTTTACATATGCCTTCATTTGTTCTTCTGTCATCATAACATTCTATTTTTTATTTGTTCAGGGCTTTGCTCAGTGGCATCGCCTAATTCATATAATTTACCAACCGCTGCTGCTGCAGCAAAATTAATTAATTCTTCTGGCGTATTTTTATGTTGTATTCCATAGAGAAGCCCCGCCATAAAGCAATCTCCAGTACCTACTATATTTTTCACTTCTCTACTATTATAAATTGGAGATGTATAGAAATTATTTTTATTAGATAAGACTCCAAAATAATTTTCAGTTAACCTAAATGTATAGGCAATGGTATTTAACAAAGGAAACTGCGCTTTTAGTTTTATCATACTTTCATGCGCCGCATTTATCAACTCATCATTAGAACATCCCACACTTGATTGAATAGTGGAACCTATACCCAGCATATCTTCCACCGCCCAAAGATTCCCCATTAATACAGTACAGTATTTAACCAACTTAGACATTACTTCAATAGGCGTTTTTCCATACTGCCATAATTTAGCTCTATAATTCAAGTCTACTGAAATAGGAATGCCCAAATCAGTGGCTGCTATTAAAGCCTCCTCGCAAACATCTGTTGCATTTTGTGTAAGAGAGGCCGAAATGGCACTAAAATGAAACCAATGCACGTCTTTTAAAACTTCTTTCCAATCAATACTCCCCTTTTTTATTTCAGCAAAAGAAGAATGGGCTCTATCATATACCACGGCTGCATTTTTCATATCCAAACCTGCCTCTAAGTAAAAGCAACCTATTCGATTACCAGCAATTTGTATAGCGGAGGTATCAATATTTTTTTTCGATAAATGAGCTATAATTTGATCTGTTAAAAAATGAGAAGGCATGGCTGTCCCATATTTTACAGGTATATCCCAATTGGCTAATGCAGTGGCCACATTTAATTCTGCACCCCCTAAATAAAAAGGCATCTGATGGCTGTCTATGTAATTAGTAGCTACCGGTGGTGCGTAATGCAATAAAATTTCTCCAAAACAAAATACTTTATTCTTACTCATATTTTGAAATAATATCAAATCCCATTTTCATGATATGTCAATGGATCCTTATGGGACTAGCTCTAAATTAATTATAAAAATCCATCTTAAGCAAGATTTAGGTCCTAAATAGATTCCGCATTTATAATTCAACAATTAGTGCCTATTTTTGTTATTAGTATATGAATAAAATTGTAGTAGCCATTACAGGCGCCAGCGGCGCTATATACGCTAAATGCTTATTAGACAGTTTAAGCCAAATGCAGGACCAGATAGAGGCGGTAGGCATTGTTATGAGCGATAATGCAAAAATTGTTTGGGAGACAGAATTAGGCAATCAGGACTATACTAAATACCCCTTTCATTTTTACCAAAAAAACGATTTTAACGCCCCCTTCGCTTCAGGTTCGGCGCAATATAATATTATGATTATTGTTCCTTGCAGTATGGGTACTTTGGGCCGTATTGCAAGTGGTATGAGCGATGATTTAGTCACTAGGGCTGCCGATGTTATTTTAAAAGAAAGAAGAAAGCTAATACTTGTGGCACGCGAAACACCTTACAACTTAATACATATTAAAAACATGGAGACAATTACTTTAGCAGGTGGCATTATTTGTCCGGCCACTCCAAGTTTTTATAGTAAGCCACAAACCATTGAAGAAGTAGCTTATACAGTGGTTCACCGCATAATTGATTTAGCTGGGTTAAAAGCAAGTAGTTACCGTTGGGGGAATCCTTAGTCTTCTTTTGGTTCTTTGGGCGCCTTAGGTGTTTTTTCTTTTTCCTTTTTTTGTAAAGTAAAAACCAACTTTGCATTTTCTTTATCTAAATCGCCAATTAAAGTATCACCTTCTTTAATGCTATGGTTTAAGATTTCTTCCGCTAGAGGATCTTCAATGTATTTTTGAATGGCTCTATGCAAAGGTCTTGCTCCAAATTGAACATCATATCCTTTATCGGCAATAAATCCCTTGGCCTCATCTGATATTACTAAATTCAATCCTAAAGTCACTAAACGACTCAAGACATTTTTCATGATAATATCAATGATTAAGAAAATATTTTCCTTAGACAATGAATTAAACACTACCACATCGTCTACTCTATTTAAAAACTCGGGAGAGAAAGTTCTCTTCAAGGCTTTTTCAATCACCGATCTATTGTTCTCATCGGTTTGTTGAACACGAGTAGCCGTTGCAAAACCTACTCCATCACCAAACTCTTTTAATTGACGAGCGCCAATATTAGAAGTCATGATAATTAAAGTATTTTTAAAATCCACTTTTCTACCTAGGCCATCTGTTAAAATACCATCATCTAATACTTGTAATAAAATATTATAAATATCTGGATGCGCTTTTTCTATTTCATCTAAAAGTATCACACAGTAGGGCTTACGGCGTACTTTCTCTGTTAACTGACCGCCTTCTTCATAACCTACGTAACCTGGAGGCGCTCCAATTAAACGGCTTACAGAAAATTTTTCCATATACTCACTCATGTCAATTCTAATTAAAGAATCTTCTGAGTCAAATAAATTTCTGGCAAGTGCTCTGGCAAGCTCTGTCTTACCTACTCCTGTTGGACCTAAGAAAATAAAAGTACCAATAGGTTTTTTAGGATCCTTCAAGCCTACTCTATTTCTTTGAATGGCTTTCACCACTTTACCTAAGGCTTCATCTTGTCCAATGACTTCGGTCTTCATTTCCTCCGTCATTTTTTTCAACTTTGTAGTTTCAGCTTCTACCATTCTCTTTACTGGAATGCCGGTCATCATACTTACTACTTCAGCAATATTCTCTTCATTAATAGGGAAACGCTTATTCTTGCTTTCCTCTTCCCAATTCGTTTTAGCTTTTTCTAAAGCCTCGCCTAATTTCTTCTCAGTATCTCTTAAGCTTGCTGCTTCCTCAAAGCGTTGGCTTTTCACCACTCTATTTTTTTCGTTCTTAACTTCTTCAATTTGTTTTTCTAAATCAACAATATCCAAAGGAACATTAATATTTTTTAGATGCACTCTTGCACCCACTTCATCTAATACATCAATGGCTTTATCGGGAAGTAAACGGTCGGTCATATAACGGTCGCTTAATTTCACACAAGCTTCAATGGCTTCTTGATCGTATACTACGCTATGATAATCCTCGTATTTAGATTTGATATTATTTAAGATGGTAATGGTATCGGCCACACTTGGTGGTTCTATAATTACTTTTTGGAAACGTCTATCCAAGGCGCCATCTTTTTCAATATGCATGCGGTATTCATCTAAAGTAGATGCACCAATACATTGTAATTCTCCACGTGCTAATGCTGGCTTAAATATATTGGAAGCGTCTAAGGAGCCACTTGCTCCACCAGCACCCACAATAGTATGTATTTCATCTATAAATAAAATAACATCTCTGTTTTTTTCAAGCTCATTCATAATGGCCTTCATACGCTCTTCAAACTGTCCTCTGTATTTAGTACCTGCAACAAGTGCTGCTAAGTCTAAAGAAATAACGCGTTTATCAAATAATACACGGCTTACTTTTCTTTGTACAATACGGAGTGCCAAACCTTCTACAATAGCTGTCTTTCCCACACCTGGCTCACCTATTAAAATGGGGTTATTCTTTTTTCTTCTACTTAAAATTTGACTTACTCTTTCTATCTCTGCATCACGACCTACAATAGGATCCAATGAATCCATTTCAGCAAGCTTGGTAATATCACGACCAAAAT
>Ga0214919_10004627_pt1 | contig 20021 bp, 28 predicted proteins | sample LL1503_MetaG_FD_177994 | JGI IMG/M metagenome (GOLD analysis project Ga0214919, IMG submission 177994) | Freshwater microbial communities from Lake Lanier, Atlanta, Georgia, United States - LL-1503 | ecosystem: Environmental > Aquatic > Freshwater > Lake | place: USA: Georgia | collected... | reverse complement strand
CGCACTGACTTCTATGTGGATCAGAGCGAGATGGATGCGCTCAACCAACAATTTTACGAAATCTTAAAAAGGTAATACTTTTGTTATACTTTGCTTATGGAATGAACACCAACCGTGAGGGCATGGCTCAACGCTGTCCGGGCGCACTGAGCCTGGGTCATGCACGCCTGATTGATCATGCCTTCCGCTTTGCCATTCACGCTGATGTGGTCCCGTGTATGGGTTCCTATGTGGATGGTGTGCTGTGGCGGATTGATGAGTTCCATTTGAACAGCCTGGACCGCCTGGAAGGCTTTCCATGGTACTACAATCGTGGCCAATTTGCAGTGGAGCATCGTGACGGAGTGGTTGTTGCAGAGTGTTACTTTATGCAACCGGGCAATGAACCCAGCCTGCCTACCCAGAGCTATTTTGACATGGTAGTGCAGGGCTATGAGCAACATGGTGTGCCTACAGAGCAGGTGTTTAATAGTGTATACGATAGTATTACATAACCTGCCAGAATGACGGGACTTGACCAATAAATGGCAATCTGCTACAATAGTGGCATAAGGAGTTAAACATGTATAGAGTAGATAGTTCGTTGCTTTTTCGCAACATCCAAGCACTTGATAAATTCCTGCAAGCACATCAAGGTAAAACTTTTGTAATAGAATACATTACCAGTTATGCACTTGGTGATCCAATGGAACAATAAGGTTGACCAATAATTGCCAATTTGCTATAATACACACATAGACAGCAAAGTTCAACAGCACACTAAGGAGCCAACTATGAGTGCAATTCGTATCGTTCGCGGCGTTTACCGCAACAAAACTGTTCAAAATCAAGTGTTCACTTTGGTGAGCGGATTTCAAACTGGTGCCAAAGGTGGCTATGTCACCGTGCAAAATGATGGTACCTTTCCCAACTGCCCCGATGCCATCCGCATCAAGGTAGACAACATTTCAGACATTGAGTATACTTCAGGAGAACATGTGCAAGAAAACACTGTAAAGTTCAAGCCCACTGTGGTGGCAGAGACCGATGAGCAAGCCATGGATCGTATCCGTGAGCGTTTTGACATCCTGCATGAGATGACCAAAGCCTGTGTCAGCGGCGACATCCGTGCTATGATTGTGAGTGGCCCTCCAGGCGTGGGCAAGTCATACGGTGTGGAGCAAGAGATTGACAAAGCCTGTTTGTTTGACAAACTGGCCAGCAAACGCCTTAAGGCCGAGGTTGTCAAAGGCTCGGCCAGTCCCATTGGCCTGTACCAGACCCTGTACAAGTATTCAGATCCCAATTGTGTGTTGGTGTTTGATGACTGTGACTCTATCCTGTTGGATGACGTTGCTCTTAACTTGCTGAAGGGTGCCCTGGACTCTGGCAAGAAGCGCAAGATCTCCTGGTTGTCAGACAGCCGGATTCTGCGAAGCGAAGGCATTCCAGACAGTTTTGAGTTCAAGGGTTCGGTAATTTTTATTACCAACTTGAAGTTTGATACCATGCGCTCGCAAAAATTGCGGGACCACTTGGATGCATTGCAGAGCCGGTGCCACTACTTGGACTTGACACTTGACACCATGCGTGACAAGGTGTTGCGTATCAAGCAGATTGCCAAGGACGGTGTGTTGTTTGCAGACTACGACTTTGACGAGTGTGTGCAGGACGAGATCATCGACTTCATGGACGAGAATAAAAATCGTCTGCGTGAGATGAGCCTGCGTATGGCTCTTAAGATTGCTGACTTGCGCAAGATGTCAGTGTTGAACTGGAAGCGCCTGGCAGAGACCACTGTTATGAAACCCGCAGGAGCATAAAATGGCTTGGATAGGTGCCTTGATGTTGTTGATGTTAGGGCACCTAGGTTGGGCTTTGTTCGTAGCGTTTTTGATCTTGATGTTTGGAGATTGATATGTTTGAAATATGGGATGGAGACTTGTATCTGTTCTCAGTGGATACCGAATACGAAGCAGACGAACAGCGTAAGGCTGGCTTTACAGTTAAGTGTTTAGAATATTACGGAGCGTGACATGGAAAAATTTGCAGTGTTTGTTGGTGCAATTGTGATTGCCATTGTGGGAGTTCTGTTACTGAGTTTCTTACTGAGCTGGCCTGTGTACATGCTGTGGAATGGTTGCTTGGTTGATGCAGTGCCTTCTGTTAAAGAAGTCACGTGGTTGCAGGCTTGGGGCATCACTGTCCTGTGCGGTTTCCTTTTTAAGACATCAGTCAATTCAAAAGATTAACCCTCCAAGGTTATCCCGGGCATTGGTTGGCTCCGGCCCGGGCTTTGTGACAGGTACCCTAAAACGGTACCTGTCTTTTTGACTTTTTGTTGTGATAAGTATATACTACTACAATGCCACAGCAATATTTGCACATAGATTTAGGTGCAGACTATACCTTAGATTTTGAAATACACAACACGCCCCTGGCCGATCTTTGGCTTGAGCGCATGCGCCTGCGAGATCCGTACCCGATAGATTATCCTGATCGATTCTACGGATTTGATTCGCAAGAGCAAGAAATTGCTCGTGCAGAAAAAATGATTCTGAACTGTATTGCCACAATCAATAGCTACCAGCCAATCATCGAACGTGAGTTCACTACGGTACATGACCAGGATTGTTTAAACTACTTGCATAACATTTTTGAACGTTACCATGGCTTACTAAATCAACAAAAAACTCTTTGGTGGTTACGTGCTCCACAGCCCGTAAAAAAATCTTTGGCAGAACTAAACTTGGCTGTACATCGTTGCGAAACATCATCAAGATTTGTTAGGCCAAGATTTGTTTGCACCTGGTACGGAGTGCCTAAAGATGTCACATTGTCCGAAGAAGTCATGAAACAATGCGGAGATATTAATCCGCCATTTGGAAGTGTGTGTTTAAACTATGTTGAGATTGGAAAAACATTGTTTGAGCTCATGCTAGACAAAGATGTGTACATCGGTGATGAAGCGTTCCAGCCCTTTAGTCATTACAATCCAGATTTTGTAGTAAAGTTTTTTGAGTACTCTCCAAAAGAAGTAGACAACATACTACAAAATATGCAACAATACTATCAAGCACACTGTGATTTTTTTGCTGATCGTGGGTATCAGCAATTTGATCATGTCAAACTACAGCCATTGCAATTTCCTGTTGCAAGGATAATTGAAACTACTCCACGCGAACAATTGATCAAACACATACAACAAAGACAACTCGTCACTCGAGTTTATATAGATGAAACGATGCACCATACAAATTCGAGATGAAGTAAACATCAAACTAGAGGGCATCGATCTAGATGTGCGCAAGGCTTTGGTCAATGCATTCAAGTATGATGTGCCCTATGCAAGATACTTGCCAGCAGTAAGGTTAGGACGATGGGACGGCAAGGTCAGTTACTTCCAATTAGGTGGATCAACATACACCAATCTCCTGCCAGAGATCATGCCCATCCTGGAACGCTACAACTACGACATTGAACTGGATGATCAAAGAGAATACTCCACAGTATTTGAGTTTGCCCAAGTCACTGAACAAACATTTGCACACAAGACTTGGCCCAAGGGGCATCCTGCAGAAGGACAGCCCATCCTATTGCGTGACTACCAAGTGGAGATTGTAAACAACTTCTTGACCAATCCACAATGCATACAAGAAGTGGCCACAGGTGCAGGTAAAACAATCATGACCGCGGCCTTGAGTGCCTCAGTAGAGCCATATGGCAGGTCAATTGTGATTGTGCCCAACAAGAGTCTTGTGACACAAACAGAAAAAGACTACCTCAATCTTGGCTTGGATGTGGGCGTGTACTTTGGTGACAGAAAAGAACACGGGCGCACACATACCATCTGCACTTGGCAGAGTCTTAATGTGTTGCTGAAGAATACCAAAGCGGGTGTAGGCGACGCCACCATCCAGGACTTTATTGAAGGTGTGGTGTGTGTGATGGTGGACGAAGTACACATGGCCAAAGCAGATGCACTAAAAACTCTGTTGACCACGGTGATGGCTAGAGTGCCAATTCGTTGGGGTTTGACTGGTACTGTACCAAAAGAGAAGTTTGAAAGCCAAGCATTGTTGGTCAGCCTTGGACCAGTAATCAGCAAGCTCAGTGCTAACGAACTGCAACAACAAGGTGTGCTGGCGCAGTGCCACGTGAACATTGTGCAGTTGCAGGATCACGTGGAGTATTCCGACTACCAAAGCGAGCTTAAATACCTGTTGGAAGAGTCAGGCAGGCTGGATGCAATGGCAGAACTCATACGCCATGTAAATGAAACAGGCAACACCTTGGTACTGGTAGATCGCACTGAATGCGGTCGTCAATTGGTTGAGCGACTGGGCGAACGAGCTGTGTTTGTGTACGGCGCAACCAAAGGAACAAAGAGACAAGAAGAATATGATGACGTGGCTACTGCAACAGACAAAATCATTGTGGCAACTTATGGTATCGCTGCTGTTGGCATTAATATTCCCCGTATATTTAATTTGGTGCTCGTTGAGCCTGGTAAGAGCTTTGTACGAGTTATTCAGTCGATTGGTCGTGGCATTCGTAAAGCGGAAGATAAAGACCATGTTCAAATCTGGGACATAACTTCGACTTGTAAATTTGCCAAGCGTCATCTAACCAAGCGCAAACAATTCTACAAAGAAGCCAATTATCCTTTTACTCAAGAAAAACTTGAGTGGATGAAGATAAAATAGTTGACTTTTTTGTTAGATCTCTATATACTACAAACATGAGAATACTTACCCTAGACAATGCCACCTACGATTTAGATCACCTGCCCGAAGAAGTAGATGACATGCGTTTTGCAATATTAGACAATTCAAATCCAGCCGAGCCTGACTATCATTTTATACCACTGATCTTCTTGGAGAGTTTTAATGCTCCTGCTCTTGTGCTACGCATTGGCGAGCACACCATAAAAATGCCCATGGATTGGCAGATATTGATTGGTGAACCTGATGTAGGCGACTTGGAAGTGTTACCACTAACATCAATAAATGACCGTGGCTTCAAAGTATTCCAGTTCAATCCCTTAACCAGTTTCCGTCCTAGCTTTCCAGAAATTGAAATCCTAGATGTGTATCATGAGGTATCATGGTATGCACCCAAACTCAAGAACGGTCAACTGTTGGCCGTGCCTGTAAGTGACGGGGCAGATCCTGACTGTGTGTACTTTGTCAAAGACGTCAGTCGCAATTGCGAGATTGTGGACTACAACAAGGCCTGGTAATGCCCTACACTGAACCTGAAATATTTGAAATCATCAATAGACTGGCCAGAGTGTATCTGGAAAGTTATCCCGACGACCGTGAAGGCCTAGAGCGGTTCTTGCGTTGGGCGCATTTGCAATATGGCTACCAGTATGGGCAGTCTTAAACCAGGTGCCACATACATCTACGAACGCAACGGTAATGAAGTGTATGCTCGTGAGTTTGGTGCTGACCCTGCTGACCGTGTGCTGGTTGGATATGGATATGATCCTGTGACTGGGCATAAAATAGACTACGATAAAAGAACCAGTGACGGCCGACCCTTGCATGACCACATTATGGAAGATAAAATGTGGGGCGAGATTCGGCGTGCAGCCCGAACCAATCCCACTTTACAAGATGAACTAAATCGTGTTATAATGATTTATAAACTGACCAAAACCAAATGACTAAAGTTTATTGCAAAGCACCCTGGACCAGTGTGAGTTACATGCCTGGCGGCAAATATTCTCCTTGTTGTGCATGGAGTGGCAATAAGTTTAATAGCCAAGCAGAAATGACTGAGACCATCGGCGGTGCATTCTTACGTGGCGAGGTACCAAAAGAGTGTGCCAATCCTTGTCCGCCAGATCGGCCAGGTTGGCGAGAAATGTATAAAAATTATGAAACAGACTACGCCACGCACAAAATAAATTTTTTAGATTTTCGCAACAACAACCTTTGCAATTTAAAATGTCGCAGTTGTGGTCCAGAGTTTAGTACATCGTGGTCCAGTGAACTTGGAGTACCGGACATAAGTTTATACAATCCGGTCAATGTTACAGATATGGATCTAAGCGAGTGCAAACAAATTTATTTTGCAGGTGGCGAACCGTTGTTGAATCCACAGCACTATCAAGTGCTTGAAAAGTTGATTGAGCAAGGTGCTGATCCTGCCATAATGTACAGCACCAATATGACTGTGCTAGGTGCTAAATCAAAACATGTAAAAGATCTGTGGCCTTCATTTAGCTTTATCAACGTTCATGCCAGTATAGATGCTGTGGGCAAGTACGCTGGTATAGTGCGAAGTGGCAGTGACTGGACCACAGTAGAATCCAATCTAAAATGGGTGCTTACACAACCAAACTGCAATATTAAAATTGCCACGGTGATCAGTGCTATTAACATTTGGTGGTTGCCTGAACTATTAGAGTATTTTACATGGCTGACCCCAGATCAATTTGAGCCGGTGCTGGCCAATGTAGATGCTGTTATTGGGCTTGGCAGTATCCCGGACCGATATCGAGCCAAGTTGATTAACATGCTTGAACAGTCCAAATTTGCCAACCATGTTAACATGCGGGGAGCAGTCGACGCTTTACGCAATCAGTGTTATAATGAAACCAACTGGTATCACTTCTTGACTCAGCAAATGCTTCAAGATAATTATCGAAATGAAAAATGGTTTGACAATCTACCTGTCAAACATGATGTATACAAAGAGGCACTTGCAATTGGATAAACTGACTATTGCCAACGAGATGAAGATGTTTGACTGTAAGGTTAGATCATTCTATGACGACCTCACAGCAGAAGAAAAGAAAAAGTTTTCTAACTATCTCATGATACGTTGGGGTTCGGCAGTGGAAGGCCCACGGGACTTGCAAGAGTACTATGTGATTGCCACCAATGAACGACTAAACAAACATTTCTTTAACCTAAGCAAACATCCAAAACTGCAATGGCTTATGGCCACTTCAGTAAGTCCAGACACAGGCTCACACCGGCATCCTTGGATCGCCCCTAAGAAAAAACAAGCAGGTGCTAGTGCCAAACGCAAGGCATTAGTGGCTATGTATCCGCATTACAAAGACGACGAAATAGATGTGATGGCAGCAATCACAACGCAGAAAGAAATTGACACATATAATCGCGCAAGCGGCAATGAAAAATGACACAACAATTGGTTGTAAACGGGTGCAGTTACACACATTCCTACGCATCGGGCAACGGCCATCAAGATCTAGCACAGCGTCTAGGCATTGCCACTGCCCACAGCATTGCTGTAAGTGGTAGCGCCAATAGTCGAATACTTCGAACTACTCTCAAACATAGTTACACAGCACCACCAACCTTGTATGTGTTAGGTATGACATTTCTCAGCAGATTGGAAATACCCATCTGTGAACCAGAAAATGACTTTGAAGGGCGATGGGTAAATCCGCAAAATCAAGAGTTTGCTTACAGATGGCAAACAGGCTGGAACCGAAACGAATCAGAGCAGTTTGTAGACACCAAACTCAAAACTGAAGTCTACAGCATTTTGGATAGAACTGAAGACCTCATGTATCGCATGCTCAGTACAATTGACAGTTTGAAGTCTAGAGGGCATCGAGTGTTGATGTTTCAACAGGCTGATGATCTGCATCACGAGCACCTTGACAATCCAAGATTACGTTTGTTTTGTTGTCCAGAAATTGTTAATGGATATCGATGGCGAGCAACTGCCTGGCAAGCTGACCAGGGAGTAGAGCCTAAAAAATATCCGCCAGGATCACCATATGTTCCTCCAGATATGACACATCCGGCAATAGGACATCATGCCAAGCTCAATGAGTTCTTGACAATTTACATACAAGAGCATAAAATACTACAATGACCCAATGCCAATACTGCAAGAAAGATTTTATCAAAGAAACTTCTTTGGCAGTGCATGTGTGCGAGCCCAAACGGCGCAGACAGGAACGAGCAGAGCGTGGCGTGGAACTGGGCTTTCAAGCCTACATACGCTTTTATGAAATGAGTCAAGGCTCGGCCAAACTTAAAACGTTTGACGACTTTGCTGATTCGCCTTACTATCGTGCGTTTGTGAAGTTTGGACGCTACTGTGTGAGCACAAGAACAATCAATCCTAAACAGTTTCTTGAATGGTTGTTAAAGAACAATAAGAAGATTGATCGTTGGGCAAGTGATCAACTGTACACAGAATATCTCATACAGCATTTGCCTGTGGAGAATGTGAATGATGCTCTAGCACGAGCAGTGGAGTTTGGAATGGACTGGGCAGAAAAGAATTCAGCACAGCCGCAGGACTGTTTGAGATATGGCAGCACTCCGGCTATGTGCTATGCAGTCACAACAGGCAGGATTTCACCTTGGGTGATTTATAATTCAGAGTCAGGACAAAAGTTCTTGGGCGAACTTACCCCAGATCAGATCAGCATGGTGTGGCCTTACATTGACTCAGATGTATGGCAAAAGAAGTTTCACAACTATCCTGCTGATCAGGAATATGCAAAAGACATATTGAGCAAGGCAGGTTGGTAACATGGAAACAGCAATATTTTTAACACTCATACTGTTACAGATCAAACACTGGTACATTGACTTTGTGGATCAAAGTATGGTGGAGGTCAATCACAAAGGCATTTACGGACACTGGTTGGGCATGCGGCACAGTCTCAAACAAGGCATTGGCACAGCCATGTGTGTTGGGTGTGTGGTAGGACCTGCGTACTGGGCCGCCAGCATAATGATGGGCGTGATAGATGCTGTGCTTCACTATCACATTGACTGGGCCAAGATGAATTGGGGCAATCGAGACCTACAAAATCCCAGCTTTTGGGCACACTTAGGCCTGGATCAGATGGCACATCAGTTGACTTACATTGGCCTTGTGGCTATAATTGCATTATGATTAGAAATATTAGCGGCAGCAAATACATTCAAGTGTCTGGTGGCATGAATACCAATCCATACATCAGTCCAGGTGCCAGCGGTGCAGGCATGGTGCGATGGAGCGCCAGCATGAACTGTTTGGAAATTAATGATGGCAACTCCTGGCAACAGCTTCACTCAGCACATCCTATGATTGCACTCACATCAGACGCCGAAACCCTGTTGGATTGGGCGCGAGCCAAGCGTGATGAAGAATGGCGTATTGCTGCCTTGGCAGCCAAGCATCCCACAGTGGCAGATGCCTTGGCAGCAATACAACTGGCCCGAGAAAAACTACAAGTGGTGATTGCACTTTGTGATACTAATTCAAAATGAGCGCAGACATTGACATTGATGTGCCGGACAGAACGGCTGTGTTGAAACTGATCCAGCACACTGCCGCACGGCAATTGCATCAAGGTCAAGTGCGTAGGCACAACTCGGGTATCTATGTCACAGACATTCCCAAAGACATACCTAATGGTTGTGCAGCCATAGACTATGAATCAGCAGAACAGCGTGGATACTTCAAGATAGACTTGCTGAACATGAGTGTGTATCAGTTGATCCGTGATCCCGCACACTATGCTGAAATGCTGGCAGCAACGCCGCCATGGCAGAGACTGTGGACTGATACTACCTGGGCCGGTCAACTGGTGCATGTGGGCAATTACGCAGACTTAATGGCGTCAATGCAGCCAGATAGTATACCTAGAATGGCGGCATTTATTTCTGTAATTCGTCCAGGCAAAGCACACTTGCAAAATCGCCCTTGGCCGGAAGTGTTTGCCGAAGTATGGAATGGTGATGACTCACGTGGATACACATTCAAAAAAGCGCATGCGGTTTCCTACGCGGCCCTGGTAGCACTACACATGAACTTGCTCAGTCAAGACGCCGCACCAGCGTGATTGATTTTCGCTTGGTTTTCTTGCGAGCAATGTCCATCAAACTGCAAGCGGGTCCATGTAAAATTTCAAGATCTTTGTTGCTAAATGTGCGTAGTGTAGGGCGAAACTTGTCCCATTCACCGCGTAGAAATATGTTTATGGGTATACTGCGATTGCTTTCCCACCACCAAGTGGCTGCCAACTCAAGGTATTCTAGCTTGGCGTCTTGTGTTAGCACAGCACCAAAATCATAGATGGTTGTGACAGCATCGTCTTTGTTTTGTACTACACCCACATATTCTTCATTGGCATACACGCACAGTGTTATAAACGGATATTTCACCGCCAGTTTTTGAAAGATATCATTACCCATAAATATTGTTCGAGGATCCTATGTATTCAACCACCGTTTACTTATACCAGCAAATTACCAAAGTCTTGTTAGTTGACACCAGTGGTGGATATTTCACAGCGAGGTACGACCCAGTGTATGCAAAACAATTAACCGTTAACAAAGGTGTAGACAATGTTCTACTGTTTGAATTTATCAATCAAGAGGAAAAGCCCGTGAACATCACGGGCAGTAGTTTTGTGTTTAGATTGATGAATCAAACTGGCGATCAGCTCCTGGTTGAAAAACCCATGGTCACACTGAGTGCTACGCTGGGCAGAGTAAAAGTGGTGCTGGACAATTCGGATACCATCAACATCACAGCACAGCCAGGCAGTTACAGTATACAACGCACCGCGGGCGACTACGTACAGGCCGCGTATGTGGATGCCAATTCAGGTGCTAGAGCAGACTGCAACATTGTGAATTCAGTGTTTCCTGCATTTGTGCCTAGTGAAATGTTGACCATTCCCACTATCTACGGCAAAGCACAACAACTAGTGCCTGGCCCCACAAACTGGCCAGACTGGGCATTGTACCCGCAACCTGTGAATACCACACAGCTTACCGAATTCTTTTCAAGCCATATTCCCACAAATGGCCAAAGTTTAACCACAGTCAAAATGGACTTGGATCACTTTACTGGAACTATCAAATTCCAAGCAGCAGATACTTACGAATCAGTTTGGTATGATGTTACCAGTGCTTGGCAATATTATGATGAAACTTCTACCCAGTATTATAATGTGGTAGGGTTTTACCCGTTGATTCGTGCTGCCTTCAACAACAGTCAAGGATCACAAGCACAAGCCACAGCCATAGTAACTGACGGAGTAGTCACTGCTATCAACGTAACCAATGGCGGCCAAGGTTATGTTGCGCCGCCCAAAGTGCAAATTTTAGGCAATGGTTCGGGTGCAGAAGCTATTGTGACTTCGGTAGGCAATGGTCAGATTGGCGCAATTCAAGTGACCAATGGTGGATCTGGATATTTGCCATTGCAATACCAAGGCACTGTTTGTGCGCAGGTATTGATCACAACTGGTTACATTACTAACCTCCAATATCGTTGATTTAGTACAGCTGATCTGCTATACTGTATAGATGCTTGACATCCTTGCGTATCTACCTGCCAAAAGAAAACCCACACCAAGTGGTTGGTTGAGTTTCAATGCAGTTTGCTGTCAGCACAATGGCAGCACTCGAGACACAAGAGGGCGTGGCGGACTCAAAGCTACTGAACAGGGATGGAGTTATCACTGTTTCAATTGTGCCTACACAGCCAGCTTTATCATGGGTCGTACCCTAAGCATTAAAGCTCGCAGACTACTGACGTGGATGGGTGTGCCGGACAACGAAATTGAAATGCTCAATCTTGAAAGCCTGCGGCATCGTAGCATACATGGCATCCTAGAAGATAGACAACAGGCTTGGAATCAATTGGCCGGCATCACATTTGAAGAACGAGACTTGCCACCATTTGCCGAGTTACTAACACCTGAGCACCAGACACATTGGGACTATGTGCAGGGCAGACATGTACCTGAAGACTTTCCTATGATGGTACAGATAGAAAATGATGGAGTTCATTGGACACGCCCGCATGTGGTGATACCATTTACATACGAAAACAAAATTGTAGGATACACCTGCAGATTTTTAGATAACAAGCAACCCAAGTTTATTTCAGACAGCCAGCCTGGCTATGTGTTTGGGACAGACTTACAACACACCAACTGGACCAATGTGATAGTAACAGAAGGCATATTTGATGCACTGAGTATTGGTGGTGTAGCTGTGATGCACAACACCATAAGCGATTCACAAGCCCGACTGATACGCAACTTGGGCCGAGAAATAACTGTGGTACCCGACCAGGATCAAGCAGGCGTAGAACTAATTGATCGTGCGGTGGAACTGGGTTGGGCGGTAAGTATACCCGAGTGGCCAGAAGGCTGTAAAGATGTCAATGACGCTGTGATTGTGTTAGGGCGTGTTGGCACCTTGCTGACTATAATGGCCTCTAGAGAAACCAGTCGAATTAAGATAGAGATAAGGAAGAAACAACTTGTTAAAAAAATACAATAGGCTTTGGGTATTTGGTGACAGTCATAGCACTCCGGATGTATGTGTTGCTCCCAATGAGAGTTTTTGGGGGTTGACTGCTAACAACCTTAATGTTGATACTGTGATTAACTGTAGTAGACCTGCAATTAGTTTTGATAGCGTGTGTCATATGCTAGTAGGCGAACAACAGCGTTATAACTTTAAAGAAGATTTTTTTATTATTGGCTTGCCACCATTAGAAAGAATTACTATATTTGACAATTACAAAGACACAGCATTAACAAGTTTTATATTTGACACAAAATCGTGGCAAGCAGAAACTGACAATGTTGCAAGCCATCATGGACTGATAAACTTACAATACCAGCAACTTGATAAACTATCAGTATTAATTAGTGATCGCAGTTGGATTGAGACACAGGTACTAAGACAAATATTCTTAATCACACAATGGCTCGATTTGCAACATGCTAATTATATTATTGTAAATCTCAGTAAAAATCTAGACAAAAATAATCAATGGGGACCAAGTCAATATATACTAGACTACTGTTTAAATCACAATCGTTGTCAACTGTTTGACAACTCACTGTACAATGTAAATCTTAACATTAACAGGCCAGCTGACTTTGATACATATGATTGGTTTGGACATCATGGACCTGTTGGTAACAAACATTTTTTTGAGACAAGTATAAAGGACAAACTTTGCTAAAAAAATACAATAAACTTTGGGTTTTTGGTGATAGCTATGCCACTCCATTTTTTCATGTAAAACCTGCAGACAGTTTTTGGGGTCTGGCTGCTCAAGCATTGGAAGTAAACACAGTAATGAATTGCTCACGCATAGGCAATAGTTTCTCGTCAGTTCAGCAGCTATTAATAGGAATGTCTCAAGAAATTGACTGGTACAATGACATGATATTTGTAGGCATTCCGCCTTTGGAACGTATTACTATATTCAATAATAACGATGTAGACACGCCATACCAGGGATACAAATTCAATACTAGCACATGGTATTATGAATTAATTGATATTGCAGAACATCGTGGACTGGTTAGCATGCTAAATTTTGGTGGCGACCGAGAACTAATAATACACAGCAATCGTAGATGGATTGAAACAGAAGCACTACGTCAAATTTTTTTACTAACACAATGGCTAGACGGTATCAATGCCAATTACATGATCATAAATCTCAGTAGAAATTTTGACCACATTGACGATTGGGAACCAGGTCGAGTTGTTCTAGCGCATTGCAAAGAGCACAAAAAATGCATTGTGTTTGACAAAACTTATTACAACATAAACATTGGAGTAAACCGACCGGCAGACTCTGACGCACCAGAAGGGCATCACGGACCAGAAGGCAATCGCTATTTTTTCAAAAAGTCGTTGCTGCCAAAACTACATCAATGTTACACACAGCGTACTCAAGCAGCAACACCCGCTGAAGTATTAGACACACTTACTACATACTTGGAATTTATTCATGCTAAAAGAATACGGACTTGATGTCCAGCGTTTATTTCTAGAAATGATGTTGGAAGACGCACAAAGCTATGTGCGTGTTCAAAACATCTACAACCCACAAAACTTTGACAAGAGTTTGAGACCTGCGGCTGAGTTTATCAAAGAACACTCAGACAAACACAAGACCTTGCCGGATCGCACTCAAATCTCGGCGACCACTGGGGTCAAGTTGGCGGCTGTGCCAGACTTGAATGAAGGACACTTTGATTGGTTTATGGGCGAGTTTGAAGCATTTACTCGCCGCCAGGAACTGGAGCGGGCTATTTTAAAAGCCGCAGACTTGTTGGAAAAAGGTGAATATGATCCTGTTGAAAAACTCATCAAAGATGCAGTACAAATATCACTCACTAAAGACATGGGCACAGACTACTTTGCTGATCCTAAGAGTCGCATTGAGAAATACTTCAACTCAGGCGGACAAGTAAGCACAGGTTGGCCACAACTGGACAGATTGTTGTATGGCGGGTTCAGTCGAGGCGAACTGAACATTTTTGCAGGTGGATCAGGTTCGGGCAAGAGCTTGGTAATGATGAACATTGCACTGAACTGGCTACAGCAAGGACTCAGCGGGGTGTATATCACACTAGAACTGAGTGAAGAGCTTACCAGTTTGAGAACTGATGCCATGCTAACCAACATGAGCACCAAGGACATTCGAAAAGACATAGACACCACAGAACTCAAGGTCAAACTTGTAGCCAAGAAGTCAGGCAACTATCAAGTAAAAGGCTTGCCAGCACAATCAAACATCAATGACATTCGTGCTTACTTAAAAGAGTATCAAATTCAAACTGGTAAGAAAGTGGACTTTGTGATGATTGACTACTTAGACTTGTTGATGCCTGTGAGTGCTAAAGTATCGCCCAACGATTTGTTTGTGAAGGACAAGTATGTTTCTGAAGAACTGCGCAACTTGGCCAAAGAACTGGGTATTTTAATGGTCACAGCGTCACAGTTGAATCGATCAGCTGTGGAAGAAATTGAATTTGACCACTCACATATTTCAGGTGGTATCTCAAAGATTAACACAGCAGATAATGTGTTTGGTATCTTTACAAGTCGTGCTATGAAAGAGCGTGGCAAGTATCAGATCCAGTGTATGAAGTCTCGAAGCTCGACCGGCGTTGGTCAAAAGATTGATTTGGAGTACAACATTGAAACCATGCGCATTACTGATGAAGGCGGGGATGACAACGAAAACGGGTTTAGCAAAAAGCCCAGCTCAAGTATCATGGACTCGATCAAAGCAAAAAGCCAAGTTAGTGCTACCGCAGATGATGCCAAATCTGCACCTTGGGAACGACCACAAGCCAAGGAAGGTTTTGACATAGAAACACCCAAAGTCACAGCTGACGTGCAAAGCGCCAAGCTCAAGCAGTTGCTAGGAAAGATCAAAACGTCATAATGCCAAATAATTTTTGCAGATACCTATCCAATGGGTATTCATTTACTTTGAAATCAAATGATGTACTAACAGTCAAACCTTGTTGTTGGTTTGCTCAAGAAATACCTGTTGATTCTGCTGTTCAAGACAATCGAAAAAAACTGTTTGATTCCATCACTGATTGGTCACCGGCTTGCAACAAATGTTTTCTATTAGAACAGTCCGGGCAACAAAGCATGCGACAAAGTGGACCAGACTGGGTGCCTGATGCTGAAAGTTCTCAGGATCCAGTAATCATTGATATCCATTTAGACAATGAGTGTAACGCAGCATGTGTTATTTGCAATCAACAAAGCAGTTCTCTCTGGACCAAAGAGCAATCAAAACTTCAAAATAAAAAAATAACAATTAAATCTACAACACCCATTGCTGCAATTGATCAAATTGTTTCTGCTGTTTCTTTAGAAAAAGTTAAGTACATTAAATTTTTTGGTGGGGAACCATTATTTACAGATACACATTTAAAGTTTTTGGAGCATGTGCCCCATCCTGAACAAGTCACTTTGCACTACACTACCAATGGGTCCATATATCCCAATGAAGAAGTTTTAAATGAATGGAAAAAATTTAAACTGATAATTTTTGCAGCAAGTCTTGACGGAATTGAAGAACAGTTTGATTATGTGAGATGGCCGCTAACTTGGGTCAAGGTCAGCAGAAATTTACTGCGAATTAGAGATAACAAAAATATCCATAATTTGATGTTTAGAATAGAATTTACAGCTAATTTTTTAAATGCTTATTATTTTGATAGATTGGAATCTTGGATACAACAAAATTTAGCAACAAATCAGTGGGGTGACAAAACTGACCTAAACGTACATTTTTGTTTTAATAGTGCCTGGGATCTGAATAAAATGCCAAAATCAGTTCAAAATTTAGTAATTGAAAAATATCCAATGGATCATGTAATACATAAGATGGTGGCAAACATTAAATCAACAAAATTGGTCAATTTGACCTCCTGGCAAAATTTTGTTGCTACCTGGGACATACGCAGAAATAATAGTTGGAAAACAGCTTTTCCGGACTTGATCGATTGTATTCAAACAACCTAAATCCGCTAAATAATCCAAAGGCCCCGGAGCAGATGCAAAAACGCACCCGCAGTTTACTAGAAGAATTGGACGATTTGTACATCGAGCGTGATCGCCGCCTGTTGATTGAAAACCGTGCGGCCGTACTCATTGCCAATGCTATTAGATTGCTGGAACAAATTGACACAGAGTTTCCAGCTGATCAAGCTGAAAATCTGCAACGCAAATTGCTGAATGCTATCCGTACCAGGGACTCGGGCAAATTTGCCAGATCAGTGAGAAGAACAAATGCAGATATATGAAATTGCACGACGAGCAGTAGACGAAGGTGTACTCAAAAATGTAGCAACCAATGTTGCTAAGGGAGTAGGTAACTATGCTGCTAGCACCGCCAAAGGGGTAGCCAAAGCGCCATTGAATACTGCTGAATATTTTGCCAACAAGATACTAGATACAGCAGGTGTTCCGGCAGCACAACAAGGTACCTACAGCAAATATGGTCACATGGCAGCCAGTCAAAACAAAGGCACCGCCAGCATAGCCAAAGCAGAAAACGAGATTGCAACTGAAATAGCCAAAGAATGGGCTCGACTTGGTACCGTAAATAACGTCAAAGATGAAACACTTGATCCAAGAAATATTGTACAAGCAGCTAATTCTCTCAATACAGGAAAACTGCAAGTCAACACAGATAACATTGTCGCAACTGTAAAAAAGATGGCGCCCGAGTACCGTCGTCTTCAAGATTTATACACAAAAGACCCAGCACAAGCACCAGCACCTCCAACAACAACCAGTACTGGTGGAACGTTAACACAAACACCAACAGGTCAGGTACATCGAGCAAAAGCAAATAATCCAAACGCCGCGGTAGCCACACCTACTACTCCTGCACAAACACCTGCACAAACACCTGCACAAACACCTGCACAAACACCTGCACAAACACCTGCAGGATTTAACTATGCAAATGTAATGAAGATGCCCGGTATGACTACGCCTGTAAAAAAACCTGTGCCTGCACCAGCAATGGCAGAATCGTTGACCTGGAGCAAAAACTTTGACCCAAGTTATACACTGTACCAACGAATGAAACTGGAAAAAACACAATGAGATTACTAGAAGGCGGTAACGTTTTTAAAGATGCCGATGGCAATCCACTAACAGGACGCATCAATCAAAGTGATGTAGCAGCCACAGTGCAATGGCTGGAAGCACTTACAGGCTTGGAATTCCCACGTGAACGTTGGTTAGGTAGCACTGGCCGTAAACCCACCTCAGGCGACATGGACATGGCAGTGGATGCTAGCGAAATAAGCAAAGAACAACTGGCAGCCAAGCTAACACAATGGGCTGTGAGTCACGGCGAAGATCCCAAAGCCTGGGTAAAGAAGGGTGGCGAAGTACACCTGCGTACTCCCATCAATGGCAAGCCAGAAAATGGCTATGTACAAACTGACTTTATGTTTTTTCCCAACTTGGATTGGGGACAATTCTATTACGGCGGCTCAGACGATTCAGCTTACAAAGGCATGAATCGTAATGTGTTAATGAGTTCAATTGCCAAGCAACTAGGACTCAAAGTGGGCGCCAATGGCATGTTCAGCCGCACTAGCAATCAATTAGTTGATGGTGGCATGGATCCTGACTATGTGGCCAAAACACTGTTAGGACCAAAGGCCACTAGGGAAAATCTCAAGAATGTGGAAAGCATTTATGCTGCTCTAACCCGTGACAAAGACCGCGACGCCAAACTCAAAGATTTTCGTGAATATCTAGCTAAAGAAGGCTTACAAGAACCTGACCTAGTTCGAGAAAATAGTGATGTGCATTTCTTAGCCAAGCTGCGTGATAGAATTGTAAATCAAGGCATGCAACCATTAATTGAAGCCGAGCCAACAAATCCCTATCAAATTTACGAAGCCGACGAAGGCAATGTAGGCGGCCGAGCCAAGGGTATTGAACACCTAGAAGATCTAATATTTCGCAAAGGCTCACGTGGAGTAGATGAAGCACTAGCTATCATTCAACATGCCGCTGATGCACCACAAAAGACCACTACTGTAAAGTGGGATGGTAAACCTGCTGTGATATTTGGCCGCAAGCCTGACACCGGAGAGTTTGTGCTGACAGATGGTTCGGGCTTTGAAGCCAAAGGCTACGATGGCCTTGCTACTAGCCCTAAAATGATGGCACAGATTCAAAGCACAAGAAAAGGTGAGCGTGGTGAATTGGTTAAGTTGTATGTTGACCTTTGGTCACAGTTAGAAGCAGCCACACCCACAAACTTCCGTGGCTATGTACAAGGTGATTTGTTGTACGATCCACAACATCCCTGGGAAGAACAGGCTGGAAATCTTGTGTTCAAACCCAACACAGTAGAATATCGCATACCTGCCAAGAGTGCCTTGGGCCAGCGAATTCGCAACAGCACCACAGGCATTGCCATGCACACCATGTATGCTGATCAAGGCGAGCCCAAGCAACCACTCAGCAGAGTAAAATTCAATGAAGTTCCGGACCTGTTGTTGATTGAACCAATTTATGGCAAAGGCATTACACCTCAAGATCCTGCACAGGCCAAGGGGCAAGCCGCACTAATCAAACAAATCAAACAAATACGCAACAGCAAAGGTGCTGCTATTGATACCTTGTTTAATCCTGCTGAACTACGAGCCATGCAGATCACTGACCTGGCCAAACTGTGTGTGGATTACATTAATTTTAGAATCAAACAACCAGGCGGTAACTTTGACAACTTGCTGGCAGGGTTTGGTGAATGGTTACAATCCAATCCAAAAATAACTCCAAGAAAATTTGCAAATATTGTGGAATATCTAAAGAGCCCTGCATCAAACACAGAAGGCTTGGCCGCTGCATTTACTTTGTTTTTGTTGTTGCATGATTTGAAACTGGATATCCTGCGCAACTTGGATTTGAAAGATCCTGGACACGAAGGCTGGGTTATGGCCACCCCTGCAGGTTACGGTAAAGCAGTAAATCGATTTGATTTTACCGCTAGAAATTCTGCACGAAACAATCCTCAACAGGCGTAATTTTTGCCAAAAGACTAAATAAAAGCAGACCCGATAAGGTCACTAACTTTAAAGGAAATTTATCATGGCATATTTCGCACCCGTAAATGGCGATTCACAACCAGTATTCGCATTAGACACACTGAATGGTCCAGTTGCTCCTAGTACTTCATTGGCTGGCGCTCCTGTACAACCACAAGGTCCAAAACTGGACTTTTTCCGCTTGGTAGCTAACACCAGCGTAAACGGCGAAGGCGGCGTAACAGAATACGTTGCTAACGTGTTACAAGCAGTTCAACAAACTTCAACAGTGGCCATGTACCAAGTTGACGGTGTTGCAATTTCACTTGCTACATACCCAACAGGCGCTTTTGCTAACAGCACTACCAACACTTCTTCAGCTGTAATGTTGGCAGCGGCTAACATTACCTACACTGGTTTCCAGTTAGATAGTTGCACAAGCGTTGGCTTCAAGCTATCGACCTAATCAATCATTTGATTCAATCAACCCCGGAACTAAAAACTCCGGGGTTTTTGTTTGGCGTTAAATACTCACAGAATGAAGATACAAGGCCGAACATTGTTTGATTGCAGTCCTACTGGTATTACTGGGCATTTCAGATCAAGTCAAATACCCTTTGAAGATCGTGTGGGTCAAGTCATACGCAATATTGAAGACTGGAATCGTGCCAGGAATCAACAACGCAACTGGGAAACACTG
>Ga0214919_10004625_pt1 | contig 20025 bp, 15 predicted proteins | sample LL1503_MetaG_FD_177994 | JGI IMG/M metagenome (GOLD analysis project Ga0214919, IMG submission 177994) | Freshwater microbial communities from Lake Lanier, Atlanta, Georgia, United States - LL-1503 | ecosystem: Environmental > Aquatic > Freshwater > Lake | place: USA: Georgia | collected... | reverse complement strand
GAATTTCGAGAAAAAATTACGAGATTTTTTAAAGAAACATTGCCGGATATTGCTGAGTCTTTACGCTCGAGAATTAATGACAATTTTCAAACCTTTGCTGCCGCAAAATGATTTCCGCTGGGTATATTCCATCTACTGAACAAGCTGCACCACCAGCACAATTAGCTAAAACAGCCTTCTTGAAATTTTCAGCCTCTGTCGCGCTCAGCACCCTATGCATGGTAACTGGAGGCCCTATTGTGAATACCTGGATGAAACCCACTCTCCCTATTCAGACTTGTGTCGCTATTGGGGGGGCTGCGGCAGGCCTTGTTCAAGGAGTATTTCAGACCCTCGACACCTTCAAAGTATTCGACCATCTACGCATGTGCTCATCCTCTCATAAAACCTCTTGGACTTACCTCGTCCAGCTTCTTGCTACTGGTGCATTCATTGCCGTCTTCGGCGCGATTGCCATGGCTATCAATTGCTGTCTTGCCTCTAAAAAATCAGGTGCTGGAGCTGGCGCTGCTGAGGGTGCAAGCGCTCCGCTTTTACCTAACGATAGAGCTGCGCTTGCTGTGGGAATTAATTACCAAACTGCTGGTCAGCCTAATGACCCAAAAACAGACGTTACCGCGACTATGCCGGTGTGATGCTCAAATAATACCTCGTCCCCTTCAGCGCCCCGGTTTTATACAAAATTTTCTTTTCGACTAATTCTTGTAAATCCCGTGTGGCCGTTGCTCTTGAAGTTTGAGCAATAGCCACATATTTCTCAGCGCTTAAACCCCCTTCAAAACCCGCAGGGCCATTAGCAAATAAACGATTTAAAACTTTCAGCTGACGCGTATTTAAATCATCTTTATGGGCGTGATAAAGCTTGGCTTTAAAAATTAAAAACTCGATCAGCTCTTGGGCTTTTTCTCGGGCTGTTAAGATCACTTCAGAAAAATAGATTAACCAATTGGAAATATTCAAAGACTTATTATTGTGATCCAACTGCTCATAATATTTTTTTCTATGCGCCCCAATGGTCTGAGATAAGGCAATCAAAACAGGCTCTTTTAAACACTGCAAAATGGCTTTCAATGCTAAAGCTCTGGCAATGCGCCCATTACCATCTTCAAAGGGATGAATCGAAACAAAAAATAAATGCGCAATGCCCGCCCGAGTTAAACAAGGCAAAGATTTTTCAGACTGATTAAACCATTGAATAAATTGCGTCATTTCTTCTGGGACTTTGTCTGAAGGCGGCGCCTCAAAATGCACGCGAACACCTCGAATACTGCCCGTATAAGCCCCCGCACCTGAGACAATTTGCATAGGTTCTGAGTGAATTCGATACGCCCCTACTTGATATAAATCTCGACGACTCCCCGTCAACATCAGGTGCCAATCAAACAACTGCTCATGGGTCAGAGGCGCCTGATAAGTCTGATACAAGTGGTGCATCATCTGAGCCATCCCTGCTTCCGCCGCACCGATTTTTGGATGGCCAGAAGAAAAAGACGCCTCAGGAATTAATCCAAAACATCGGGCAATCGATGATCTTAAACTCTCACGATTTAAGATCTCCCCTTCAATTTCTGAGCTTTTTAAAGCCTCCTGACTTAAGGCCTCAATCATCCAAGTTTGCTTATCTTCTGATTCAATATGCTGGAAAGCCCCTAATAACAGACCTGATTCATGCAAAAATTGCTTCTCAAATAGCTCTAACTTGCTCATATCAAAAGAAAAATTTGGCCAATCGATTTGCTGCCAATTCCAGATCTTTTCTTGATATTCAAGATATTCAGGCATGATTTCTAATCCCGTGAGTTATATTTTTGTTATTTATAGCTCAAATATTGCCAAAATATGAGTTATAAATCCTGTTTTTATAGCTCACAGGGGGAATTTTTCCCTGCTCTAAAATTTCCTAATAGCCAATAATTATATTTTTCACCGCCCCATAGTCTGTTTTGCCAGACCCTAATTTAGGAATCTCTGGGACACTGATAATTTCTTTGGGAACCCATAAAGCCGGCATCTCACTGGCTTTTAATTTAATTAATAAATCTTCTGGGCTAAGTAAATTATTTTGTTTTAATAACAAAATCACTTGCTCGCCTTTTTTACTATCGGGCACAGCAGCGGCGACCAGCTCTATATTTTCTATATTTAATTTTTTAACTAATTCTTGAATAAAACTCTGCACAAAACTCTCAACTGCCCCTAAAGACACCATTTCTCCAGCGATTTTTGCAAAGCGCGTATACCGATCAACAATGGTCAAAAATCCATCTGAATCAATTTTTGCCTTATCTCCCGTGCTGTAAAAACGCTGATGGTTTTTCTCCAAAATAACTTGCTTGGTTCGTTCTGGATCATTTAAATAACCCATCATAATTTGCGGCCCTGAAATTAATAACAGACCCTCAGATCCAATAGGCAGCGGCTCTAAATTTGCGGGATCCACGATTAAAAAACTGGTCCCTGGAATCGGCAATCCGACCGTTCCAGGCTTATGGCCTAGCTGCACATGCCAGCCTTCTTTGACTAAGACATCGGGTAAATTAAAACTCACAACGGGACTAGTTTCTGTCGCGCCATAGCCCTGGTAAATCTCCAGATTAAATTTTTCTTTAAAACTTTGCCTCACACTTTCAGATAATTTTTCAGCGCCAGAGATTACTAATCTTAAAGACTGGAACATCAGGCTGGAAACTTTGGGATGTCTTGCATACATATTTAAAGAAGTACTAGTGCCACATAGTACAGTCACATCGTAAGTCGCAATGGTTTTAGCAACGCCCTTGGCATCCGTCGGATCTGGATAAAAAATGACGGGCGTCCCTACTAATAAAGGCATCAAAGTTGTCACGGTTAATCCAAAGGCATGAAACAAGGGCAAGATGCCGAGTACGCGATCTTGTGATTCGACGCTTAAGACACAGGCCGCTTGTTTAGCATTGGCCAAAATATTTCTATGAGAGAGCAAAACCCCTTTGGGCAGGCCCTCTGACCCTGAGCTAAATAAAATCACAGCCGCTTGTAAATTAGAATTTAAATTAGGTTTTTTTAAAATTAATTTTTTTAAAATAAAACTGGGTAACACAAAACTTAAAATTCCGTATTTAAATTTCGAAAATCTAGAAATACTAGATTTTAAACTTTCCAGCTCTATGAGATTTTTTCCTATTAGCCATAAATCTATGGGAATTCCCTTGGCTTTTAATTTATTTAAAAACTGCGAAGAAGTAATAATAAAATCTATCTCTGCGCTTTCTAACATATGTTTAAAACTCAGCTCGGACGCCGTGTAATTTAAATTAACTAGGGTTTTACCCAAAGCTAATACGGCCAAATTAACCAAAGCGCCTGGAATACTGGCTGGTAATAAAATGCCAATATTTTTACCCCTATTTTTATCAAAATTTTTATTAAAAAATTTCTTTTTAAAACAAGACCTTAAAGCCCATACTCCAGTAATTACGCCATAAGCAGATAGCTCTAAATTACTCTTAGCGTCAATCATGCAAATGCGAGATTTTTCAGCTTTCGCTCGATACAACCAAGCCTCGGCAATAGACCCAAAACTTTCGGAATAAATTCCCCAGGCCTGCTCGCCCAAGGCAATGATTTTTTCTTTTAATTCACTAGGAGAAATAATATTAAAATTAAAACTAGAACTAGAACTAGAACTAGAACTAGAACTAGAACTAGAACTAAAAATAACTTCGCCAAAGCAAATAATTAAAGACCGCATGCGGCTGAGATTTAAATCTCTGGAAATATTTTTAAATCTTTTAGTTGCCAAAGATAAAGACGAACCCCAGAGCCCGTGTAGATAAAACGGAATGATTTTAATTAATTCACGGTCTTGAAGATTTAAACCCTCGAGCACTAATTCATAACCGCGATAAAACTGCCCCAGCTGCCCATTGCGGCTTAAATGCCCCTCTGGAAATAAACAAACCACATCGCCTTGTTTTAAAGCTTTTTGAATTAATTCAATCCCGCCTTTAGACCCCGTTCTAGAAATCGGAATCACCCCCATGGATTTAAATAACCAGCTTAAAAAAAAGTTTTTATACACCCCCCGGTCCATCACAAATCTCACGGGCCTGGGAGAGGCCATTTGAATCGCCGCCCAGTCTAAATAACTGGTGTGATTTCCCAATAATAAAACCCCGCCAGAAGCTGGTAAATTATTTAAACCATGGGTTTTTAATTGATAAAACTTGCTGATAAAAAAATACAAAATAAATCGAATCATGGACTGGGGAAGCATCTTAATAGTAATCACCCCAATGATCAGGGCGAAAACAAACAATAATCTAAAGACCCAAAAAGCATTGATATCTAATAAAGTCAAAATCACCGTGAGCACTAAAAATCCGAACATAAAAACAGTCTGGGTAAAATTATTCGCCGCCAGAATTTTCCCTAATTTATCTTTCGGCGCATAAAACTGAATCAAAGAATTTAAAGGGACTAATAATAAACCACTGAAAAATCCGTAAAACAAAAATAATATTAAAATCAAAGTCTTATTAGTCACAGAGACCATGAGCCATAGAGAAATCGCTGTGGCTAAAACAGCAATCGGCACGGTGCCTATTTCAATAAATTTTTTAGAGATTTTTCCAAAATATAAAGATCCTAAAATTACGCCAATGACTGCAATACCCATGGCCCCCTGGACATAAACAGGCGTCGCGCCAATCACATGGGCTTTTAAATAAGCGCCATAGCAGGCCAAAACAACTTGGTTAATCCCCCAAAAAATCGATAACCCTAAAACACAATACAAAATCACTGGCTGATTTTTAATTTCTCGCAAATTTTCTCGGACATAAAATCCAGAAATATATTTTTTTAATTCAAATCTGGAGTCTTGAGAAACCGCTTTAAATTTGGGCAAAAACAAGCTGAGCACAGATTCAAATAAAGATCCTAAAATTAATAAAAACCCTAGGGGCGCAATGGCTTCCATGATCTCTGATTTAGTCACTCCAGCATGACTATTTAAATTAAAATTCAAATTTAAATTTAAGCCCGCTAAGAGATTTTGAAAAAATAGAGAAAACAAAAAAGTCCCTAATAAAATCGCAGAGACAGTCAAAGCCTGAACATAGCCATTGGCGCGGGCCAGATAATCAGAATGAAAATATTCTTTCACATAGCCATATTTCGCGGGGGAATTTAAAGCACTCTGAGTGGCCAATAACAAAGTCATGATAAAAGCCGGCCAAAAAAATCCGAGATAATAAAAATAAGTAATTAAGCAAGTTAAGGGCAAAGCGGCCCAAGCGGTTATTTTTAAAACACTAGATTTGGCAAACTTATCTGAAATAAATCCCGAGGGTGAAAACATTAATAAATAGGGAATCAGGATCATCGAATTCACCAGCGCGGAATAAATCGTAAATTGCTTAGCGGGCTCTGTGATGTAAAAAATATTTTGGATCAAAATCTTATGACCCAAATCTACGAAAGAGTTAAAAAATACCAGGCTTAAATAAGCGAAAGTAAAAAAAGACCCGGATTGTTTTCTAGATTGTTTTTGGCCACTGACCATTTAAATATTCCTATTAAATATCCCTATAAAAATAAGCGCGCGAGTTTAACAGGTTCTTGGGGGGTGGTGACTAAAAGCGCGGTTTTTAGACTCAGAGACTCAGAGATTTTGACATCGTCTCTCCCCTTGCGGGAGAGACAGGCCGAAGGCGAAGCCAAGGACAGAGAGGGGGCCATTGCAGTGATTTATCCCCCTCTCTGCCCAACAGGCCAAGAGCCCGTTGGTCTGTCTCTCCCGCAAGGGGAGAGACGATAAATCATCCCTTTGCTTCAAAGCCTGTCCAGCATCTTCTTAGTCACCGCACAAACCCCCACACCCCCGCGCTCAAATTCAAACCAGAGAAAATCAATCTCTGGATAAGCTTGTTCCAAAGCCTCTGCACTATTGCCCACTTCGAGAATTAACACCCCTTGATCACTGAGATAATTTCCAGCTTGAGACAAAATTTTTCTAGTTAAATCCAAACCATCTTGTCCAGAAATTAAAGCCAATTCGGGCTCATGAGAAAATTCTTGGGGCATAGATTCAAAATCTTGCTGATTTACATAAGGCGGATTACACAAGATCAAATCATATTTTTTAGGGTTATTTAAATTAGAAAAATTAGAAAATAAATCAGAATTAATTATTTTAACTCTATGATCTAAATCATATTTTTTAATATTTATTTCAGCTAATTCTAAAGCTTTTGAGTCAATGTCTAGTAAATCTATATTTAAAAAATCATAGTAAACCGCAGCAGCAATCCCGATACATCCTGACCCACAGCAAAGATCTAATACTTCACTGACTTTGCAAAAATCAAAATCTTCCGCCCCTTCCAGGCTTAAATTAAATCCGGTTTCTATTAATTCAGCGATCGGGGATCTGGGAATAATCGCTCTTTGGTCAATATAAAACTCAAGACCCGCGAAATAAGCTTTATTAATTAAATAAGGCAGAGGGATTTTTTGATTAACCCTTAAATCTATTAACTTATTAATTTGATTAATTATTTCAGGGCTTAAATTTTTATTTAAAATTTCTTCCTGAGCTGTTTTATCTTCACTAAAAAATAATTCTAAATCTTCACCGGCCTGATCTAGAACAAGATATAGCGCCTCATCCCAGGGGTTATCCGACCCATGGCCATAAAATAAATCCGGGTGAGACTCGAATAATTCACCTGTCCAGCTAATAGCCTCACTTATATTTTTAATATTTTTAATATTTTTTATATTTTCTAAACCAGCCATATCCCATCCAAATTATTCACCAAAATTATTTTTGTCTTTGAAAACCGCGCGGATTATACTCGCCGCCCTTTTGAAACCTGAAGCTTAAAGTTAGCAATCTATGCAAGAACTCAATATTTTTTATCAAACTTTGTCCCAATTACGTGAGCGCTTAAATCCACTTCGGGGGTATCTTTGACTATGACCATCAAAAAGAAAAACTCGAAGAAGTTGTTTTAGAACTCGCCAGTCCTACTATTTGGGCTAATCCTGAAAAAGCCCAAGAGCTAGGCAAAGACAAAGTTAAATTAGAAAATATTGTTAAGACTATTGATGCCCTGGAGATGGGCTTAAAAAGCTTTGAAGAGCTCTTGGATTTAGTGTCTTCAGAGCAAGATCAAGAATTATTAGCCCAGATGCTCCCCGATATTCAAAAAGACATAAAAGACCTGGAGAAGCAGCTTTCTGACCTGGAGTTTCGCCGCATGTTCTCTGGAAAAATGGACAGCGCGAATGCCTATTTAGATATTCAGTCAGGATCCGGGGGCACAGAAGCTCAAGATTGGGCTGAAATGCTATTAAGAATGTACTTACGCTGGGGCGAGGCCCATGGATTCAAAACTGAACTATTAGAATGCTCTGGCGGCGATGTCGCGGGGATTAAAAGTGCGACGATTGAATTTACCGGGCCTTATGCGTTTGGTTGGTTAAGGACAGAGACTGGAGTTCACCGACTCGTTCGAAAATCGCCTTTTGACTCTGGAAATCGACGCCACACGTCTTTTGCATCTGTGTTTGTTTCTCCCGAAATAGATGACTCTATTGATATTCAAATTAATTTGGCTGAATGCCGGGTAGATACTTACCGGGCATCAGGTGCTGGCGGTCAGCATGTGAACAAAACAGATTCAGCAATTCGAATTACTCACTTGCCGACGAATACCGTCGCCCAATCTCAGAGCCAGCGTTCTCAGCATCAAAATAGAGATTCCGCGATGAAGCAATTAAAAGCCAAGTTGTATGAACTGGAGATGCAAAAAAGAACAGCCGAGCAAAAGTTGGTCGAAGAAAATAAGGCTGATATTGGCTGGGGTAGTCAAATTAGATCTTATGTCTTAGATCAATCTCGCATTAAAGATTTACGAACCGGCGTGGAAAATACAAACACCCAGGCGGTTCTAGATGGCGACTTAGATAAATTTATAGAGGCCAGTTTGAAGGCGGGGGTTTGATAAGCATGCCTCGTAAAGGATGTTGTGACTTGGATAGCCTCTTCTAAGAATGATGGTGTAGGGATTATTTAAGCCCCTGGCGCTGGAGCTCCTGGCGCTGAATTTTGGCCATCTCTTGTGAATCCCACCGTCGACGACCCAGACGCTGCACCGTTTTGAGAAACCTGAGGTGCCGGGGCTTGGGGAATCGCTGGAGCTGTCGCTGAATTAGGGCTCTTAACCCCTGATGCCAATGATCCCAGATCGGAAAGAAAACTATGTTCCCGAGAAGGGGATCTAAGCTTACTCAAACTGTTTTGATAAAAATTATGGGTATCGTTCGAGCGACTCAGCGGCTTTGATTTTCCAGCACCCGCTTCTTTTTCCAGCATTTGCGCCACTGTCTCTAAAATTCTTTCTTCCGATAGAGGATGCTCGTGAGCTCTAGCACCTTGAATAAAGTTATAAATCTTCGCGGCATTCTTAGGCACACCTAAAATAGACTTAGACTCAGAATTCTTAACAGGAATAGAAGACCCTTTACCCTGAATGTCCCATTCTTTTGATTCAGATTTCCATAAAATATTGGCGCACAAAATATCCAATTTTGATTTCGCCTTAGCCTGAGTAGCAGAATCAGCGGTGCTTGTAGGATATAAATCACGACAGATATTAAAACGATGCTGATGAACCGTTTGAATAGCTGAATTCCCTAAAGAACCTGCGGCCTGTTTTTGGGTAGTCGCATCATCATTCAAAACACCATAAAGACTCATGGGTGTAATTTTATTAGAAACCCGACTCACGCTCTGGACCCCTGCTTTTTTCAAAACTTCACAGGCAAGCTGTGAACAAAACGCAACCCCACCCTCGGACAGAGGCGCCTGTGTAGAGGCAGGTAAAAGGCTCCGAACAGCCCCAGCGGTGCTGTACCCTGTTAATTTTTCTGCCAGAGCATTCGCTTCATTTACAATCTTTTCTGCTTGCTTGGGAAATCTCAAAACTTCAACCTGCAAGCTTTCATCTCCAAAGGCATAGGCTTGAACCAATGCACCCTGCACTGATGGCTTATTAGCAAGACGCAAGGTCCTAACGCCCTCGCCTTCCATGGCTTCTGTAATAAGTGCATAGCCCTCAGCATCATAACCAGTCACCACAGCAACATGAGTCACTCTTTCATCTAAATGATCATTACGCGCTGCTTTTTTAGAGGCCGCTTGCCCTGCAATAATGCCCCTTTGAACCAGGCTCGGGGAGCCTCCTGTATTCCTAAAAAACAACACATCCCCTGGCTCCAATGGTTTAGCTGTGCCAGCTGCTTGAGCCTTTGGAGTGCTGGGCGTCTGAGCTGCCATAATTCAGATCTCCAGTAGTTAGATATTGGATTGGATATTAGATATTAGATTGATAAAAATATTACGTGCTTTATAGCCCATAAAATTTAAATAAAAATTAAAATTAAAATTTTCAGGTCAGACTAAATTCAGACTAAATCACATACTTTTCAACCCTATTTCCCCCAATCAAATGCTCCTGAATAATTTCTTCTAAAACTTCAGGCGTACACGAGTGATACCAAACGCCTTCTGGATACACCACGGCGATGGGGCCCTGGAGACACACTCTTAAACAATTGGCTTTGGTTCTGAAAATAACCCCTTTTTTCTGGTCATGCTCTCGTCTCTCCCCCTGCGGGAGAGACAGCTCTGAAGGCGAAGCCAAAGAGCAGAGAGGGGGAACGTCTAATTCCAGCTCTTTCAATCTTTGCTTTAAATAATCCCAGCTTAGTAAACCTAACTCTTTGCTACAGCACTTGGGATTAGTCTGATCCGCGCATAAAAAAATATGGCGTTTGATTTGATTAATGCCCAATCTCTCAGCTTCTTTTTGTAATAAATCTTTATCTAGATTCTCTTCCATTTAAATTCCTTAAAATTCCTGTGATTTCAAAAATGCGAACTCTATAATATGCGCCGATCTTAATCTCGAGCTTCCTCCTACACAAAGATAAAAACCCATGAATGACAGTATTACTTTTGCTTTTTTCTTAATTTTCTTCGGCGCCTCGGTCTTAGCCACCCTGGCTTTATACACCCGCCAATCCATGCTGGTTGCTTATATTTTTCTAGGCTTAGTCGTTGGGCCTTATGGTTTAAAATTTATTCCCGAATCTAAGACCATTGAAGAGATCTCCAGCATTGGCATCATGTTTTTATTATTTTTACTGGGCCTGGATTTAAAACCCAAAAATTTAATCAAGATGCTTCATGGGGCGACTTTTGTAACCGCGGCGTCTTCTTTAATTTTTGCTTTGTTCAGCGCCTTAGTTTTCAAATGTTTTGGTTTCTCTTGGGTAGACTCACTCATTGTCGGTATTTCCATGATGTTTTCGTCGACCATTATTTGCTTAAAGCTTTTACCAACCACGGCCTTACATCATCAGCACATTGGTAAAGTGGTTGTCTCTGTTTTATTACTCCAGGACGTTTTAGCTATTTTAGTTTTAATGATTTTAAATCTCTGGAAACCCGGCACCACCGGTCATATTAATCACCTAAGTCTTTGGGTCATTGGCAAAACTTTAATCGCCATTCCTGTTTTAATTACTTTGGCTTACTTCGCTGAAAAATTTATTTTGCACAGATTATTTAGAAAATTTGATCGCATTAAAGAATATGTATTTCTAGTCCCCATTGGCTGGTGCTTAGGCTTTTCTGAATTAGCCGGGGCCTTTGGTTTGTCGACAGAAATTGGTGCTTTTATCGCCGGAGTTTCTTTAGCCGCTTCCCCTATTGCCCAGTACATCACAGAAAATTTAAAGCCCTTGAGAGATTTTTTCCTGATTGTCTTTTTCTTTTCAGTCGGGGCCGGATTTAATTTTAGATTATTACCCAGTGTCTTCTGGCCCGTCTTAGCCTTGGCTTTATTAATGATCTTATTAAAACCCCTGCTCTACCGATTTTTATATCGCTCAATCGACGAGAATAAAAGCAAGGCCTGGGAAATTGGGTTTCGCCTAGGCCAAGCGTCTGAGTTTTCTTTATTAGTAGGATTCTTAGCCTTTAGTTTTAGTTTGATTACTCAGCAGGCTTATATCTGTATTCAGGCGGTTTCTATTATTACTTTTATTGTCTCGTCTTATTTAGTCGTCATGAAATATCCGTCGCCCATTGCGTTTAATAGCAAGCTGAGACGGGATTAAATTAAAATAAAAAAAACGGGCGGTTTTATATTAAAAAAACAGCCCGTTTTTATTTAGATTTATTTAAATTAACTAAACCACCAGCTCTTCTGCTGGTTTATTAGCTGGTTTATTAGCCATTTTATTAACTATTGAACCAGGCTCTGGCTTTCTTTGAACCCCGGTGATTTTTTCAGGTAATAGAACATTTAATTCTAAAATTTGACGCTCACCTTTTTGCGCAAATTCAACCACGACTTCGTCTTGATTAACTTGAACATACTTAGCAATCACTTCCATGATTTCTTGTTGTAACTTGGCTAAATAATCTGGATTCTGACGACTTGCAGACAAAATCACCTGAAGACGATCTTTAGCCACGGATGCTGAAGATTTTTGCTGTGTTTTAAAAAATTTTTGTAACCAGTTCATGTTTAGTCTCTCCCCTATCCTGCTTTTTTCTTGCCAAAGAGACGCTTAAACAAGCCTTTCTTTTCAACATTAATAAAACGATGCGCCCTTGTTTCACCTAAGAATCTATCCACCGCGTCTAAATACGCCTGACCTGCATCGGACTCTTTATCTAAGCTGACTGGCACGCCTGAATTCGAAGCTTTTAATACAGCTTTGGATTCAGGAATAATGCCCAATAATGGAATAGAGAGAATCTCTTGAACGTCTTCGACGCTGAGCATCTCGCCTTTTTCCACACGCTCTGGGGAATATCTAGTTAATAATAAATACTCTTTGACTTTCTCTCTGCCCTCTTCAGCTCTTTTAGTTTTGCTCGCTAAAACACCCAAAATTCGATCTGAATCTCGAACGCTCGAGACTTCTGGATTCGTCACGACAATGGCCTCGTCAGCAAAGTACATAGCTAATAAAGCACCGCGCTCAATCCCTGCTGGAGAGTCACATAAAATATAATCAAAAGTCTTAGACAATTCGTCCAAGATTTTTCCGACACCTTCAGTCGTTAAAGAATCTTTGTCTCTTGTTTGAGACGCAGGAAGAACATAAAGATTCTCAACGCGCTTATCTTTAATTAAAGTCTGGGTGAGATTGGCCTCGCCGTTAATCACATTAATTAAGTCGTAAACTACGCGACGCTCACAGCCCATAATTAAATCTAGATTTCTTAAACCCACATCAAAGTCTATCACCACTGTTTTATGACCCTTGAGAGCCAATGCTGTTGCGACAGCAGCGCTCGTTGTGGTCTTACCCACCCCTCCTTTTCCAGAGGTAATCACGACAATCTTTGCCATAGTTATTTCCCTATAAATAAAATATTAAAATTTAAACCCATAAAAAAAAGCGGGCCGATTATAGAGACCCGATACACAACTGGCCATCTTGCAGATACAGCTGTTTATAAAAATCATCGTCATCTGCACGAACTTCTTCAAAGACTTTGTAATGTCCCGCAATGGCCACTAAATCTGCCTGTAATTTATGACAAAAAACACGCGCTTTGGTATCGCCATTAATTCCCGCCAAAGCACGGCCTCTTAAAGTCCCATACACATGAATATTGCCATCGGCTAATAATTCTGCCCCAGGACTAACCGACGCGACGACCACTAAATCTCCCCCTTGGGCATAGACTTGCTGGCCAGATCTAATCGGCGAGGTAATTAATAAATTCCCAGGTTTTTTGAAATCTTTTAGCTCTTCTTTATTTTCTTCTTTGATTTCTTCTTTTATCTCACCCGTTTTATTAGCCACAGGACTCACTGTTTTTCTATTGGCTAAATTGGGCTGATTTTTATCCGCTTGGGTGTGACTCGATTCAATCATCACCGCAAATCCCGCCGCTTGAGCCGCTTGATGCATAGAAGCACTGCCCCCTCGAACACCTACTGGAATTAATTGATGTCCGCGCAAGACTTGATTACAAGCTTGAAAGTCAAAATTCTGATTAGGATTAAGACTTAATTTAGATAAATCTATAACCACCGGCGCGTAGTGAAAAAACTTAGGGGCTAATCTAATTTTTTCTGATAACTCTCGACCTAATTTTTTCAGATCAGCGTCTAATAATTGCAAAACACTCAGCGTAAATAAGCTGCCTTTTAATACAAAAGCAGGCGAATTAGCAATCGAATTAATTGAATTAACCGTATGGTCCATAGATAAGTTTCTCCCGAGAAATGGCGGAGCTTTATAAAGGTCTTTACGGGGTTTTTCAAGCAGCGGGTGTGTGAAATGTCTGGGCTTATTTTTAATTTAAAAACTTTCAAGAAACCTCGTCCAAAACTTCGACCAACCAAGCATTCAGACTTTTTCCCAAAGTCTGAGCTTTAATAGCCACCTTTGCATGAATCTCTGGAGAAACACGCAATAAAATTTTCCCTGAATAAGGCTTCTGAGGATCTCGCTCTAATTTTTCACAAGTCTTCAAGTAATCATCAACAGCTTCTTCAAAAGCCTGACGCAATTCTGAAACTGACCGACCATCAAAACCAATCACATCGTTGATTCCTGCAATATGACCAATAAAACAATCATCTTCCGCACTGTATTCAAGATAAGCGGCATAGCCTTTGTAACTCATATTTTTCATTCTGAAATTTCCTTTAATACACCAGATTTTTCTAAAAAAATTCTCGCATCTTTAAGCTGATAAGCTTTGGCTTCTTTCTGCGGATGCGGCCTGTGGAATGTAGCGACGACATCATTTAAGACAAATCTCACACGAGACCCTGCACCCTCTATTAATTCGGCACCACAGGCCAGAAGTAGCGCCTCTACACGTCGCCATTCCAGTGAAGCTGGAAGAGGTTTTTGAAAAATAGCGTCCAATGTCTTTTGATGTGATTTATTCATGGCCTCTCCAAAAATGATATCTTATTATGATATCAAACAAGGCTGATTTCAACACGGAAATAAATAAAAAAACAAAAAATCACCCATAGGGAAAGCCCCCGCTGTTTTGATAGCATGCCCGCCTGTTTTTTCTCAGCCAAAATCACACCATGCCAAATACTTCAAATACTTCAAATACTTCAAATACTTCAAACACTTCAAATTCTTCTCCCATTATTTTAATCGACGGGTCGTCTTATTTATTTCGGGCCTTCTATGCCCTACCTAATTTAACGAACCCCCAGGGTCAGCCGACTGGAGCCATCCTGGGCATGATTAACATGCTTAATAGCTTGCTCACCCAATACAAACCCCAGTACATGGCCGTGATTTTTGATACGAAGACTAAAAATTTTCGCCATGAAATTTACCCAGAATATAAAGCCAATAGAGACCAAATGCCTGACGCTTTAGCTTCTCAGATCCAGCCTATTTTTGATTTTATTAAAGCCTTAGGGCTCCCCTTAATTAAACAAAACGGTATTGAAGCCGATGATTTAATTGGCACCCTCGCGCATGCAGAATTTATTAGCTCACAGCCCGTCTTAATTTCAACGGGTGATAAAGACATGGCCCAATTAGTTAATTCAAATATTAATCTAATAGACACTATGAAAAACCAGGTTTTAAACCCTTCTGGAGTCAAAGAAAAATTTGGGGTCTCTCCAGATCAAATAATTGACTACTTAACCCTCATGGGCGACAGCTCTGACAATATTCCAGGGGTTCCTGGAGTGGGCCCCAAAACCGCTGTCAAATGGCTAGAACAATACGGCAGCTTGGATTTAATTATTCAAAATTCTGAGAAAATTTCAGGCAAAGTTGGAGAGAATTTAAGAGCTTATTTACACCAATTTGAACTGGTTAAAAAATTGGTAACTATTGATTTAAATATTCCAGGTTTAGACCCCCAGTTTTTAAATTTAAAAGCTTTAGAAACTTTTCCCCAAGATACCCAAAAATTAAGATCTCTTTGCGAGCTTTATAATTTTAAAAGCTGGCTGAAAAATTTAGCTTTACCAGATCTGGGACGAATACAAGATTCGCCCCTACACCCAGAAACTACGGCGCCTAAAAATAATCCAGATAAAAATTACCAACTGATCTTAGATTTACCCACCTGGAATCAGCTAATTTTAACTATTAAACAAAATAAATATTTAGCTATAGACACAGAAACTACCGGCCTAGACCCCCTACAAGATCAATTAGTCGGCATCTCTTTTTGCAGCCCTATTAATAATCCAGTGAATACCCAAACTCACCAGGCTTTTTATCTTCCCCTCACTCATGATGATTTAAGTGATGAGCTAGTCCCCCAGCAGCTTAAAATTGCGCAAATTTTTCCAGATTTAAAATCTATTTGTGAAGATAAAAATATTTTAAAAATCGGGCACCACTTAAAATTTGATATTCAAGTTCTGCAGAATCTCGTCTCTCCCCCTGCGGGAGAGACAGCCCTGAAGGCGGAGCCAAAGGGCAGAGAGGGGGCAAAAAATATCACCTTCCAGGGGCCTTTATTTGACACCCTATTAGCCTCTTATGTTTTAGAAGCTGGCCAGACCAGACATAGCATGGAAGTCTTAGCCGAACGGCACTTAAATTTAAAAACTATTTCTTATGAGCAGGTCACTGGAAAAGGCGCCAAGCAAATTAGTTTTAACCAAGTGTCTATTAATCAAGCCTTGCTCTATGCCGCTGAAGATGCCGATATTACTTTCCAGCTGTATCAAAATTTTTCTCAAAAATTAGAGCAAATCCCGAGCTTAAAAAATTTATATGCCCAAGAAGAAATCCCCATGCTGCAAGTCCTAGCCCGCATGGAATCTTATGGCGTTTTAATTAACCCCGCTGAGTTAAATACACAATCTCAAGAACTGGGCCTGGCGATTTATAGTCTCGAACAGACGGTTCAAAAATTAGCAGGACTGGAATTTAATCTGGGCTCACCTAAGCAATTACAAATGGTTTTATTTGAAAAATTAAATTTAAAACCTGTTAAAAAAACAGCCAAAGGCCAGATTTCTACCGACGAAGAAGTTTTACAAATATTGGCTGAGACCCATGAAGTGCCAAAATTATTATTAGAACATCGCCATTTAATAAAACTTAAAAATACCTACACAGACAAATTACCCAGCATGATTAATTTAAATACAGGCCGGATTCATACGAGGTACCATCAGGGTCTCGTCATTACAGGCCGCTTGTCTTCTTCAGAGCCTAATTTACAAAATATTCCCGTTAAATCTCCTCAGGGAAGAAAAATCCGTCAGGCTTTTATTGCCCCAGAAAATTATTTAATTCTCTCAGCGGACTACTCCCAAATAGAATTAAGAATTATGGCGCATTTGTCTCAAGATCCTGGCTTGATTCAAGCGTTTAAAGATAAAAAAGATATTCATAAAGCCACAGCCTCTGAAGTGTTTAATACCCCGCTAGATCAAGTCACTCAAGAACAAAGACGCAATGCCAAAGCGGTAAATTTTGGCCTGCTTTATGGCATGAGTGCTTTTGGTTTAGCCAAGCAATTAGGCATTGAAAGATCTTTAGCTCAGGACTACATCAATACTTATTTTGCAAGATACCCAGGCGTGAAAAATTACATGGATGAAATTAAACAAAAAGCTCAAGTTCAGGGCTATGTAGAAACGCTCTTTGGCCGACGTTTAGCCCTCCCAGACATCAACGCTAAAAATAGCTTAATCAGACAAGCCGCTGAGCGTGCCGCGATTAATGCCCCGATGCAGGGAACCGCCGCGGATATTATTAAACGCGCCATGATTAAAATTGACGAGGCGATTCAAATTCAAGATTTAAATTCTAATTTAAATTCGAGTTTAAAAATGACCATGCAAGTCCATGACGAATTAGTTTTTGAAGTAGAAAAAAATCAGGTCAAACCCATGCAGGACTTGGTTTCCAGGCTCATGATTGAAGCTGCTGATCTTTTAGTTCCTCTGGAAGTCAGTATCAATACGGGACTAAATTGGGATGAAGCACACTGAGAAATATAGAAAAACAAATAAATCTGTTGATAAGTCTAATAAAAAACCCCTTGTTACTTTCCTATTTTTAACCCTGTCAAGCCCCTGGCTTAGTTTTTCGAAGACTTTACTCACAAGAGCAATAATTGATCATGATTATTTTTGTAATTTTTAAAATTGAAATTATTTAAGCTAACTACTTGAAATAATTCAATAATTAAAAGATAAAACTCAAGATCTCAAATTTTAATTAGGACCTGTGCACCGACTTGAAATATTTTAACCAACAGTTTTATCCACAGAATTTAATTTTTTATTCGAGTCAAAAATTTCTGTGGATAACTATGTGAATAAGCTTTTAGTACTTGAAGGAACCCCTGGAAAACTATGGAAAATTTCCCAAAAAATTTCTCTGAAAATCTTTCTCAAAATTCACCCCAAAAACTCAATCTTCGAGTGGCTATTCCAGGGCCTTTTTTATATGGCTTAAATTACAGTCTGGAATTAGCCAATCTAGAAAACCTAGAAAATAAAAATTTACAAAATTTAATAGGCCTAAGAGTCCTGGTCCCTTTAAGACATCGGGAGGTGATTGGAATAATTTTAGAAGTAGTAAAACTAGAAGATTTAAATAAAGATTTAAAAAATTTAAAACCCATTATTAAACTCCTCGATCAGACCCCTATTTTTCCAGCGCCCATGCAAGAGTTATTAAACTGGGCCGCGCGTTATTATCACTATCCGATTGGCGAAGTTTATTTTACGGCTTTGCCCAAATTTCTATGCCAGGGCAAAGAATTTAAATTCAAGAAAAGTAAAAAAATCAGCGCTGAAAAACCCCTGGATCTCTCGCTTATTTCACCTCTCCCCCCGCGGGAGAGGTCGAGGACTTTGTCCGAGGGAGAGGGGGTATTCACTCTCACCCCCGCTCAAGACGCCGCTATTTCAAACATCTCCAAAGATTTAAATCACTTCTCAGTCAGCCTCTTAGAAGGCGTGACAGGAAGCGGCAAAACTGAAGTGTATTTACAAATTATTGAAAAAATCCTGAGCAATCAGGATTTATCTCAAGCTCAAAAACAAATTTTAATGCTCGTCCCCGAAATCGGCCTAACCCCTCAAACCCTAGAAAGATTTAGAGCTAGATTTAAAACCAGATTTAAAAATATCCCCATTCTGGCTTATCACTCTGAGCTGTCAGATTCTGAAAAATTAAATATTTGGGTCCAGGCGGCCCAGCCCGAATCTTTTATTTTAATTGGCACAAGATCTGCTTTATTTGCGCCGTTTAATCATTTAGCCCTAGTGATTATTGATGAAGAGCATGACTTGTCTTTTAAACAGCAATCGCAGTTTAAATATCACGCCAGGGACTTGGCGATTAAACGCTGTCAGCTGGAAAATATTCCTTGTTTACTCGGCTCTGCGACGCCCTCTCTAGAATCTCAATACCAGGCCCAGCAGAAAAAATATTCACACTATTTTTTACCCACTCGACCTGGAGAGATCCAGATGCCGACTTATTTTCTAATCGATATGAGGGCCCAAAATAAAAAAGTTCTTTCAGACCAGCTCATTCAAGAAATTAAAAAGCACTTAGACAAACATCAGCAGGTTTTAATTTTTATTAACCGCCGAGGTTATGCACCTGTACTCACTTGCTTTGAATGCGGTCATATCGAGCAATGTACCCGCTGTGATGCCGCGATGACTTTGCATACGCAGCCTTTAAGACTTTCTTGCCATCACTGCGGTCGTAGTACCAAAATCCCTAAAATCTGCCCCCAGTGTGAGCAGTTAGAATCGCTCTGTGATGTCGGCATCGGCACTGAAAAAATTGAACAAGCTTTAATTCAAATTTTTCCCGATAAAAATATTATTCGCATTGATCGATCTAATACGCAAAAAAAAGGCGAATTAGAGCAAAAGTTATTATCTATTCATGATCAGAGCGCGGATATTTTGATCGGCACCCAAATGATCGCCAAAGGCCATCACTTCGAAAATGTGTCTTTGGTCGGCATTATTAATCTCGATGACAGCTTAGCCAGCGCGGATTTTCGAGCGGTTGAACGCGCGGGGCAGCTCCTAACCCAAGTCGCCGGACGAGCAGGGCGGGCCAAATTGCCAGGCAGTGTTTTAATCCAAACTTATCATCCAGATAACCCCTTATTAAAAATTTTATTAACCCAGGGGTATCAAGATTTTTCTCAACAATTATTTAAAGAGCGCCAAGAAGCCGGCTGGCCGCCTTTTAGTTATTTAGCTTTATTTCAAGCGGAGGCTAAGCAAGCCTCTTTGTGCCTGGAGTTTCTAGAGCAAATTGTTTTATATCTTTCTCAAACCCCTTTAATTTTACTGGGCCCTGCCCCTGCGCTCTTACAAAAGAAAGCTGGTTTTTACCGATATCAATTATTAATTCAATCTCAATCTAGAGCCGAATTACATGAATTATTAAACCAGCTCATGCCCAAGCTCTATGGCTTAAAACAAAGCAAAGTGAAATTTTATTTAGATATAGATCCACTGGAGTTGGGGTGATGAAAATCAGACAATGCACAAAAAAATCCAGCCTCCAATTCAAATTTAAATTCAAGCTTAGAGAGAAATCATGATTCACAAAAAACCATTTGCCATTCACCCAAGCTCGCTGAGACACCCGCCAATCATCCAGAAAAAACAAGATTTAATTTAAAAAATCAGTATCGCAAGATGGCGAAAGATTTAAAAAACAATGCTGACTTACAAGAAGAGTTCATGATCTGGGATCACTTAGCTGGAGAAGGGCTCAATAGCGAATACTGCTAATTTAAGCAATCAATTTTCACCGCTCGTAACCATCATCGGGCGTGACTAAAAGTGCGGTTTTTATGACATCGTCTCTCCCCTTGCGGGCTTCCAATTAGCCTTAAGTTTTGCTTGAAAAATTTTGAATTGTACGGTCTCAGGGTAGGGGCGAATCTTGTATTCGCCCTTGGGGTGACTGCAATTTATTGTCTGAGAATAAGCCATCTGAGGC
>Ga0214919_10004624_pt1 | contig 20025 bp, 18 predicted proteins | sample LL1503_MetaG_FD_177994 | JGI IMG/M metagenome (GOLD analysis project Ga0214919, IMG submission 177994) | Freshwater microbial communities from Lake Lanier, Atlanta, Georgia, United States - LL-1503 | ecosystem: Environmental > Aquatic > Freshwater > Lake | place: USA: Georgia | collected... | reverse complement strand
AAAGGGAAAGGAGCAAAAAACGCAGAACAGTTAAACTTATCCACAACCGACTAGGCCAAATTATTTAAAAACCGGTGGCTCAATATTGGTTGCAAATAGTGGCTCACTTTGCGTTGCAATTCAACACGTATAGTTAAAAAAAGGCCACTGACTTTAAAAATCAGCGGCTTTTCAATTTGGTGGGCCCACCAGGACTTGAACCTGGGACCAAAGGATTATGCTTACTACTACAGCTTTCGCTGCCTGTTTCCAGTTTGTAGTCTGGACTGTCTCTTGTCTTTACGACCTACCCGTACAGTCTCTACACCTTCCCAATACTGCTACTGGGCTTGGCTCGGGATTACCACGCTGCAAGCAGCACAGGCTTCCCCGAATTTGAGTAGTTCTACATGCCAGCAGAGTTAACTTACCAGCGTGCAACCCAACGGCAAATGGCCATGACATTTTTGATGTTTTAGGTCACCTGCTCTTTAAGTCCTCTGCTCTAACCAACTGAGCTATAGGCCCGAAAAACTGATTGTACTTTGCCCCTTTTAGGCCCCCGAAATGCTGCTTAAATTTTCAGCAAAGTGTGGAAGCGGTGTGGAAGCAAAATTTGACAACTATGGCGCTGTAACCTGTTGATTTAATTGAGGAATTTTCATAAACAACAGTATTAAAATCGTTTATGAGTCCTCTGCTCTAACCAACTGAGCTATAGGCCCTTGGGCGCTAATTGTAAGTTAATTGGAATTCCTTAGATACTGGCTTAAAACGCACCCATTTAGCGGCACAAATCTCTTTTCATCCAAATCAACCCATCAACGCTTCTATTGAGCACCATCAATTGCATGGGTAGCAGTGCGTCTGCAATTAAAGCTATGATTATTGTGACCACTGCAAACAGACAAAAATGCGACTCACTCATTGGACTGACTACACCTTGCGAGTGCTACTTTTTTGTGCGGCCACACAAAAGCGGGAGAAAGCGCCCACCGTCAGCGAAATTGCAACGCTGCATCAAATCTCCAGAAGCCATCTCATGAAAATTGTGATGGAGCTTGCTGCCAATGGCTTACTGGTCACTAGTCGCGGACGTGGTGGTGGCATTCGCTTATTGAAGCCTGCCAATCAAATTGTGGTGGGCGATGTTGTACGTCAAACTGAATCCGATTTTGACATGGTCGAATGTTTTGACCACGCAAGCAACTCCTGCAAACTCGATGGCCGATGCAAACTCAAGTCAGCCCTGCAAACCGCTACACAGCGCTACTTAGACACACTGGATGAATTGACCATTGCTGATCTCTTGCCAACAGCGCAACAAATCGTCAAGCCTCCCAAATCATTGAAAAAGCGCCCCTGAGCGCATGCCGCAGGGGCGCTTTAATCAACAAAGTACTCAGGGTGTTTTTAAAATAAATTCAACCAAGGCTTTTAAATCAGCGTCATTGATTTTGTCGGGTGTATTGGCAGGCATTGGAATGGGTCCATAAACACCCACACCGCCCTTTCTCACCTTGTCAGTCAATTTGGCCACCACATCACCTTGCCCTTTGTATTTGGTCGCAATGTCTTTAAACGAGGGGCCCAGCAATTTTTTGTCTTTTAAATGGCACGCCACACAACCTGCTTTGTTGTAAGACTCATCTGGCGTTGCAGCTTGCACGCCCAGAGTCGCCAAACTTGACACTGCAATTGCTAAGGAAAAAACGATTAAAACTCGCATGCTCTATTCCTTTTGAAGGTGCTCAATAAACGTCGTGTTGGGTGTTGTTCACATTGAAGTGGCCTGTGGGTGTAATCAAACGTGGATCTTTGATCACAGCTTTTAATTTCAGGGTTTTGTCATCCACCACCACCAATGCGCTTTCTTTGTTTTTGGCTGACCAAACGGCAAACCAAACCTCATCGCCTGCTTTGTTAAATTCAGGTTGAACCACACGTTTTGCGCCATCGTCTTTAATTCCTGCCCACTCGCCAATTGGCAAAGAAACATAGCCCTTTGACAAGTCTCTGATGTCAAATACCGCAACAGATTGAGACAACTTCGGATCTGGGTTCAAAGGCGTGTCTGAATACAAGTGATTGGACTTGGGGTGGCTCTTGATGAAGAGCGCGCCGCCGCCTGGGCCAGCCAGGGTTTGAACCACTTTCCATGCGTATTTGGCATTTTTCTGTGGGTCAGTTCCTATCAAAGAAATGGTTTCATCACCCAAGTGTGCAGTGGCCCAAACAGGTCCAAACTTAGGATGCGTGAAGTTGGCGCCACGACCTGGATGAGGAATTTTCCCGACATCAATTAAGCCAGCCAGCTTGCCCTCTTTCAGGTCAATGGAGGCCACTTTGTTGCTGTTGTTGGCAGCCACCATGAAGTATCGCTTGGATGAATCTAGGCCGCCGTCATGCAAGAAGGGGGCGCTTTCAATTTCAGTAGTTTTCAAAGCTTGTAAGTTGGAATAGTCTACCAACAAGGTTTTGCCAGTCTCTTTCACATTGATCACAAATTCGGGTTTGTAATGCGAGCCTACAATGGATGCAACGCGTGGCTCAGGGTGATATTCCTGAGTGCCCACGACATTGCCGCGCGTCGAAACAATTTTGAGCGGCTCTAAGGTGTCGCCATTCATGATGGTGTACTGAGGTGGCCAGTACGCGCCGGCCACAGCCAATTTGTCTTCATAGCCTTTGTACTTGGAAGTTTCAACAGATCTGGCTTCCAAGCCCACGCGAATTTCTGCCACGGTGTCTGGCTTTTCCATCCACAAATCAACCATGTTGATTTTGGCATCACGGCCAATCACAAACAAATACCGACCTGACGCTGACAAGCGTGAAATGTGAACCGCATAACCCGTGTTCAAAATGGTGATGATTTTTTTAGAATCACCATCGATCAAAGCCACCTGTCCGGCATCACGCAAAGTTGTTGAAAAAATGTTGGTGATGTCGTAGCTGTTCATCTTCTTGGTTGGCCGCTTCTCAGGCGCAATGATGACTTTCCAAGTTTTCTTCATGTCAGCCATGCCAAATTCAGGTGGCGTTGGCGCATCTTGTTGAATGTATCGCGCCATGATGTCCACTTCGGCTTTGCTTAACTCACCTGATGTTCCCCAATTGGGCATGCCTGCAGGTGAGCCATATTCAATGAAAATTTTCAAATAATCTGTGCCTTTGCCGATGGTCAGATCAGGCGTCAAAGGTTTGCCAGTAGCGCCCTTGCGCAACACGCCATGGCAGCCTGCGCATCGTTCAAAATATATTTTTCGCCCCATTTCAAATTCTGCTTGCGACATTTGAGGCGCTTTGGGGTTGGTGCTTTGGTACATCACCTCATTGGCCAGCGGCGATGCGCCAGCTTGGTAATTCATTTCTGATTGCGATACGCCTTTCTTGTCTTGCGCGATGGCATTCAAAGCCAAAGAGGCAAGCACAATGGCTGAAAGGTAAGCCAATTTTGGCATTTTCATGAAAGAACTCCTGTTGTTGCCAGGTGCATGTGAATGGTTCGAAATCCGAACCCACCTGCTGCTGACCTTGGCAAGCTAACCAGCAGGTTGGGTGAATTCTGAGTTTTTCACTTCATAAATTCATTGACGTACATCAAAGAGTCATGTGTTTTGAATATTTAAATTAACGCTTCAGCCATATGATTCAAGTCAAAAGAACATTTAAGACCTTGCATGAAAAAAAATTCATCACACCCAGAAATTTTGTTGGCCATTGCTTGCTTGGTTTATGCCGCACCATCCACTGCATTTGCACAAACTGGCAAAGACATTCACCTGCCCGATGTGATCATCAGCGCAACGCGATCAGAGCAATACACAGACGATTTGCCTTTAACTGTCGATGTCCTCAATCGACAAACAATTGAGCGCCAACAGATTTTGGACATTCGAGACACGCAGCAAAATCAAACCAATTTGTCTGTTCGACATGCCCCTGCGCGGTTTGCACTAACCGGTCCTGCCAACAACACCGGCAGAGAAGGCAATACAGGCTTCAACATTCGCGGGATGGGCAGCAATCGGGTCTTGATGCTGGAAGATGGCATTCGAATTCCTCACAGCTACGTGTATGCAGGCAACGCATTTGGCCGAGATTATGTGTCCTTGGACATGATTGAGCGAATTGAAATTGTTCGCGGCCCTGCGTCTGCGCTTTACGGCTCGGATGGCATGGGTGGCTTGGTCAATTTTGTGACCCTCTCGCCTGAGAGTTTTCTCAAACGAAAAGTCGATTCAACATCGCCAGTTAGAGGCAAATTGTCCATTGGCTGGAGTGAAGACAGTCAAAGAAAATCAATTGGCACCACCCTCGCAGGCCAATCTTCCTCAGAGCTGTCTTGGTTATTCCACTGGGCTTCTGCCAACAGCCAAGGTTTGAAAAATAGGGGAACGAATGACGCAGCCAATTTAGACCGCACCACGCCCAACCCGCAGTTCAACCAAGACCGCTCTGTGTTGGGTAAATTTGTTTGGACGCCAAGCGCAGATCAAAAGCACACCTTGACACTGGCGCATGTAGACCGTGAAAGCGATGTCCACTTGCTGTCGAGTGTCAGCAAATTACCCTACACAGGCTCGGCCAGTCAAATTAACAACGCAGTTCTGGATGAAGCAGCCCAAGCCAGCATGAACCGCAACCGAGTGACCTTTTCAAGCCACTTCGCTGTGAAGCATGAATGGGCAGACAAACTGAGTATGTATGCAGGCATTCACAATGCGTCGTCGCTTCAGCATGGCACAAGCGACTTGTACAAGTCTGCCGACCGCGTGCGAGATGTGAGCTACACAGAAGCTTCAGCACAAGTGGGTATACAGGCTGAAAAAATTGTTCATCACGCAACAGACTGGACTCAAAAATACATCTATGGCATGGAGTCTTCCAACTCCAACATCAGCAATTTTTACACAGGTGTCTCACCACTGCCCCCCGAAGTATTTCCCCTGAAGCGTTTTCCCGACACCCGCGAAACAACGCGGTCAATCTACGCACAAACCGAATGGCTTTCCGATCAATGGAGCATCACGCCAGGCGTCAGGCTTGACCACTTTGCTTTGGATGTCACTTCTCAAGATTTGTTTTACCCACCTGCCAAACAAGCAGGGCAGTCACTGGCTGACTCTGCGGTTTCTCCAAAGCTTGGCGTGAAATGGAACGCCAATGCACAGTGGAGTGCGTTTGCGCAGTATGCAGAAGGCTTCAAAGCGCCCAATGCCAATCAAGTCAATGGTTATTTTGAGTTGTCACCTGTTCCTGGCAATCCTAACTATGTGACCATTGTGGCCAACCCCAAGCTACAAGCCGAGAGAAGCAAAAATCTAGAACTCGGTATGCGCTCTCGAACGCCTGGGCTGATGTTGGAGGCAGCTATTTTTTCAGGCGAATTCAATCAATTGATTCAAGACTTGAAGGCACTGGGCGGTACAGGTCTGATCAATGACCCGCTTCGCTTTCAAACTGTCAACATTGACCATGCGCGCATTTCTGGATTTGAAGTGAAGGGCATGCGTGATTTGGGCTTGATCGAAGGCGGTCGTCTCAAAATGCCTTTTGCGTATGGGCAAGCCAAGGGGCATAACACTGGCAATCAGTTGCCCCTAAATTCCATCGACCCATCGCACTTCATGCTAGGTCTCAATTATTCAAAGAATGATTGGGATATCAAACTGGACCTGCACCATTTCGCAGCCAAACGCGCACAAGACATCGACAGCGCATCCCTGCTGAAAAATGGCATCGCCCAATTCAGTGTGCCATCAAGCAATACCTTGAACGCATCGGCGCAATGGCAGCTCCAAAAGCAAACTCGCCTAACTGCCGCCGTCTACAACTTGACGCAAGAAAAATATTGGAAATGGTCTGATGTGCAAGGGGTCGCAGCCAACTCAACTGTGCTGGATGCCTTCACACAACCTGGCCGATTTGTGCGCTTTACGCTCACCACCGATTTTTAAGAAAAGCAAATCATGGCTGAAGTCATTGTTCCCCTCACTGAATCACCCTCACGCGCCAGACCTGCGTGGGCCCTTTGGGAATTGGGATTCAGGCCCTTTTATTTGTTGGCTGCAACTTGGGCTGCCTTGTTCATCCCGCTTTGGGTCCTGCAGCTTTCTGCCGTTTTCAATGAAGCGCTGATACGCAACACTTCATGGCATGCGCACGAAATGATTTTTGGCTACGCACTGGCTGTCATCATCGGATTTTTGTTCACGGCTGGGCGCAATTGGTCTGGTCACCCCACGCCCTCAGGTCGTTCATTGCAGTTTTTGGCCTTGCTCTGGGTGTTAGCGCGAATGGCTGCATTTTCACCCTGGGTATGGCTGAGCCTCTTGCTTAACCTGTCTGTGCCTTGGGTGGCCGCTTGGGGGCTTTGGCGCTCGCTTTATGCAGGCCACAACCGTCGCAATTATTTTTTCGTTGCGCTGCTGGTCGTCATGGGTTTGGCCAGCGCCTGTTTTCATTTCAGCCAAATGGGATGGCAAGCCTTGCAATTCGAGATGGGCTTGCACTTGGACAGAGGTGTGTCCTTGGCACTGGACATCGTGCTCTTGATCGTTGCCATCATGATGGGACGGGTGGTGCCCATGTTTTCCAACAACGGCATTCCAGGCCTTCAAGCCGCACGCAAGCCGATCATTGAGAAACTGGCCATTGGCAGCATTCTGGGCCTCATGGTGATTGACAGCTTGGCCATTCAAAATGGTTACGCCGCCACTTTCGTGGGCATCGCATGCACCGTGCATGGATGGCGTTGGTTTCTGTGGCAGCCTTGGAAAACATGGCGCAACCCCATGGTGTGGGTGCTGCAAGGCGCGTACTTCTGGCTCTTGATTTTTTTGGCTTTGAAAGCCTATGCAGCCACCGGCACAATTCCTTCAGGGCCCGCAACGCACGCGCTCACTGTGGGCCTGATTGGCATGGTGACCTTGGGCATGATGACGCGCACGTCCTTAGGTCATACAGGCAACCCGATCCATGCAACTTGGGTTGAACGAAATGCTTTCAGCGCCTTGTTTCTGGCGGCCAGCATTCGCGTTTTCATGCCTTTGGCATGGCCCAGCCTGTTGATAGAAAGCGCAGTGCTGTCTGCAGTGCTGTGGAGTGCCGCGTTTGCTTTGTACCTTTGGCGCTATACGCCTTTGCTGGTTCTTCATAAACCTTATATTTGAATCCTTAGTACTACACTTGTCATACTGTATATATACACAGTATTATGTGGGTATGAGAATCGATTTGCCACTCCCCTTAGACGCCACCACCCCCAAGCTGTGGCTCAACATGTGCTCTTGGAAAGTGCCCGCTGGCTTTCCCTCGCCCGCGGCCGACCACACGCAAAAGCGCATTGACCTCAACGACCATCTCATTCGCAACAAAGAAGCCACGTTCATTTTCAAAGTGAAAGGCGACTCCATGGTGGGCGCGGGTATTTACGAAGGCGATGCTTTGGTCATTGACCGGTCCATTGAAGCCAAGCACAACAACATTGTGTTGGCCGTGCTCAACAACGAGTTCACTGTGAAGCGTTTATACAAGCGCGGTGGTGTGGTCAAGTTGGTAGCCGAGAACAATTTGTATCCGCCCATTGTGGTCAAGAGCGGCGAGGAGCTCAGTGTTTGGGGCGTGGTTACTTACAACTTGCACAAGTTGTATTGAGGCCTCATTAGCTTTTTGTACATCGTCGTGAGTTCTTCTAAACAACCGCCCGTTCAACAACTGGCACTGATCGATTGCAACAACTTCTACGTCAGTTGCGAACGGCTGTTCCGCCCCGACCTGCGCAACGTGCCCGTGGTGGTGTTGTCTAACAACGATGGCTGTGTGGTGTCGCGCTCCAACGAGGCCAAGGCTTTGGGAGTGCGCATGGGTCAGCCGTGGTTTGAATGCAAATCTTTGGTAGCCGAACATGGTGTGTTTGCACTCAGCAGCAACTACGCTTTGTACGCCGATTTGTCCAACCGGGTGATGCAAATTTTGAGCGAGTACTCACCGCGCTCGGAGGTGTATTCCATTGACGAATGCTTTGTAGACCTTACGGGCACACCCAACTTGCGCGAGCTGAGTTACGCCATGCGCCAGCGCGTGGTGCAGTGGACGGGCATTCCGGTGTGCGTGGGCATTGGGTCCACCAAAACGCTGGCTAAACTGGCCAATCATGTCGCCAAGAAGCATCCGCGTTCGCAAGGCGTTTTCAATTTCAACGCGCTCACCGAGGTGCAAAAAGAAAAGCTGATGACGCAGTTACCTGCGAGCGAAGTGTGGGGCGTGGGCCGCAAACTCACCAAGCGCTTGGCCGAGTACAACATTCACACGGTGCAAGATTTAAAAATCGCGCACACACCCACACTGCGCGCAGACTTTGGTGTGGTGATAGAAAAAACACAACGCGAGTTGCAAGAAATTCCGTGCGTCGATTTGCAAGAAGTCACACCCGACAAACAGCAAATCATTTCCAGCCGGTCGTTTGGCAACATGGTCACCGAACTGCCTGTTTTAAAAGATGCCTTGTCTACGTTTGTGGCCAACGCTTGCGCCAAACTGCGCGCGCAAAATAGCCAAGCCGCCATCATTCAAGTGTTTTTGCACACCAACCGTTTTAGAAAAGACTTGCCGCAGTACTCGCCCAGCTTGGCGGTGCCGCTGCCCTACCCCACCAACGACAGCTTGGTCATTTTCAGGTGGGTGGACGCGCTGTGCGAGCGCATGTACAAGCCTGAGTACCAGTACAAAAAAGCCGGCATCATGCTGAGCGAAATCAGCCCTGTCACCCACCACCAAGGCGACTTGCTAGAAGAGCCACTGCCCGCGCAAGGCACACTCATGCAAACCTTGGATGCACTGAACAAACGCTTTGGCCGTGGTGCGGTGAAGGTGTCCACGCAAGGCGCCTACAGCGGGTGGCAAATGCGGCAAGAAAGACGGTCGCCCAACTACACCACCGACTGGGCCGAAGTACCCGTGGTGTAGCCGCCTCATAAAAAGAGTGCATTCACCCAGAAGATGTGCGAAACTGCGCTCAAGGCCACCTACAGCCATGCAACCCCAAACAACCATCGTCGGTATTCACCTCGCCCGCAGCACCCGCGGTCGCATCTGCTCGCCTCCAAACAAACGCTTCTGATTTTTCCGTTAAGCGTTTTTTTAATTTTTGGAGATAGACATGGCTGATTTGTTTGACAACCCAATGGGTTTGTGCGGTTTCGAGTTTGTTGAATTTGCATCTCCCGTCGCAGGTGTTCTAGAGCCCCTGTTTGAAAAGATGGGCTTCTCTTTGGTGGCCAAACACCGCTCTAAAGACGTGGTGCTGTACCGCCAAGGCGACATCAATTTCATTGTGAACCGCGAGCCCAAAAGTTTGGCAGGCTACTTTGCCGCCGAGCATGGCCCGTGTGCATGCGCTCTGGCGTTCCGCGTGAAAGACTCGCACAAAGCCTATGCCCGTGCGCTCGACATGGGCGCGCAACCCGTTGAAGTGCCTACAGGGCCGATGGAATTAAGACTGCCCGCCATCAAAGGCATTGGCGGCGCACCCCTTTATTTGATCGACCGCTATGAAGACGGCAAGAGCATTTACGACATTGACTTCGAATTCGTTGAAGGCGCAAACCGTCACCCCTTTGGCCATGGCCTGAAGCTCATCGATCACCTCACGCACAATGTGTACAAAGGTCGCATGTCTTTTTGGAGCGGCTTTTACGAGAAGATTTTCAACTTTCGCGAAATTCGTTATTTCGACATCAAGGGTGAGCACACCGGCCTCACCAGCCGTGCCATGTCGGCACCCGATGGCCTCATTCGCATTCCCTTGAACGAAGAGTCTGGCAAAAATGGCGGCCAAATTGAAGAATTCTTGATGCAGTTCAATGGCGAGGGCATTCAGCACATTGCCTTGCTCACCAACGACATCTTGAAAAGCGTCGATTCGCTTCAAATGGCGGGCATTCCCCTCATGACTGCACCCAACGACATTTATTATGAAATGCTGGAAGAGCGCCTTCACGGCCATGGCGAACCCGTGGCCGAGCTGCAAGCTCGAGGTATATTGATGGATGGCTCTACCGCCAATGGCGAAAAACGTTTGCTCTTGCAAATTTTCTCGCAAACCTTGTTGGGCCCCGTGTTTTTTGAGTTTATTCAGCGCAAAGCCGATGAAGGTTTTGGGGAAGGCAACTTTAAAGCATTGTTTGAGTCTTTAGAACGTGATCAAATTAGACGTGGCGCCCTTCAAGTAGACGCCTAAAGGAAAGTCATGAAAATCAGCCGAATTCACCATGCCGCCTACCGCTGCAAAGATGCCAAAGAAACCGTTGAGTGGTATGCCAAAAACTTGAACATGGACTTTGTCTTGGCCATTGCCGAAGACTTGGTGCCCTCTACCAAAGCACCCGACCCGTACATGCACATCTTCTTAGATGCAGGTGGCGGTAACGTGCTGGCGTTTTTTGAACTGCCCAATTCACCTGAAATGGGCCGCGATGAAAACACGCCAGGGTGGGTGCAGCACATGGCCTTTGAAGTGGACAGCATGGAAACCTTGTTGGCGGCCAAAGCCAAACTAGAGGCCAATGGTGTTGATGTACTGGGCCCAACCAATCACACCATTTTCAAAAGCATTTACTTCTTCGACCCCAATGGTCACCGCTTGGAACTCGCCACCAACACCGGCACTCCCGAGATGTACAAAACCTTGGACGAAGTGAAGTGGGACATGCTGAACGAGTGGAGCAAAACCAAGCGCGCGCCCAAGCATGCGGCTTGGATGCATGAGCCTAGCTAATACGTTTAAACCAGTTTAAGACTCATAGATGATGAAGAGTTTGGCACTCACACTGTAAATGATGCGTTAGAGTTCGGAGCACGTTTGGCGCGGATCGCTTCAATCACTTCGTCCATGGTGTGAACTCGGCCCGCATCGACATCTGCTTGTGACATGGCCAAAATTTTAAGTAGGGCCAACGTTTCTTCCGTTTTTTCAGTTGCGGCGGCATCCAAATCGCCCTTTTGCATAATTGCCAATAGTTTGGTTTGCGCAGTGGTAAGCATGATGAGGTCCGCCTTAAAGTGAACCTAATATAGTCTTTTAAAAGACCAAGTCAACACACATTTGTTTGCAATCAAGCTTTCGTCAACTTGCAGTGCGCATGGAACTTCTGGGTACCAACACTGCTGTTCGCAGCTGCGTGAGGATGGGGTGAGTGGGTGACGATTTCTTATCCTCACTCAGCGAGCTCAGAAAGAAAACGATTTACTTTGACTGACTCAAAGCATTGCCCACCAACTTGGACGTGATGTCCACAATTTGGATCATGCGCTCGTAGGGCATGCGGGTGGGGCCAATGACCCCTAGGGTGCCCACAATATGACCATCCACCTCATAGGGCGCACTGACGATTGACAACTCTTGCATCGGCACAAACTGACTTTCGCCGCCAATGAAAATGCGCACCCCTTCGGCCTGGCTGGACACATCAAGCAAACGCATCAACTGCGTTTTTTGCTCAAACAAATCGAAGGCCTGACGCAAGTTGCCCATGTCGCTAGAGAAGTCACTGACCGACAACAAATTGCGCTCACCTGAAATCACCACATCGCCCTCGTCTTCGCTCAAAGCCTCCGAGCTCATCTGCACCGCCGCTTGCATGAGGCTGGCAATTTCAGATTGCAAATTGACCAGCTCTTGCTTGACTCTCATGCGAACTTGCTCAATGGCCATGCCGGCGTAATGAGCGTTCAAATAATTAGAAGCTTCGATGAGTTGGCTTTGTGAATAGTCGGCCTCGGTAAAGATGACGCGGTTTTGCACATCGCCCTCGGGCGACACAATGATCAAGAGCACCCGCTTTTCGGACAAACGCAAAAACTCAATGTGCCGAAACACCGATGCCCGCTTGGGCGCCATGACCACACCCACATAGTGAGACAAGCTCGACAGCATGTTGGCCGCGTTGGCAATCACCTTCTGCGGCTGATCGGGCGCCAACCTGTGGGAATGCAAGTCGTTCTTCTGAACCGTGAGCATGGTGTCCACGAATAAGCGATAACCCCTATTGGTGGGGATCCTGCCAGCAGATGTATGCGGGCTGGCAATGAGCCCCAATTCTTCGAGGTCAGACATGACATTTCGAATGGTGGCAGGGGATAATTCAAGCCCAGAAGCCTTAGAGAGCGTGCGGGAACCCACCGGTTGGCCGTCGGCAATGTAGCGTTCAACCAGCGCTTTGAGTAATAACTTGGCACGTTCATCTAGCATTCGGTCATTTTAATGATGTAATTTGAGAATGAAATCTAAATTTCGTCACGTTGCGTTATTTGGCAAGCACCACACCATGGTCACGGGCGCTGCTTTGGAAAGCTCACGCCGGGTTTTGGACGATGTTGCCCAATTTGTCAGCCGCATCGGCGCCGAGGTGGTCATGGAAAAAGGCACCTCCGAGCATTTGGGCCTGAGCCTGTACCCCACCCTCAGCATGGCCGAGATTGGCAAGCAGTGCGATTTGGGCTTGGTGGTGGGCGGCGACGGCACCATGCTGGGCATTGGCAGGCAAGTGGCGGCTTTCGGGCTTCCCCTCATTGGCATCAATCAAGGCCGACTGGGCTTTATCACAGACATTCCCATTGAGGAATACGCCAAGACACTCAAGCCCATGCTCTTGGGCCAATTTGAAGAAGAGCAACGCAGCATGTTGCATGCGCAAGTTTGGCGCGACAAGCATTGTGTCTTTGACGCCTTCGCCATGAACGACGTCGTGGTCAACCGCGGTGCCACTTCAGGCATGGTGGAGCTTCGCATTCAAGTTGACGGTCGCTTTGTAGCCACGCAGCGCGCAGACGGTTTGATTGTGGCCACGCCCACTGGCTCGACGGCCTATTCTTTGTCGGCCGGTGGCCCCTTGATGCACCCCAACTTGGGTGGCTGGGTTATTGCGCCTATTGCGCCTCACACACTTTCAAACCGCCCCATCGTGCTGCCAGATACTTCCAAAATCAGCATTGAAGTGGTGTCTGGCCGAGACGCCAGTGCCAACTTTGACATGCAGTCCTTGGCCAGTCTCATGATCGGCGATCAAATTACCGTTGAGCAGTCTTCCCACAAAGTGCGCTTCTTGCATCCACAAGGCTGGAACTACTTTGACACCTTGCGCAAAAAAATGCACTGGAACGAAGGGGGCACCTAAGCCATGGCATTGCGACACATCAGCTTGCGAGACTTCGTCATTGTTCGCGAACTCGACTTAAATCTCGCGCAAGGTTTCAGTGTGCTCACTGGTGAAACGGGTGCTGGCAAATCCATTCTGATTGACGCCTTGCAAATGGCTTTGGGCGAACGCGCCGATTCGGGTGCAGTCCGAGAAGGTGCCACCCGCTGCGAAGTGTCTGCAGAGTTTGATTGCCCACCGCAAGCACATGCTGTCCTAGAAGATGCCGGCTTTGAAGTTTCAGACACTTTGCTTTTAAGACGCAGTGTGGACACACAAGGCAAAAGCCGTGCATGGGTCAATGGCAGCCAAGCCACCGCCACGCAATTGCGAGCCTTGGGCGAGATGCTGCTAGATATTCACGGCCAACACGCATGGCAAAGCCTGACACGTCCAGATGCCGTTCGCGGCTTGCTCGATGCCTATGCAGGCCTCAACACCGAAGGTCTTAAGTCTGCCTGGCACACTTGGCGCCAAGCGCAGCAAGCGGTTCAAACAGCACGCAATGCACAAGAATCTTTAAGCCGCGAACAAGAACGCTTGGCCTGGCAAATTGGCGAACTTGACAAACTGGCGCCGGCCATGGATGAGTGGGATGGATTGAATGCACAGCACACTCGACTGTCTCATGCGCAAGCCCTGATCGACGCTGGTCAAACTGCAATCGGCTCGCTAGATGGTGACGAATCATCGCGCCTTGGCAGTGCCACAGGTGCCTTAGGACTTCTGTCGCAAGCCATTTCGCAGTTACAAGATCAAGCGCACGTAGAACCCGAGTTTCAAAGCATTGCCGAGGTTTTGCAATCCAGTCTGGCGCAAGCTGAAGACGCTGCTCATTCTTTGCAAACCTACTTGCGCAAAACAGATCTCGACCCCGATCGTTTGAAAGAGCTTGATCAGCGCATGTCGCAGTGGTTGTCACTTGCGCGCAGATACAAGCGCCCGCCTGAAGAATTGGCTGCTCTCTTGGCCAGTTGGAAAAAAGAACTCAACACACTGGAAGCCGCCAGTGATTTAGAGGGTCTTGAAGCCCAAGAAAAGGCAGCTTCGTTGGCCTATCAAACCGAGGCCAAAAAGTTGTCGCAGCAACGCAAAAAAGCAGCGCCTAAATTAGCACAAGCGGTTACAAGTGCCATGCAAAACCTGGGCATGCAAGGCGGGCGCTTTGAAGTTGCCTTGCTGAGCTTAGAACAAGCAGCGCAGCATGGTCTTGAAGACATTCAATTTTTAGTGGCGGGCCATGCAGGCAGTACACCAAGGCCTGTCGGCAAGGTGGCATCTGGCGGTGAACTCTCGCGCATTGCATTGGCCATTGCGGTGACCACCAGCGAACTGGGCGAAGCCGGCACTCTGATTTTTGACGAAGTCGATTCAGGCGTAGGCGGTGCTGTGGCCGAAACAGTGGGCCGACTCATGAAACAACTGGGCATGCATCGCCAAGTTTTGGCTGTCACGCATTTGCCGCAAGTGGCTTCCTGCGCAGACCATCATTTGCTTGTTAGCAAAGCCAGCAGCAAAGAAGGTGTGAGTAGCAGCGTCACGCCTATTGCAGGCGAGCAACGCGTGACTGAAATTGCCCGCATGTTGGGCGGTGAAAAATTATCAGCAACCACGCTGGCGCATGCCCGCGAAATGTTGACCAAGTAAATTTCTGAAGTTTTAGAAACATGGAAATTGTCTTAATCACTGGCATGTCGGGTTCAGGAAAGTCTGTGGCCTTGCATGCCTTGGAAGACGCTGGTTTTTATTGCGTTGACAACCTGCCTCCAGAATTGCTCATTCCTTTTGCGGAATTAGAGCGCGATCAAAAAGAAGAACGTGTGGCCATTGCCATCGATGTCCGAAGTGCAGATTCCCTGCCGCTCATGCCCGGCCAACTCGAGGTGCTTCGCAATCTGGGTTTCAAAGTCACTTCGATTTACCTTGACGCAGCTTCTGACACCCTGCTCAGGCGTTACTCCGAAACCAGAAGGCGCCACCCCTTGTCGGGTCGCAACGCCGCCGAAGGTGAACGCGCTCTGACTGAGTCGATTGAATACGAGCGCGAATTGTTGTCTCGTTTAAGAGAAAACGCGCACGTCATAGACACCAGCTTGCTTCGCGCGGCACAGCTCCAAAGCTATGTGAAATCTTTGGTCAGCTCGCCTGCTGCCAAACTCACCTTGGTGTTTGAATCGTTTGCTTTCAAACGCGGCATTCCCTTGGACGCAGACTATGTGTTTGACGTTCGCATGCTGCCCAACCCACACTATGAATCGGCTCTGCGGCCTATGTCGGGCAAGGACGAGCCCGTTCAAAAATTTTTAGAGACCTACGCAGAAGTCAACTTGATGCAAAGTCAAATTGAAAGCTTCTTAGATCAGTGGTTGCCTGCACTTGAAAAAGACCATCGCAACTACATCACGGTGGCCATTGGCTGCACGGGCGGTCAACATCGATCTGTTTATTTGGTCGAAAAACTGAGCCACCGCTTCGGCGCGCACTGGCTCACACTCAAGCGTCACAGAGAGTTAGACAGCAAGTGACGCACAGGTGTTGGCAAGCCTAGCACCGCCCAATCTTTCTCAGAAAACCAAGCGCCAGCATTTGGCGTATGGGGTGCTTTTTTCAATTTCATCTTGACCACATGGCAGTGCAAATCTTTGTGGGTCAGAACATGCTTGAAAGCTGGCAGCACCTCTGTGTCCGGTGCGATAGAAGAAGTTTTTGACACGGCCATGTCTTTTTTTGCAAGCTTGAAATGATTCTCAAAAACTGTGTGCAATGAAGCCTCCGAATCAAACAAGGGCAAGCTGTAAAGACTGGCCCAGATGCCCTTAGAAGGTCGCTTCTCTAGCCACACTTGGCCTTTTGCGTTTTGCGCCAGCAACAGCCAAAGCACTTCGCTGCTGCGTTTGATTTTGCGGGTTTTAATGGGAAACTTTTCAGGCTCGCCCAAGGCAAAAGCTTTGCATTCATTGTGAACGGGGCAAGCCAAGCAATTGGGTTTGCGCGGCAAACAAAGCGTGGCTCCCAAATCCATGAGCGCTTGCGAATAGCCCGGCATGGCTGTTTTTAAATTCCGAGTTGGCAGGGCATTTTCTGCCAATTGCCACAATGCTTTCTCATTCTTGCTGACGGACAAATCGGCGTCATAAGCCCAAACCCGCGTGAGCACACGTTTCACATTGCCATCCATGATGGCGACACGCTCAGAAAAACAAAATGAGGCCACCGCAGCAGCCGTAGAACGACCAATGCCAGGCAGCGTGATCAACTCGGCTGCGGTCGGTGGAAATTTTCCGTCAAAACGCGAAACCACATCTTTCGCACACTGGTGCAAATTGCGCGCACGGCTGTAATAACCCAAGCCACTCCAAAGTCCCATCACCTTGTCTTGGGGTGCTACCGCCAAATCAGCCACAGTGGGAAAGTGTTGCAAAAATTTTTCGTAGTAGTCGAGTACGGTACTCACCTGTGTTTGCTGCAACATGATCTCAGACAACCAGACTCGGTAGGGGTCTTGGGTGTTTTGCCAGGGCAAGTGATTGCGGCCGTGAACCTTTTGCCAAGCTACCAAGGTCTCAGCCAATGGGGGCGAGTCTTTCAATGCTTTTGGCATACTGGGCAGAAAAAAGTTGAGCGCTGGCCTTGCACAATTTGCTTGATGGGTGTGCTGCAAACTCGGCAGGGCAAGCCCGTTCTGCCGTACACCGAGGCTTCCAACTGAAAGTAACCCGTATTGCCTTGCGCATTGACAAAATCTTTCAAGCTGCTGCCACCTTGCGCCACCGCTCTGGCCAAGACTTGCCTGATGGCAGCATGCAATTTGGCCACCCGCGGTGCACTCACCTTTTGGGCCTTCACTGTGGGCCGAATGCCCGACATGAACAATGCCTCAGAAGCATAAATATTGCCCACGCCCACCACCACATCACCCGCCAACAAAACCTGTTTGATGGGGGCCGCACGTTTCTTCAAACCTTGTTGAAAAAGCTTGAGTTCAAAGCCATCGGTCAGGGGCTCCATGCCCAATTTTCCTAAAAGCTTAGAAGCCGGCGCATGCGCTTCAGAGTCAGACCAAACGGCCGCGCCAAAGCGGCGTGGGTCATGCAAACGCAAAACACCCTGGGTGGTGACCAAATCCATGTGATCGTGCTTGCCCGCTTCTGCTTGCGAAGGGGCGAAATTCAAACTGCCAGACATGCCCAAATGCAGCATCAAGATACCGCGGTCCATGTCCAACAAAAGGTACTTTCCGCGGCGCCTGACGGCCAGTACGCTTTGCCCCACCAAAAGGGAGGGAGGAACGCCAAGGGGCCACCTCAATGGCTTGCCCATGTGCAAGGCCAAAACCCGAGCACCTGCAATCCGACTGGCAAAACTCAGTCTGGTAACTTCGACTTCTGGTAATTCAGGCATGGATACGCTTCAAATACGGGGTGAAATAAAAGAACTGGCGGTGCTCAGTCATAGCCCGTGGATTATGATGGCTTCATGAAGTATTGGTTCTCCTCTTTGGCGTTGGTCTGGGCTACAACGGGTGTTTGTGCCGAGCCGCCCGTGCAAAACTCAAACCTCAATGCGGTTTTGTTTTACCAATTGCTGTTGGGTGAACTCAATGTTCAAGCCGGAGAACCTGGCTCAGGATTTGCCATCCTTTTGGATGCCGCACGCAAAACCAAGGACGAGGCCTTGTTTCAGCGCGCCACCGAACTGGCGCTCCAATCTCGGTCTGGTGAGGCGGCTTTGCAGGCGGCCAGAAGCTGGAAGTCCAGTCTGCCAGAGTCTCAAGAAGCCAATCGCTACATCTTGCAAATTTTGCTGGCACTTAACCGCATCGACGAAGCCGGGCGTGCTTTAAAGGCCAGCATTGCCAGCTTGCCCATCCAAGAACAGTCGGCCGCCATTGGCTCTGTTCCCCGTGTGTTTGGCCGTTTGCAAGACAAAAATTTAGCTGCCAAAGTGGTCGAACAAGCGCTGAGCACAGCCATTCAAAACCCTGAAACTGCAGCCACCGCTTGGACCACCATTGGCCGCATGAAACGCGATGCCGGTGAAATTCAACCCGCCGCAGAGGCAGCTCGCGCGGGTCATGCCGCCAACCGAAAAGCCCCAGGGCCCATCATGCTGGCCATGAGCCTTCTGAATGTGGTGCCCAGTGAAGTGCAGCCCATGATTTCTCAGTACATGGCTGGCGATGCTTTACCTGACTTGCGTCTTGGCTATGCGCGCACTTTGATTGATCTCGACCAAATGCAGCCCGCTTTGGCCCAACTCAATCAACTGACTCAGCAACATGCCACTTTTGCCCCTGGCTGGTTGTTTTTAGGTTTGCTGCAAAGTGATTTGTCGCAAGTGTTGCTGTCTGAGCAATCTCTTAAGCAATACATCAAACTGGTCGAAAATACGAAGGATACCGATCAATCTGGTGGACTGTCAGAAGCTTATTTGGCCTTGTCGCAAATGGCCCAAAAGCAAGGTCGATGGTCCCAAGCGGATGAATGGTTGGCGCTCATTCCGCCCGATGCCGATCCGCTCAAAGTTGCAAGCAAGCGCGCTGCATTGTTAGCGCAGCAAGGACGCAAATCCGATGGCCTGAAACTGCTTGAACAAGTCAAGGTGAACACCCCCCAAGATGCACGTCTCAAGGCCTTGGCAATTTCTCAATGGCTCCGCGAAGACAAGCAAATCAACGCCGCATTGACCATCATTGAGCAAGCCTTGGCGAAGTTTCCTGCAGATACAGATTTGCAGTCAGAGATGGCCATGCTCTGCGAAAAGTTAGGACGCTTTGACCAAATGGAAAGCCTCTTGCGGGGCATCATGAAAGTCAAGCCCACCGACCCGCATGCATTCAATGCTTTGGGTTATTCCTTGGCCGATCGAAAAATAAGGCTCGATGAAGCGCGCGAACTCATTTCCAAAGCGGTGCAATTAGCCCCGCGCGATCCTTTTATTCAAGACAGCTTAGGTTGGCTCGAATACCGTGTGGGCAACTCGGCGCAAGCCATCCTTATTTTGGAAGCGGCATTCAAAGCTCGCCCCGATGCTGAAATTGCGGCCCACTTAGGCGAGGTCTTTTGGATCTCAGGGCAAAAAGACAAAGCCGGCACCATTTGGCGCGAAGGCCTGATGCTCAAATCCGACAACGAAACCCTGCTTGAAACCCTCAAGCAATTCAAATTCAAACCTTGATGGGCTGAGGGCGAGATGCGCAAGAATCGTTTGGTTTGGCTGTGTTTTTCAAGCATCTTTTGGCTAGGTGCCTGTTCAACAGGGCCTGCAGCCACACAAACCTTCACGCCGCCACCTGCCAATCCCGAAAATTCGCAAGTCGTCTCAGTTCAAGCCACCCCCATACCCCCTGCTTTTAAAGCTGGCAGATTTGCGCTTCAAATTGACACGCAACCACCGCAGTCCTTCATCACCTCATTTGACCTGACGGGCGGTTTGCCTGAAGGCGCGCTCAACATTTACAACCCCTTGGGCATGCAAATGGCCCGAGTCGAATGGACGGCGCAAAGTGCCCGCCTTTTACAAGGCAATCAAGTGCGTGAATCAAGCAGTCTAGAGCGTTTGATTTTGGAGCTGACCGGTGCGCAACTGCCCACCGCCGCTTTGGTCGATTGGTTATCAGGCAAGCCCACACCCGCCGAAGGTTGGAACGTCGACGTCAGCGAATGGCATTTGCGTCGATTGGTTTTGGAAAGGGTTCAGCCAGCACCTCGAACCGTACTTCGAATTGCGTTTGAATCATGACGTCTTTGCACCATGTCTTAGCGCCCGCCAAACTCAATCTGTTTTTGCACATCACAGGCCGAAAAGACAATGGCTATCACTTGTTGCAATCGGTGTTCATGCT
>Ga0214919_10004623_pt1 | contig 20028 bp, 9 predicted proteins | sample LL1503_MetaG_FD_177994 | JGI IMG/M metagenome (GOLD analysis project Ga0214919, IMG submission 177994) | Freshwater microbial communities from Lake Lanier, Atlanta, Georgia, United States - LL-1503 | ecosystem: Environmental > Aquatic > Freshwater > Lake | place: USA: Georgia | collected 2015-03-15 | reverse complement strand
TTTAAAGTTGTGTCTAATGTAGACGAGCACCGCTTCTGTAAAGGGGCGAAGTGTAATGATACCGGCAACTCGTTTCGATCGAGTGACCTCAGGGTTATGAGCCCTGCGCGCTGCCTCTGCGCCATGCCGGTTTAAAGTTGTGTCTAATGTGTAGACGAGCACCGCTTCTGTAAAGGGGCTAAGTGTAATGATACCGGCAACTCGTTTCGATCGAGTGTCCTCGGAGTTATGAGCCCCGCGCGCTTCCGCTGCGCCATGCCGGTTAAAGTTGCTCTAGTGCCTTGATGCACTGGTGCGAATCTGTGAATTAATCCTCCCGACAGGTTTCGATCCTGTGACCTTCCGCTTATAAGGCGATAACCATCTTCAAGTTCGGACTCTTGCGAGTCTTGGTGAGTAGATGACGGTGTTGTAGACGCTCTGCCGCTGAGCTACAGGAGGTTTTTTTTGGAACTACCCCTAAACTTCTACACAATTTTTGTGTCTTGTGTTTGAAGCCTTTTTTTTGGAACTTGTCGAGATTCGAACCCATGTTCTCATTGGTGAATGAGTTGATGATTTCTTGAACCGAAGGTTTTCCCACTCGACCACATGCTCACTTTAGACATGTGCTTATGATGATGTGTTGTTTTTTGATATATTAACATGATGGTTCTCGATGATAAAAAAATAAAAATGGTTTTATAATTATTTTAAACTATATATATTCAAAATTCATGTACCTGAACATTTTTAACTCTTTCTCAATCTTTTATTTTCTTCTTCAAGTTCATTGCATTCTTCTTTAAGACTGTCGCGTTCTTTTATAACCCTACGCAATGTAATCGTCAATTGTTTGAGTTCCCTTTCAACACGCATCCTTTCATTTTTTTCATCATTCCACCCTTGCCACATTGTCCAGACCATTATATTGACTTTTCTTGTCTCTTGTTCTTATCTACCATATTGAGATAATATCATAAAAATATCAATTTTTATTCTTGTATATAAAAAATAGATATTTAATAAAATGAACTTATCTAATTTTTAAACATTTTCAATTTCTCTCCAACTTGTTCAATCCGACCATACTGGTTAAGTTCTTTTACGTCAAATGGTTTTCCACTCGAAGAAAGAGTTTCAAATGTATCATCCTTATAATAAACCTTGTTTGTTTTAAGCGAACGAATCAACCTTTCCCCGTTTTCGCCCTTATATGCCGCAGGAAGCAGCTTAAACTCTTCTTCTTCTACTGCAACATTTGCAACGAGTTCTTTTTCAGTTTCATCCAGCTCAATATTTGGAACATATGAAAATGAAGTAGAATCCGGCGTTCCCAAAAATTCAAAACATTTGGTTCCCTTGTGTATTTTACAGTCAACGGATGTATTTTTTACTGCATCCAACAGTTCTCTATTTATTTGTTCCTTCTTCTTAGAAATGTCAAATAGGGACTGGTCAGTTGTTTTTCCATCATCGGTCGATTTCAGCTCCTTGTTTAAAGTTTCCTTTTGTGCTGGAGAGAAGACGGTTAAATACTCAAATACCTGAACAGTTTTTTCATCTTCGGGCAAATCTTCGTGACTGCAAATGCGGCGCGCTCGCCCAACAACTTGCTCCACTCGCACCGCATTCCAATACGGTTCAGTAACGTGAACAAATCGCACATTCCGCAAATTAATTCCCTCTGACCCTGATGCTGTAATCATAAAAACTTTGATTATTTCTCCATATTTATTCTCTAAATTTCCTGATGATTTTTTCCTTCTCTCCAGATAACCTTTTATATTTTGCGGTGTAGATGCGAAATCGCTGTTGAATATGTTTCTAATAATTTCCTTTTCATCCGTGTCTTCCGTTCCTGTATAAAGCGCATACATGGGTTTTTCCTGGTCTTCTGGCGCAATATTTACAAACCATCCTTCACCATCTTTGTCTTTTTTGATTTTAAATTGCGCAAACCCGTTTGCATTCAAAACGAGCGACATCATTCCAATTCCCTCGAGAGAACGAAATTGGCTATAAATAAGATTCAGTCCTTTATTTTCCGGATTTGTAATATTTTGAAGCATTTTCAAAAACTTTGGACTGTATTCGTTTAAACGACCTCCTTCATCGCGAGCTTTTAAATCATCTCCATGGTTTTCATAATATTGAAACAGCTGGCGTATTTTGTCGTTATAAGAACCATCAACAGCCGATTCCGGTTGCCCGACTTCTTCTTCGCCACCTTCAACAAATGTTTGCGCTTCTCTGTGACCACCATTGCCTTCATCCGACAGCAAAAAAGCATCCACATTTTGTTCATTTAATTTCTCCTTTTTCGGCCTTGCAGGTCTTCCGGTGGTTTCATCTGCGGGAGGAAAAACAAAATTGCAACACAATCGAGAGAAAATGCGATAAGAATTAGAAGAAACTTCATACATGTTTTTATTTTTTTGAGACCGTTTTGTTTTTGTTATTTCTTCAGTTCTAATATCAACGTATTCGCTATATTGCATATTACTCATTGGAACTGTTTCGAGTTTAATAGCCAGCAGTCGCGGCATGAGTTGTTCTTGCGCACTTTTAAAATATGATGCCAATCCTAGAATTCTGCGCTGGAATATTGGCAATTCTTTTACACCGATGATTTCAAATGTGTCTGGATTTACTTTCAAAAACTTATTCTTGAAATCTTCGAAATTATCCGGAAGTGCTGTGAAATTTGTAATTACCGGGTCTTCTGTTCTGATATGTTCAGTTGCAAACATTTGATTTATTTTTCGAAGAAATTGTTCGTTGGATTCGTCTCCGGCGACATTTTTTATGACTCCGGCGTATTCGTCGCCCTTGCCACTGCCTTTGTCACTGCCTTTGCCTTTTAATACAGGCGTGAATCCGAATGGATTGCGCGTTATAGTAACAGTTTGAGAAGATGGTGTATATTTTACATAATCATAATTTGCCACATTATATTTTTTCAACATTTCAATAATTGATGACTCGTCAAACTTCTGGTCCTTATCAACTGTCAATTTGAATGACCATGTTTTAATGTAACCGCGCAATATATTAAATAAAATGGCCAATTCGTTTGGATAATTAATAATCGGCGTTCCTGTAAGTAATATTATTTTTGAATTATCCGCATTTTGCAAATACTTGTACAATTGTATTGAAATAAGCGCTTTTGCTTTTTTTTCATCCGTTTTAGTAGGCTTTATATTTTTCAGTTGATTGCTTATTGAGTTGACAATTCTGTGCGCCTCATCAATGATTACCACGGCATTATCAAACGGGTTTACTTTCCCATTGCTTGTTAGTTCTGCAATTTTATTTTTATTGAGACCATTATAATTTATAAATTTATATTTTGCTTCAATCATTTTATCTAGTTGTGCTTCCAATTGCTGTTGTTCTTCGGTAGTTAAATCAGGATAATTATTTTTCGGATTACTCACGTTAATCATCCAAGCGCCGCCATTTTCTTTAATCATGGCAACATCAATATTTAATATTTTCGACAATTGTGCAATTTTTTCTTCTTTATCTTTTACGTTTGAAGAATCCTTAACTGAAATAAAATCCCAATGTTGATTTCTCTTGTAAAATTCATCACCACATTTTTTAAGATCGTTTCTATAGTTTGCCTGGAGAGATGCCGGAGTCATAATAATGATTTGTTTTTCCGTTTTTATTCCTTCTGCGATTGCAATTGACGAGCACGTTTTTCCGCTTCCAAGTCCGTGAAATAACAGCAAGCCGCGATACGGAGTGTATAAATTTAAATAATCTTTTACAATTTGTTGGTGCGGAAACAGCGACATTGCGGCGCTATCTGTTTTTGCATTACTTATTTGTTTACATGTTATTTGGCCTTCTTTTCCAAGTACATCTTTATACCTAGTCTCAAAAAACTTGTTAATAAAGTCAACGAAAATTTTACGATTGTTCATAAAATAAGGAGATGCTATAATTTTTTCTGATGGAGGGCGCATTCTTTCTCTCAGCGCAACTGAACCAATAATTGTATCTGGGTCAACTTTATCGCTACCAGACACCACTTCTTTGCCTTTTACTTCACCTGATGCCAGTTTGGGTTTTAATATTTTAACTTTTATTTTCTTGGCGGGTTTTTCTACTTCTTTTTCTACTTCTTTTTCTACTTCTTTTTCTACTTCTTTTTCTACTTCTTTTTCTACTTCTTTTTCTACTTCTTTTTCTACTTCTTTTTCTACTTCTTTTTCTACTTCTTCAACTACTGGCGTTACGACAACAACCGGTTCCGCCGGTTCAAGTTCTTCTGACCCTTTAACAATTACTTCCTCTTCTTCCTCTACCTCTTTCTCTTCTGTTGTAGAGAGAATAGGCGAGGTTGGTTTCTTTTGGTCGCCAAATTGTATTTGCACATTTTTCAATGTTATTCCATTGCACACAGACGGACGAGATTTCATTGTATATTTTCGAATAATGTCGATTATTTTTTTGAATTGAGCCGCTGTTTGCACCTGAGTTGCGGATGACATTTTTGAAAACGCTGTAGATGTAAGAAGTTTAATTAAATCTTTCTCAAATTTTTCCCCGAGAGATGTTCTTTTTCCATCCTCACTTACAACCGGAATATTTGTATAAAAAGTGCCATCCATGTTTTCAACTTCATTACAATAAAATCGGACTTTCCCTTTTTGTCCTTTTTGATTTATTTCCACTGCATATTTGTCAATAAACATTGCATCTGTTGCATATGACATGTCAAATCGCATCGCAACCGGAACAAAATCATCATCTTTTAATAAGCTTCTAATATTTTTTAAAATCACCTGATACAATTTATCTGTAAGTTTTTTTAATTGAAAATGGATTTCATTCTTAGAATTATATACAATATTATCAATCATTTTAATTTTATTTTTGTCATCTCTCTCTATTCCAAAACAGAAATAGTCTACGAATTTTCCACCCAAGTACCACATTCGATATTCATTTTTTCTATTTGAAACAATTTTATTGTATGGTTCAGCAATAACAACAAGGTCAACATTATTTTCGCGAATAAAATCAGTGTAAATGTCCATCAGGTCGGAAACATTTTCATTCATAACAAAGCGTTTATCTTGAGGAAATGCCTTTTCAATTTCTTTTGGCAACTCCTTTTCGCTCGCCGCCTTTTGCGTGATGACCAAATAAACATCTGTCATATCTGCCGAAAATCCGTTCTTAACAATGACGTAATCCGTTTTTTCTTGCACATCTTTAAAATATGCAAGCATTTCTTTCCGAGTTTGGTTAACACTAGGGTTACCAGAGTATGAAAATAAAAATGTTTTACTATTCGGTAAAACAAACTCCTCATTTTCGGGCGCATCATGCAAGTCGACAGAATAAGTTTTTGAATTTGTATAGTAGCTGAAATCAGGCGGAGGATACATGACAGTTCCCTCTGATTGCATTTTTTTGTAGAATGCATATGCATTTGCAATATTCATTCCTGAAAAAAAACGCGGAACGGACTTGTCAATAAATAAATCTTCAAAATTTAATAAAAGGTCGACCTTTTGTTTTTCATATATTTTCTTTGTTTTTGTTTCTAATTGTGATTGTGGTGGTAGTGGTGGTGGTGGCGTTGTTTCCTTTATTTCTTCTACTTCTTCGATGTTGACTTGTTCGTCAGGTTCGCTTTGAATTGTTTCACGGGTGTCGTCAGTGTTTGGACTTAAGTTTTCTAATTCTTCTTTCCCAGAACTTTCAAGTTGTTTTTCAATTTCTTCAAGTTCCTTAATTTCTTCTTGTTTTTGTTTTTCTTCTCTCTCTCTTTGTTGTTTAACAGCTTCTGCAAATGAGATTCGAGGCAACTCCTCCTCGCCTTCACCTTCTTCGCCCTCCCCCGTTATATTTCGCTCAACCGGCTGCGCAACTTTTGAACGTGCTCTTTCCAATCGTTTTTTTATTAATAAAGCACGTTGTTCTTTGTCCTTTTTACCTCCTCCATCCATTTCTGCTTCATATTCTTCTCCCTGAATTTTTTTAATATTTGAAATGTAATCATCTTCAAGCAACTTTACCGTAAACCCCGCCCGTTTTAAAACATGTTCCAAATTTATATAAAACGGAGTCAATCCTTTTTTCGTTTTTATATTATACTTGTTATTTTGAATGACACACAATTTTCCCTTTGCATCAAAAATGGGAACGACGTCAAGCTCGTCTGCCGCTGCTGATGCCGTTGACGACGAAACCATAGATGCAACAAACGAATCTTTATTTTTTGCAATTAAATCATTTAGTGCCGGATATTTCTCTCTCATCATTTCTTTACAAAAACGAATTTCATCTTGTTTCGACGACTTCTTTTTAAAAACCCACATCGGCGACTTGTAGTCCTTTTTCTTATTGTACCCGCTTGCACCGACTACTCCGTCAAACCGCGCACTTGTACACCAGCCACAAACAAATAGTACCATTGGTTCAATAATTCGATGTTTCTCAAGACCTTTACTGAAGTCATCAATATGTATTACCATATTTCCATCAGATACCAATGATTTCCACGCAATGTAGAGAGATTTAAATAAAAAATGCACCATCCATTTATCAAATGTGGAATGGCTAATAATGGATTGCTCGCCTTCTGTGGTGAATACTTCCAAATCAAAATACGGCGGACTGGTAAAAATCAAATCAAATTCGCGTCCTTTCAAGTTTTCCTCAGCGCTTTCAAATGGCGCATCAATTACTTTGTACTGGTCTTTTTTTGATTCCATGTATTCGTCAATCATGGCCCTGTATCCCGGTTGCAACGATGCATTTGGGTCATACGCCAAGTAAGAATCCAAGTTTTTTGCTAACGCTGCGAGCAAGCGGTCGCCCCATCCGGCACTAATGTCCAACACGCGCGTTTTTGTGCTACCTTCTAGGAAATAATCATACACGGATGCTGCAAGGGTTGCTTTGAAAAAATTACATTCCATATTTTTATATTTTTCAGGGAGTTTACTGCTTAATTTATAAAATGATTCTCTCAAATTAAAACTTGTCAAATCTTCTTTATCTTCCATATATTTCTCAATCACCAGCTTCATGTATTCCTTGTTGTTCCACGCGGCAAACGGAGAGAGCTCTTTGCCTTCGCGCTTGCATTTCATTCGTTGCAGCCCTGTAAAACAATCTATCAATTTATCCGCCTCATAGTCGCCGGGTTGTGTGTTGATGTACACATATCCAGACTTGTAACCGTCGGCAGTTAAATTCATTTTTTGCCACACTTCACGTGTAAGTTTTTGTTGATAATTCGAATGTCGCGAGTTTATTACTTCCGGTTCATATTTTTTAAGTATTTGAAAAGCATCCTCTTTAAATTTCGGAGTGCAATATTCGGGTGGATGTGGGAATTTCAGCTCGCCACTCTGTATTTTATCAATAATTTTTGTCGCAATGAACTCCTTGTCATATTTTCGGTATGTTTTTTCTGTCAAGTTTAATTTTCCATCTTTTATATAATCGTCAATATTGAATGATTCTGGTTCCATTACTAACTATAACTAATAATAAATATTAATAACTAATAATATTAAATACTATATATATTATTAGTTATACATTTTGCTAAATCAATTTCTGCTTATTCAATATTTTATTTATTTTAATTTACTTTTTATTTTTTTGATGTTTTCTTTGAATACCTTTTATATCGTGATTTTGATATTGATTTTTTAGACAGTAATTTTTTAGAACGTGATTTTGATATTTTATGACGCCTCAATGTTTTCTTCGTGGTTTTTCTACCTCCGCCAAGACCAAACAAAGTTGGTACTGGTGGTGCTGGTGGTGTACTTGGAATTCTATTTTCCATGTCGTATCGATCAGCAATCTCATCAATTTCTCTCCGGGTTACGTAAAACACCTTGAACTTCTAGGTTTGCCGCAACTTGTTCTTTCCAGGGTTGAAAACCTTTTCCATAACTTCCTGGAATTTTATTGGCTTCAATATGTTCAATATGACTTATAAATTGTTGTAAGCGATTGAAAGAATCAATGTAAAACTGTTCATCTTCTTGCTCTAGTGTATCGTATAACGTTTCTAGTTTCTTCAATTCAGGTAAATCAAAACCAGAACCACAATCTACAAGTTCGTTAAAAGGATATACTTTAATAAAAACGGAAAGAGGAATACTTTTATTAATCCTATAAAAAGTTTGGCACGGAGTTTCTGTTCCTTTTTTACGAATGTCTTGTAACATTTTTATATTATATTCATATTGAACAGCTGCAGTTTCTTGCATCAGTTGCTGATATTTTTTAACGGTAACTTCATTAGACATTTTGTTTATATTTAACTTATGCAAATAATATAATATAATATTATAATTATTTATATAAAATATGAAATTATGCAAAATAAAACCCGCTAAAATGTTTAATTAATTATATTTCAAAAGTTCGTTTAGAGCCAACTCGCACGCAATCTGTTCCGCCTTTTTCTTAATCTTGTGTGTTCCCTGCGCAAAAAACACCACAATTTTCGACTCGGTTTCAACAATTGACCTTATTTTTGAAAAAGACTGCAAATCCGAATACAAGTACGCATTTTTATAATCGGCTTCATAAAATTGTTGTCCGAGACACAAATACACACCCATGGTGTATCCCGTTTCCAACGTGTGAGAAATCTCAAAATAATCCGGCGTCGTCTTGAATTCCTTCTGAATTTTGACTTGAAGAATATTCTTATAATTGTCGTCATTCTTTATCAAACTCACCCAATCAATGTGAGCATCAAATACGCTCTCAATGAATAGTTGCGCCATTTGAAACCCGGGTCCCGTAATAAAAATATTCTTGAACCAATCGGCTTCATCTTTTACGGAAATCTTATTAAAGTCTAAAAAAAGCGCACCAATGAATGCTTCAAACAAACAACCCAATTTTTTCAAGTTTGTTCGTGTGTGTTTTTCTTCCGCGTGCTTTGAAATAACCAACCATTTATGAAGCCCCATTTCATATGCAATTCTTCCAATGGATTCATTCTTTACAATTGCTATTTTTTTTTCCGTCATGAATCCTTCATTCTCTTTAGGAAAACGACGATACAAAACGTATTTTGTTATACATTCTAAAACTCCGTCTCCCAAAAATTCTAGACGTTCATTTGATTTTGTCTTTAGAGATAAACAGTTGTCCGGTTTTTCGGCGATTGTAATATTGTCTCTAGCATTTTCAGCAGCCGGACGTTTTGTATAAGACTTGTGAATGAATGCTCGCTTATAAAGTTCCATGTTGAAAACGGTAGGAGTTGGAACACCATACTTTTGGAGAATAAATTGAACGTCGCTCAATGTAATCTCCACATTATTTTCATTATAAGGATTGAATACCAATCCGCCATTTTCACTGTACATTATATCTTCGTCATGTTTAGAGTTCATTTTTGCCAAGCAGTTAAATGTAAATGGCAATATAAATCTAAGTCATTTTACTAAATAATATATCGACAGACAAAGTATTTAATAATATAATCACAAATCAAAAATAATTAACAATTAATTTATAATTAATTACAAATTAATTAATAAACCGAAATATAAAATAAAATATTTAGACAATGTATAAACAAATAAAGATGGTTTTAATGAGTGCAGGAAAAGCCGCAAGGTATCAACAAAGCATAATGAATAATAATGCTAAAAGTTATGGTTTGAAAATGGGTGGTTTAACTCCGCTTACCGGTAAAAGTCAATTTGCAAGCATTGCAATTCAGCAGCGCGCCGGTTATTGCGGCTGCGTGCCCTTCGGTTTTACTTCTGGTTTGCTTTACATGAAACAGAAGGGCATCTTTCAGGTTAATCAGGCGGGTTCTGGTGGTGTGGGTAGAATGTATACTCAGCCCGGCATTAATAATGCTCTCGGATAAATTCGTTTTAGAATTCCATTTCAATTTATTTTGATATAATTTATATAATATAAAATTTGTATAAATTATATAAATTATTTATTTAGCAATTTAGAAAATAAAAAAATATGAAAGATAATTCATTACAAAATGTTGAAAATTATAAAAAAGATGTTTACATAAACAGTAGTAATAATAAAATAATAGCTGAAAATCACAATGAAATGGACACATATATGAAATATGTAAATGTAATCAACCAATATTTACTATTTGGAATTGAAACGATCAAAAATCAAAATTCGGAATATTTAAAATACATTTTGATAAAGGGATTATTTACAATTTCGCATGTTTTTAAAATGTTATTGCTACTCACGCGCAACTTGGATTTAACGTATTACCATTGTCAAAAATCGTATTCTTACTACATTGAGTTTATTGGACAAATTGGAGAGGATGCAATTACATACTTGCAATTAAATTCCAAAGATGCAGCGCTTTTTGTATATAAAAAAACGATATTTGACATAAACCATGAGTATAAAAAAAATTATTATGAAACAAAAGCTGAAGAGAAAAAAAATAAAATTATTTCAACATTTATAGATACGTATAATAAATTAATTGAAACTGAATTAACACATTTAACATGTGAACAACTACAATCAAAAAACGGCACAAATATAAATAGAATTCATACCGCTGTCGGACACATAAATGATAAATTATATAAATTATATTATTCGTGTTCTTTACCTTTACTCGATGAACACCAAGAGCAGCAAGAGCAACAACATGCAAATACAATGATGAACTTTGACATAAATGGTCGTGAACTATTGTACAAGAAATTAACTTTTATAAAACAATTTTGTGACTTTATCATTTCAAAAAAAAACATGTACACTGGTGGCATCATCAATGCAAACATGGAAAATGTAGAAAACGCAGAAAATGCGGAAAATATTGGTGATTACGATTATTATAAAGACTATATTAAAGTAATCGAACACTTTATAAAAAAAATTAGAAAGGTTGGACACGTTGATGTAAATAAACTTGAAGCATTTGACTCATTATTTATAATAAAATATTTTTCAAATGATTTTGAAGAAAAAATAAAAACGTGCAATGCGTTGAAATTTATAAATTGGATTTTTTCTCCACAAGTTGAATAAAAAAAATGTTACCGATTATTTTTATATATTTTTATATATTTCAAATGTCATTTACAATGACTCGTGTTCTCAATTTCGGAACGTGTTTTTTAACGGTATCTTCATGATTAATAATGTGAGAACCCACATTTGAATATTCAACGCGCAACAACTCTTTAATAAACGCATAAATGTCATGCAAAACATAGTCTTCGCATTTCCCAACAATGAGAACACTTCCGGTTCGAAATACCATGAATGATATTTCAATGTATTTTTTTGAATCAACATCATGTTCTGATTTGGTTGTGATTATAGTTGGAGTTGGCTGTTGTCCTGTTTGAATGGTTTGGGTTTGAATGACCGGTGCTTCCGTTTCTTTTTCTCCGATGCAATTGACGCAATCGACAGAATCAATGCAATAGAAGAATTTACACTGAATTCCTGGATAAGAGCAAGAGTCATAATTGCTATTGATTCTATATTTATATTTAAGTATGTCATATAATTTATCTCGGTCAATATAGTAGCCGCAATTGAAATTGGAATTAATCAATACGGTTTCACATTTATTTCTTTGATAATCAACGTGTTCTCCAATTATATTTTTTAATATACTTATTAGAATGTCAATTACATTTTGAAGCGATGCATCATTTTGTATTCCCGGAACTTCCAATTTTCCCGTATTGAAAACTTTAATGTGCATTTCTTTAAATGTGCGTGCGCCTGGTGGTGACATTTCATCTTCGACTCTCACTATAAGAACAAAACAGTTGAAAAATGCGCGCTTCTTCTTGCATCTGCAATTTAAAATATCCTTTTTACAAAGACCGACATTTATTTTACGTTGGTCCTTGAATTTTATTCTGCCGTCAGGATTATCAATATGTTCAATAATTTGTGTTTCGACAAACCCCGTTTTTTTTTCAACCTCGGTTTGAACGTGTCCCTCAATTTCAGCAAGTTCCTCTTTTGTTATGGATGAAAATTTAATCTGTTTTTTGACAATTCCTTTGCACTGACTTGAATATGGCATTACCGGAATATCCCAAAACGCCTTTTTTATATCGATTTCGGTATTCAAATATGATATTTTTGTTTTGGTTGAAATGTATATCGGAGAACACACTGGAATTTGTTTGTTTTCCCCATTCGCATCATCATCAGAATTAACGAGTTTCTGTTTCTGCCCTTCTTCAAAGAGTTGCACATCATCTGATTCTGAATCTCCGCTTTCATTTCCTCCATTCTCATTATTTGTAGTATTTGTAGTATTTGTAGTATTTGTAGTATTTGTAGTATTTGTAGTATTTGTAGTATTTGTATTATTATATTTTTTGTATATTTCATAGTTTTTATCATTATTATTACAATTGTTTCCATTGTTTCCATTGCTTCCATTATTTTTCTTCTTCTTACTATATTTATTGGCGTCATCTTCTGCCGGCGATTCCCAGTTGCAACCTCGAGTCATTAAAAAATCATTCCAATCATTATCAATGTCGCTCATATGCTTGGAGGATGATGATGATGATGCTGATTTTGGAACCATTGTCGTTTGTGTTTGTTTTAACTGTCGTTCGATTTTCATTTAAAGGAATAAACAAAAGTAAAGTTGGATTACTTAATTACAAACCAATGCTTCTAAGTATATTATTTAATATTATTTAATCAATTTTTATTTTATGAATTTATTGTTGAATTCATAAATTCATAAATTCACATTCACAAATAATAATATAATAATAATAATAATTATTTAGAGAGAGTTTTATTTATTATATATAAATATATTAATTATATTATACATTAACATTATATGACTATGAAGATTCCGACGATTGAAACTGAATACAATTACTGTAACAACAGTAATGACGAGGAAGTAATCATTTCAAATATTCAACAAGAAGATGCAGACAATGCAGAAGATGCAGAAGTTTCGGACAATGTTGTTCACGCATACGCGAATCCGAAGCAACAATCATATAATAATATTAAATACGATGCTCGATTTAATGCGGAGGAGGAGTCTTATGCGAAGGCTTATGCGGTAGCACAATCGGTACAGGCACAATCGCAAAAGGCGCTGGCGGAACAAAATGCAGAGGAGGAAGTAGAAGCGGTGGAGGCACAAGCAAGTGATGCTTGGACTGACAAAAATCAAAATAAATACACATATCCTTATGGAGTTGAACCGCCAATGTCCGCAATGCCCGTTTTATTTATTGAAGAGTTTGTTCCACCGCACTCTTGGTCTCAGTCTCAATACACGAAGACAGATTGGCGAGTATACATTTTTTATGATGCGATTAACAAATCTTACGTTTTGAATGGAACGCGCAGGCGCAGGGGCGAATCAAAGACATTTCATCCCGACATTCACATGAAGTTTAAATCGCGCACTTCTCTAACATTTTATTTGCGAAAATCCATGTACGCGTGGCGACATGATTTGAGTATTACGATGTATTCAATTTCTCGCAACGTGCTTCATATTCTTTCAACGCCCAATGCGATTCCAAATTTTCATAGCATTCATAACTGCCGGTCTAAATTCCGCTCAGAACTTTTCGGATATGACAACTGTCGCCTTTCTACGCGCGAACTTAAATCTTATTTGAAAGTTTTGCGCGATGGGACAGATGGCATTATGTTCAAGTAATAAATCGAATAATTCAAAATATTGAATAATATAAAAAATATAAAAAAATATAAAAAATAAATAGGAATATAATTCTAACTTCTATTTATTTTTTAATTATTATTATTAATTAATTATTAATTCAATCAACTTTAATTTGGTGTAAAGCTAACAGAAAAATTATTGAAACCTTTATTATAATATTGACCACTAACAACATCTAATTTATTACTTAATCCAGGACCATATGCATTCAATGACAATGTTCCACCTCCACCATTTATTTTTACAGACCCTTTGCCAGAGTTCCACGCGATACCATTTCCAGATGTTGTAAATGGCGATGAAATATTAGTCCAAGTAATTCCATCAGGTGAATGCGATTCAACAGCTCCACCAAATGCGACCCATTCTGTCCCAATCCATGCCAAGCTTGTTGCCTCCAACCCTAATACTGCTGTTGGTGCAGTGGTCCAATTCATTCCATCTGTCGAATATGCAATGTGATTGCTTGTTGTGCCGCCACCACCTGCGACCCACATTGAACCATTCCATGCCACACAATTTCCTTGTGTTCCGAATTGACTAGCTAGTAGCCAAGTTACAGAATTCCAAGTAACTCCATCATCATTTGAATATGCTATTTTATTTGTTGTTCCTTGTCCTACAGCAACCCACATTGAACCATTCCATGCAATTCCATTTCCAGATGTTGTGAACAGCGACGATGCAACAGGAGCCCAAGTAATTCCATCAACAGATGATGCAATTGTTGTTGTTGTTCCTTGTCCGACTGCAATCCACTTTGTTCTACCCCACGCAACTCCATTTACAATACTTGCGAATGGCGACGTAACCGAAGTCCAATTTATTCCATCTGAAGAATGTGCTATATTATATGTTGTTGCTGTTGTTGCACTTGTTCCCACAGCGACCCACATGGAATCATTCCATGCAATTCCATTTCCAGATATTGTGAATGGATTTGTCCAAGATGTAATAGTAGACCAGCTAATTCCGTCAAATGAATGAGCTATTAGGTTGGTTCCTTCTCCTACAGCAACCCACATCAAGCCATTCCATGCCACACCATATCCTCGTACTGTGAACGGCGGCGGCACTGCAACAGCCGTCCAAATAATTCCATCAGACGAATAATATATTTCTGATGTTCCTTCTCCAACAGCAACAATTCTATTTGTTGGAAAAGTAATTGTGTTGGGTCGCAATGAATTATATGCTATACCAATTGGATTAATTATCGAGCTGCTGTTTACAATACCTGTCCAATTTATTCCATCTGGCGAAGTTGCAATTGAATACGATCCAGCCCCAACCGCAACCCACATTGAACCATTCCATGCTACATCAGTTCCGTAAGTGCTAAATATTGTCGTGCCAAGACCTGTCCAAGTTATTCCATTATCCGTAGAATATGCAATTGAATTCGTTCCGTTTCCAACTGCGACCCATATTGAACCGTTCCATGCCACACCGTATCCATAAGAGGAAAATATTAAGCTGCCACAACCTGTCCAATTAATTCCATCTGGCGAAGTTGCAATTGTATTCGTCGATCCGGCTCCAACTGCGACCCACATTGAACCGCTCCACGCCACGCCATATCCGGTGTCAAATATTGATGAGCCAGTAATACCTGTCCAATTTGTTCCATTTGATGAATGTGCAATTGAATTCAGTGATGGAGATGTTCCGGCTCCAACTGCGACCCATATTGTACCGTTCCATGCCACACCTTGTCCGACGGTGAATATTGATGTGCCAGTAACACCTGTCCAAGTGGAAGCGATTCCATTCCAAGTTGCAATTGAATCTGTTCCTCCGGTTCCAACTGCTACCCATATTGAACTGTTCCACGCCACATCATATCCGATGATAAATATTGTGTTACTTCCACTAACACCTGTCCAAATTATTCCATCTGATGAAGTTGCAATTGAATATGTTCCTTCTCCAACTGCGACCCACAATGAACCATTCCATGCCACACCATTTCCGGCGGTGCTCGTGATTATTGAGTTGCCAAGACCTGTCCAATTCATTCCGTCTGATGAATATGCAATTGAATTCGGTACCGCTGGAGTTGTTGCGATTCCAACTGCGACCCATCGATTTGGAATGCTTTGACCAAACGTGTACACTTGTTCATACTCAGACCAAGCGTCGATTTCCGCATCAACGCCGCCTTCAGTAATAATTGTCGTTGTTGTTTTACTAAAATTAATAGATTGTTTATATGATGTGGGGTCTAATGTGCTGATATTTATGTCAACACTCATTCCACTTCCTGTTGGTCCTGTAACACTGGTGCCAGATGATCCAGTACAACCAGTCGGTCCAGTAAAACCGGTTGGTCCAGTAAAACCGGTTGGTCCAGTGACCCCAGTCGCTCCAGTGTCGCCAGTCGGTCCAGTAAACCCGGTTGGTCCAGTGAAACCGGTCGGTCCAGTAAACCCAGTCGGTCCAGTAAACCCAGTCGGTCCAGTAAAACCGGTTGGTCCAGTGAAACCGGTCGGACCAGTATCACCAGTCGGTCCAGTATCACCAGTCGGACCAGTAAACCCAGTTGGTCCAGTAAACCCAGTTGGTCCAGTAAACCCAGTTGGTCCAGTGAACCCAGTCGGTCCAGTAAAACCGGTATGTCCTGTAAAACCGGTCGGTCCAGTAACCTGGCTTGCAGCACCAGTTGGACCAGTTGGACCAGTTGCACCTGTTGGACCGGTTACACCTGTCGGACCTATACTTCCTGTCAAATTAATAACAAAATATGGAAATGTGCCAAAGCCTGAGAATGAACCATTTGGATGCAGAGTTATTTGATTTACAGCACATGATGGTGAACACGACGTAGAACACGTGTAATTAGTTACTGTTGCCACAAAATAATTGGTAGGACTTCCTTGAAGGACTGTTGGAAAATTTCCTAAAGCTTGGCTTACAACTACGGTGTTGCCTGCAGTGAAAGAAAAACAAGTATTGCTTATCTGGTAGGGACTAATAGATGAAACAAAATTTAATATAATACAACAACTGTCAGTACTTGTGATGTCATAAGTACTAGCAGGAGACACCATTGCCGCGCCTGCCAAAAAGATGGATCCATTCTCTCCAGTAAAACCAGTAGGACCAGTTACGCCAGTTGCGCCATTGAGTCCATTTGAACCTGTCATTCCAGTTGGTCCGGTGTGTCCAGTTGAGCCAGTTGAACCAGTCGAACCAGTCGAACCACCTTGTCCAGCTTGTCCAGTTGGACCGGTGGGACCGGTGGGACCAGTTGGACCGGTGGGTCCAGTTTTTCCGGTGTATCCAGTTGGACCGGTGGGTCCAGTTTTACCCGTGGGTCCGATTTGACCGATTGGACCAGTAGGTCCTGTAACCGTGCTTGGAGCAGTGCTTGCAGCGCCAGTTGGACCGGTAAAACCCGTCGAACCCGTCGAACCCGTCGAACCCGTCGAACCCGCGGGACCTACGGGACCACCAAACGGCCCGGTTGGTCCCGTCTGCCCCCAAATTGTAGATGATTTGATTGCCGACCAGGGTCCATTTCCTGCACTAGTTTTTGCACGAACCCTGAAAAAATATTGTGTAATGGGTGCAAGACCGTATGCAGTGTAAGATGTTACACTTGCCGGAATATTTGCGGAAGTATAATTTAAGGGTGGTATCTGATAATTAACACACGGCACCCATGTATTTGAACACATTTGATAATCGCACGAATTCTGCTGCAACTCATATGAAATAATCGGATAAGTTGAAGTTGCATATGCCGCTAACCATTTTACTGTCGCTTGAGATGTCGTTGACATTTGTTATATTTGATTTACAAATTGGTCGTAGCTTGTAAAAGTATTAAATTTGAATTTACTTATATATTTAATACTATTATATTTATATTTATATATTTTTACAGTTGTTTTATTTATGAAATAAAGTTTATATTATTTTTAATTCATTTCACTTAAATCTTACAGAAAAATTATTGAAACCTGTATTATAATATTGACTACTAACAACATCTAATTTATTACTTAACCCAGGACCATAAGCATTCAATGACAATGTTCCACTTATATCCTTCATTTTTACAGACCCTTTGCCAGAGTTCCATGCCACACCGTATCCAGATGTTGTAGTAAATATCGAGGTGCTAAGACTTGTCCAATTAATTCCGTCTGATGAATATGCAATTGAATTTGGGTTTACATCTCCAACTGCGACCCACTTTGTGCCAGTCCATGCCACACCGTTTCCACCATTGTTAAATATTGAAGTACCAATGCCATACCAAGTTGTTCCATTGAATGAATATGCAATTGTATTAGTTATTCCATATCCTACTGCGACCCACATTGAACCATTCCATGCCACACCGATTCCACTGGTGGAAAATGTTGTTATGCCAAGACCTGTCCAACCAATAATTCCATTTGGCGAAGTTGCAATTGTATTCGTCGTTCCTAATCCTACTGCGACCCACATTAAACCATTCCATGCCACACCGTATCCAAAAGAGGAAAATATTGAGGTGCCGGTGATGCCTATCCAATTAATTCCGTCTGATGAATGTGCAATTGAATTCGTTCCATTCCCTACTGCGACCCATATTAAACCATTCCATGCCACACCGTTTCCACCATTGTTAAATATTGAGGTGCCAAGGCCTGTCCAAGTAATTCCATCTGATGAATGTGCAATTGAATTTGTTCCATATCCTACTGCGACCCACATTGAACCATTCCATGCCACGCCGCTTCCACTGGTGGAAAATATTGAAGTGCCAAGACCTGTCCAAGCAATTCCATCTGGCGAAGTTGCAATTGTATTCGTTCCTGATCCTACTGCGACCCACATTAAACCATTCCATGCCACACCGTATCCATAAGAGGAAAATATTGAGGAGCCAAGACCTGTCCAAGTAATCCCATCTGATGAATGTGCAATTGAATTCGTTCCATTCCCTACTGCAACAATTCTATTTGTTGGAAAAGTAATTGTGTTGGGTCGCAATGAATTATATGCTACGCCATAGTATTCATAAATTTTTGAAGAGGTTACTACAGTCCAATTTATTCCATTCGTTGAATACGCGGTTTGTCCTTTGGATAAAAATGAATCAAATCCAGAAGCCAACCACATTGAACCATTCCACGCCACTCTATTTCCATTTGTTACAAATCCCAATGGAGCTGCAATACCAACCCAATTGAATCCATCATATGAATAAGCTATTGTATTTGCTAGCGGTGTTGAACCAGTTCCATATCCTACAGCGACCCACATTGAACCATTCCATGCTATTCCCTTTCCTTGTGAGAACGGCGATGATATAACAACAAACCAAGTATCTCCATCATATGAATAAGCCATTGTTTTACTTGTAGCAGCATCATATCCAACAGCTATCCACATTGAACCATTCCATGCAACATCCTTTACATATGTAGTAAGTATAGTTCCTATAGATGTAGCAGAGATCCAAGTAATTCCATCTGTTGAATATAAAATTTCTCCAGGACCACCAAAACCCGCTCCCACTGCAACCCATATTGAACCATTCCACGCCACACTGTTTCCTGAAGATCCAAAAACAGCAGATGGTGATATAACCGAAGTCCAATTTATTCCACCTGATGAATATGCTATTGTTGTTCCTCCCATACCCACAGCAACCCACATTGAACCATTCCATGCAATACCGTTTCCTTGACCTCCGCCGGCTACTGTATAAAATGGTGAGGATGAGGCATACGCCCATTTAATTCCATCAGATGAATATGCAATTGTTTCATTATATGGAGATGTTAGTCCACCCCCAGACCCTACAGCGACCCACATTGAACCATTCCATGCAACACCATATCCACCTGTAGGATTTATACCTACAGGATTACCAAATACCGAAGTTCCAAGACCAGTCCAATTCATTCCATCTGATGAATATGCCATTGCATCAACAAATGCTGGCGGATTATTTGGCACTGGAATTTCGCCAACTGCAACCCATCGATTTGGAATGCTTTGACCAAATGTGTACACTTGTTCATACTCAGACCAAGCGTCGATTTCCGCATCAACACCGCCTTCAGTAATAACTGTCGTTATTGTTTTACTAAAATTAATAGATTGTTTAGATGATGTGGGGTCTAATGTGCTGATATTTATATAACCTTTTTTCATTGGTGGTCCCGTTGGTCCTGTAACACTACTTGAATTGCCAGATGGTCCAGTAAAACCAGTTGGTTCAAAACCAGTCGGTCCAGTGACCCCAGTCGGTCCAGTAAACCCAGTCGGTCCAGTAAACCCAGTCGGTCCAGTAAACCCAGTTGGTCCAGTAAACCCAGTCGGTCCAG
>Ga0214919_10004621_pt1 | contig 20031 bp, 21 predicted proteins | sample LL1503_MetaG_FD_177994 | JGI IMG/M metagenome (GOLD analysis project Ga0214919, IMG submission 177994) | Freshwater microbial communities from Lake Lanier, Atlanta, Georgia, United States - LL-1503 | ecosystem: Environmental > Aquatic > Freshwater > Lake | place: USA: Georgia | collected... | reverse complement strand
CACGAGAAGGCTGCCAACGATGGCGGCTCGATCAAGGTCGGCGATCATGCCCGCATCTGGCGACGCGGTGACACCTGGTGGATCAACATCCAGGTGCACCGCCGCCAGGTGCGGCGGTCGCTCGAGACCACCAATAAAGCCGAGGCCACAAAGCGGGCACTGAAGATCGAGCGGGGCATGGTCGAGGGCAACCTCGATCTCGACCGCGACAAGATCACGCTCGACGAGGCTATCGATGCCTACGACGCCTTTCTCGTAAGCGAGGGCCGCGCGAAAAGAACGCTCACGCAGTATCGCCATACGTTCAAGCTGATGCGGCAGATTGCCGCGGAGTTGGGTCGGCCGCTTCTGATCCAGGTCGATCTGACGTTCGTTGATCGATTCCGAACGTTGCGGGTGGATCAGGGAAAGGCACCCAAGACGATCCATACCGAGACCACGATTCTCCGGCAGGTGGTCAACCATTCCCGCCGGCGAAACCTGCTCTCCCGTGACCCATTAGCCGGCCTGCGGCTGGTCAAGCCGAAGCCACGGCCCCAGCCCTGCTGGACACAGGAAGAAGTGCAGAGGATCCTGGCGGCCTCCAGCACGCCGCACCGCGATGCGCTGGAACTGCTCGCCGAGACCGGGATGCGGGTGGGCGAACTCAAGCACCTCACCTGGCCTGATGTTGCGCTGGACGGGCCCCATCCGGTTCTCCACATCCGCCCCAAGGACGGGTGGAAGCCGAAGACGGGCGACATCCGCGCGATCCCACTCAGCCCACGGGCCGTCGAACTGCTCCGATCGTTGCCCCGGCACTCGAAGTGGGTGTTCACGGCACCGCCGCGGCCGTCGGATCCGAAGGGGCAGCGGCAGATCTCGGAACGCCGGCTGCTGCTCCACCTGAAGCGGCTGCTCGCGCGAATCGGTCTTCCCGGCCACCTCCATACCTTCCGACACGCCTTTATCTCCCACGCTGCCAGCGAGGGCGTGCCTGAGGCGGTCATCCGGTCGTGGGTGGGCCACGTCGACGCCCAGATCCTCAGGCTCTACATGCACATCGCCGACCGGACATCGCAGGGCTGGATGCAGCGGCTGCACGGCCAGGCCGACGGCTCTGCAAAGCCCAGGCCCCCGGCAAAGACCGGCGGCAGGGCGAAACGGACGGGCAAGCCGGCCGACACACGGGAAGACAAGCGTGGCGGATAGGCACGCATTGTCCGCCACCACCGGAGGGCCTAGCACAGATTCAGCACACGCAGGACGGCACCGGCGCTATGACCGCACCGCCCCTCCAGCGGATCTAGCACAAATCCAGCACACGCGTGCTGGAAGTTCGATGGTTGAGTTCCGAAAAGACTTGAAAACGAGGTACGTATGACACTGACATTGTCAAAAGGCGGATGGGGTGGGATTTGAACCCACGAGCCGCTTTCGCGACTGCCGGTTTTCAAGACCGGTGCATTCAACCGCTCTGCCACCCATCCAAATACAACGATCGACGACAGCCTCCGCCGATCCGTGACCTCCGCAGTCTATCCCGCCCGCCAAACCCCTCCAACGCCCGTTTTATGCGCAGGCTTTGACGAAAACGGCCGGATTTCCTACATTTCCGGGTCTCCCGCACACGTACGGCCTCTTTCCCCCACCCCACTTCAAAGTCAGGAACAACCACGCATGGGCGGCATCAGCAACCGGATGAAGGAAATCAAGCGTCGTCGGCACCGCCGCCAAAAGCTTGTCAAGTTTGAGTCCAAGCTCAAGAAGGCGACCACTTCCGAGAAGCTCGTCATTGCCGCGAAGCTCCGCAAGATGACCACCGGCTGCGATCTCCTCATCGCCCGCATGGGCCTCGAAGAGCGCAAGCGCGGCTAGGCGCCGGGGCGGCACAACCCAACGCGAAAAAGCCGTGGGCTGAACCGCTGGGTATGATTGAAACATGTCCGCCACCCAACTCATCCCAGCGAACGAACTTGCGCCGCCCAGCATCCGTCACCTCTCACCAGAGGACAGGATCAGACTCTGGGCGCAGATCGTTGACGAAGGAGACCGGATGCTCCTCGGCGGCTTTCGCGACAAGCACGGCACCGACGAACTGGCAACGGAAGCGTTTCTCGCTTGGCTCGACCGCCGTTCCGCCGAGAGCACGGCGGCAAAGTTTCGCATGCTCAAGCGATTCAGCTCAGGGCCTACCCATGGCAAGTGAGGGTGTCCTCGCCACACTGCATCGAGGCTGGGATGCCCTCGCATCCCTCGATTCACCCATGGCGCTGATCGGCGGCCTGGCGCTCACCGCATGGAACCATGCCCGCTATACACGCGACGCCGACGTGCTGATCGCTATCGATCGCCGGCGGATCGACGAGGTCGTGCTTCATCTGAAGCAGGCCGGCTTCCACCCAAAACATTCGCCGCCAGCCCTCACGATCGACGGGCAGACGATCCTGCAATTCATGTACCAGCCCGAAGATGCTCTGCTGCCGTTTCAGTTCGACGTGCTGCTTGCCGACGTCGAATTCCAGCGGGAGTCACTGACCCGAGCAGCCGAGCGACGCCTTCCAGGAAGCGACCGGCCTATTCGCGTCGTGCGACCGGACGACTTGATCGTCATCAAGTTGTTGGCAGGACGCATCATCGACCGCGCCGACGCGGCCATGCTCCTTCGCGAAAACCGTGACGAGATCGACTTCCAACGGCTCCTGATGGCAGTCCGCTCCCTGGAACTCACAGCCGACTACGATGCCATCTGGCGGGATGCTTTTCCCGACGAGCCGATGCCACACGCGCAGGCGTGAAACGAATAAACGGCGACGGCGACATTCAACTCGTTGAGAGCCAGTTTGTAGTCTTTAACCCGTCGACGCGAGCGAACTCCCTGGTGTTGTCCGTCACGAGAACGGCATCGACCGACTTGGCGTGGGCGGCGATCATCAGATCGTAGGGCCCGATCAACCGGCCCCGCTTTTCAAGTTCGGCCCGGATCGGCCCGTACAGCCTCGCAGCCGCGGCATCGAACGGGAGGACTCGAAAACCGGATAACAGTGCGTCGAAGACCCGCCTGTTGTGCTGCCGCCGCCGACTTTTGGCGATGCCGTATTCGATCTCGGCGACCACGACCGAAGAGAGAAGAACCGCGTCGGCCGGAATGCCTTCGAGCCGTGAGCGCCCACCACCGCCATAGGGTCCGCGGAGCGGATGAAGGCGGTCGGAGCGGGATCAGCCCCTCTTGGCGATCCGCCGTCGCGCCCGCTTGACGGCCTTGGCGTCGGCTCTGGCCTGCCGCTCTTCGACCCGATAGATCCGAATCGCCTCGGGGTGCGTCTGCTTCCAGACGTCGGGCCGCAGGGTGTCGTAGTTCGTCTCGCCAGCGAGGAGCCTGTCGAGGACGTCCTTCACGTAGACGAAGACGTCGAGGTCATTACGGTGCGCACTACTCACGAGCGACATGAGATCGGCAGCGCGGTAACCGGCCGCGACACTGCCGATGAACATCCAGTTTTTCCGGCCCAAGGCCACCTGCTTCATCAGCTGCTCGGTCTCGTTGTTGTCGATCGGCATGAGGCCGTCGTCGAGATAGACGAGCAGGTGCTCGAACTGATTCCGCAGGTAGGTCAGCGCCTGACCGAAGAACTCCTTCGGCATCACGTTTGCGATCGCTTCGCTGGCAAGATACTCCCGCATCTGCTCCCAGATCGGACGTGACTCTGCATGCCGTAAGGCCAGACGATCTTCGGGCGTGAGTGTCTTGGCACGGTCTTCGATATCGTAGAGCTGCCCGAACATGGATAAGAGCATGCTGGCATGCACGGGACTGTTGTCTCGCGCTTCGAAGACCTTTCGCCGTGCATGCGCCACGCAGGCCGCGCGGATGATCCTGCCTTCGCTCTTCGTCTCCACGGAGCCGTAGCCCGCGTAACAGTCGGCCATCAGGCTGCCGGTGAAGCCATCCAAGAACAGCTCCGGACCGTCCCGGTGACGGCTGACCGTGAAGTCGAACACGTTGATCGGCGCCGTGATGCTGCGATAGACCCACATTCTAGCCGTGATGCTGCCCCGTGATTCCGCCTGCGCAGCCGCGATCACCTCGCGGGCGCGAACGTTCTTCGGGTTGTCGGCATCACCGGGCAGTGGAGAGTCTTTTGTGACGAGGGTCACCGTCGTGTCGTCGGTACCGATAATCGGTCCCGCCCGCACCACCTCCCGGAGGTGCGCCATGAGAGGGCGAATGAGATGGGCAGCTGCCTCCAGAACGTTTAGGAGCGTGCTTCTGGCAGGCGTCCAGCCGTGGGACGCGAAGAGGTCCTGCTGGCGGTAGATCGGAAGGTGGTAGGCGTATTTCGCGACCATGATCTCGGCCGCCACGCTTGTGTCGTACCGGTTGCCCTCGACGAGCCCGACTGGCCGCGGCGCCTCGACCACGCCACACTCAGGAGCTTTCGGGCAGGCCAGCTTGGGTATGCCCGTGCGGCGCACGATCAGCTTGGGCGGCACGACTTCCAAGGTCTCCTGCCAGTCGTAGCCGATCACCTGCCGCTCACCGTGCTCGGCACAGGTCTTCTGATCCTCGGGAACGTCGAGCTTCACCTCGTACCGCGGTAGGTGCGCCGGGAGTTGTTCGTTGCGCGACTTTGCCTTGGCCTGCTTGCGACGCTCGTAGCCGTCGATCGTTTCGAGGGCCGCGTCGGCGATGCCCTCCGCGGCATCCACCACTTCCGGTTCGTCACCGAAGTCGAGCACGAACTGCTGCGGGTCGGCCAGATAGCGTTCGATCTTCTTCCGGAAGGCGAGTTGTAGGGCGGCGTCCCGCTCCGCCTGAAGCTTCGCGATCTCCGCCTTCTGCTCCTCGAGTCGCTGAGCTTGCTGCTCGATCAGGCTGTCTTTAGCTATGAGTTCGCGATCCTTGTTCGCAAGGTCGCGAGCACGCTCCGAGAGCATCGCGTGGCACGCGGCGAGATCGTTCGGCAGCACGATTTCCTTCGTCATGCCCGCAACATAATGACACCTTCTGCAAAGCGCAAGTGCTTTTTTTAGAATCTCGAAAGATTTTTCAGACGAGCCTGCGGTGGTATCGCTTGCGTCGTTCCGCCGTCTCCAGCCGCACGCCGCCGAGAATCATTGCCAACTGCGTCGAGTCAATCCGCACCCGCTCCTCGCCTGCTCGGGCCGGCACCGTCTCGAACGTTCCCTGTTCGAGCCGCTTGTACCAGAGCACGAAGCCGTCGCCGTCCCACCACAGCGCCTTGATCCTGTCTCGTCGCTTGTTCACGAACAGGAAGAGACTGCCGTCGGCGGGATCGCCGCCGAAGTTACCGCGGATGATTCCCGACAGCCCATCGAAGCTCTTCCGCATGTCGGTGGCACCGGAATGAAGATAGATCGTCGGCGGAGGAGCGATGCTCAGCACGGCTGCGGCTCCGCTGACATGGCTGCGATCGCGCACTGAATGAGGTCGGGCCGGTCGCCGGGGATCTCCATCACGCCGCCTGCCGCGAACCGAATCACGACGGCCCGCTGGCTCAATAGATCCACTGGCTGGAAGACCGATATCGTGCGCCGTGAGACCCGTTCAGGCTGCTGCGGACCGAGCCTCCGCCGCCAGTAGTGGAAAGCGGTGACCGATACACCCGCTCGATCGCAAAACTTCGACACCGTTGTGCCTGATGTCGTGAACCGCTGCAGCCGTCGCTGCCATGCCGCGGACTTCCGCGGGTCTGCCGGTCGAGCCATGAGTCGCCTCCTTGAAAACGGGTTGAAAAGTGTCAACCCGCGAGGCTATCAGGGCGGTCAAGGCTGGCTGTGGTGGGCGCTCACTTCGAGCCGATCCGCAAGGCCGGGCCGCTGCTTGCTCATCGCGATGAGAATGTTCGTATCGAGAAGAAACGGCATCTCATCGATCCAGATCGACATTGTCGAGTGGGAGTTCCGCGATCCGCTCCAGATCAAGACCGCCGAGCGACCAGGCCGCTTGAAACACATCGACAGCGGTACGTTGCGTCCGTGGTTCCGGCACCAACCGCGCCACGGGCTTGCCACGCCGTGAGATCACGATCTCCTCCCCGGATTCCACCCGTTCAACGAGTGCCGACAGGTGAGCTTTAGCTTCTGCGATTTGAACGCGTTTCATGGGGGCCTCAACGACAGATGACCAACATGCTCATCTGAAGTCTACCCTGTCAGGAAGAGCTGGGTCAACGCGTAGCTACCCGGCCACCCGCTGGAACGTGAACCCGTCCTGCACGAAGTCGATCCGCACGCGGCTCCCCTCGGGGAACTGTCCGCCGAGCAACTCCCTCGCCAGCTCATTTTGCAGCTGCTGCTGGATCACCCGCTTCAGTGGCCGCGCACCATATACCGGGTCGTAGCCCAGCCGTGCGATCTCGTCGATCGCCCCTTCGGTGCAGTCGAGCGTAATCCCGGCCTTCGCGGCCTGGTCCACGAGCCTGTCCACCTGGATCTTCACGATCTTGTGGATGTGCTTCTTGTCGAGCGGATGGAAGACGATCGTCTCGTCGATCCGATTCAAAAATTCGGGTAGGAACCGGGCCTGCAGCGACTCCTTCACCGCATCGCGAACCTCCTGCTCGCCGCCCCCTTCTTTCGTGATCTCCTGGATCGCCTGGCTGCCGATGTTGCTCGTCATCACCACGATCGTGTTCGTGAAGTCGACCGTGTGGCCGAGACTGTCGGAGAGCCGGCCATCGTCGAGCACCTGCAGCAACACGTTGAAGACGTCGCGATGGGCCTTCTCGATCTCGTCAAGCAGCACCACGGAGTAGGGACGCCGCCTGACGGCCTCCGTGAGACGTCCGCCTTCCTCGTAGCCGACGTAGCCTGGAGGCGCTCCGATCAGCCGAGCGACCGTGTGCTTCTCCATGAACTCGCTCATGTCGATGCGGATCATCGCGTTTTGGTCGTCGAAGAGCACCTCGGCCAGCGCCTTGCAGAGCTCCGTCTTGCCCACGCCCGTGGGCCCCAAGAAAATGAACGATCCGATTGGACGGTTCGGATCCTGCAGGCCCGACCGACTGCGGCGGACGGCGTTGCTCACCGCCTCGACCGCCTCGTCCTGGCCGATCACCCGCTGGTGGAGCCGCTCTTCGAGCACGAGCAGCTTCGCCCGCTCCGCCTCGACCAGCCGCGTCACCGGAATCCCGGTCCAGGCGCTGACGACCTCGGCGATCTCCTCGGGACCAACCTCGCGACGCAAGAGCCGCTTCGTCGGCGCGGCCCCCTTCGCAGCGGTCTCCTTCGCCTCCCGCTCCGTGCCCTCCTGCTCCAGCCGCTGCTGCAGAGCCTTTCGCTTCACATCGAGTTCATACAGCTTCTGGTAGAGTTCCTCGCCCACCGGCTGCCCCGACGCCTGACAGTCCTTGATCTGCACGCCCGCCTTGTCGAATGCGAGTTGCACCTCTTCGAGCTGCTTCCGCACCTCCTGCGAGCTGCCCACGCCGCTCTTCTCCGCCTCCCACTGCTCCCGGAGGCTGGCCAGCTTCTTCCGCAGCTCGGCCGACTCCGCTTCGATCTCGACGAGCCGCTCCTTCGCATGCTCCTCCGTCTCCTCGGCCAGCTGCCTCGCCGCCAGTTCCAACTGCACGAGCCGCCGCTGCACCTCGTCGATCTCGCTTGGCACGCTCTGAAGTTCCATCGCGATCCGGCTGGTCGCCTCGTCCATCAGGTCGATCGCCTTGTCGGGCAAGAACCGGTCGGCGATGTAGCGATGCGACAGCTCGGCAGCCGCCACGAGGGCCGAATCCTTGATCTTCACCCCCTTGTGGTGCGCCTCGTACCGCGGCTTGAGTCCCCGCAGGATCGCGATCGTGTCTTCCACGCTCGGCTCGCCGACCATCACCGGCTGAAACCGCCGCTCGAGGGCCGCGTCTTTCTCGATGTGCTTGCGATATTCGTCGAGCGTCGTCGCCCCGATGCACCGCAGCTCGCCGCGGGCCAGTGCCGGCTTGAGCAGGTTGGCCGCGTCGGAGCCACCTTCGGCAGCCCCGGCACCGATCACGGTGTGCAGCTCGTCGATGAACAGGATCACGTTGCCAGCGGCGGCTTCAACCTCGCGGAGAATCGCCTTCAGCCGGTCCTCGAACTCGCCGCGGTATTTCGTGCCGGCGATCAGGGCGCCGAGATCAAGTGCGATCACCCGCTTGCCCCTCAGCGTCTCCGGCACGTCCGATTGCACGATCCGCACCGCCAGCCCCTCGGCGATCGCCGTCTTGCCCACGCCCGGCTCGCCGATCAGCACCGGATTGTTCTTCGTCCGCCGCGAGAGCACCTGGATCACACGGCGAATCTCGGCGTCGCGGCCGATCACCGGATCAAGCTTGCCCTGGCTGGCCCGCTTCACCAGATCGATGCCGTATTTTTCGAGAGCCTGAAACTTCTCCTCCGGGTTTTGATCGGTGACCCGCGACTGGCCACGCACCGCCTGTAGGCCGGCCAGCAGCTCCTTCTCACCCACCGCCGCCAACTGCAGCACGTTCTTCGCCTTCGAGGGCGTCTTGACGAGCCCCAACAGCAGATGGTCGGTCGAGACAAACTCGTCCTTCATCGCGGTCGACTCGGCCGTCGCCGCCTCGAACACTTTGATCAGTTCCTGATCAGGCTGCGGCTGTGCCCCTCCCGAAACCTTCGGCAGGTGCGACAGTTCCGCCTCGATGATCCGCTCGAGATGCCCCCGATCGACACCGATCTTCTCGAGCAGCGGCCGAACAATTCCCTCCCGCTCCGCGACGAGGCTATGCAGGAGATGGACCGGCGTCACCTGCGGGTTACCGCGGCTGCCGGCCAGTTCGACGGCGTTTTGCACCGCTTCCTGAGCCTTGATCGTGAACTTGTCGAAGCGAAATGGCATCGTTTCCCCCTTCGGCCGCCCTCACCCGGAGGGCGAGGGAAAGCCTGTTTAGATATCTTTCTTCACTTCAAACTCCGCGTCGATCGCGTCGTCGGGACCCTTGCCGCCGCCGGACTGGCCGGCGGTCGATCCCGCATCCGGTCCAGCCGCCTGGCCGCTCGTGGCCGCATACAAGATCTTCGACAGCGCGTGGGCCGCCTGTTCGAGCGAATCGTGCGCCGACGTGATCGCATCGACATCCTCGCCCTTCGCCATCTCTCGAGCCTTGGTGATCGCCGCCTCGAGCGGAGCCTTGTCGGAAGCCGACAGCTTGTCGCCATTTTCCTTGACGAGCTTCTCGGTCTGGAAGCAGAGCGCCTCGGCACGGTTCCTCGCCTCGGCAAGACGCTGCTTCCGCTTGTCTTCCTCGGCGTGCTGTTCGGCGTCCTTCCGCATCCTCTCGATCTCGGTCTCGTTCAAGCCGCTCGACTGCTCGATCTTGACCGTCTGCTCCTTGTTGGAGCCGAGGTCCTTCGCGCTCACCGACAGGATGCCGTTGGCGTCGATGTCGAACTTCACCTCGATCTGCGGCGTGCCCCGCGGCGAGGGTGGAATGCCCTCCAGGTTGAACTGGCCGAGGAGCCGGTTGTCCCGGGCCATAGGCCGCTCACCCTGATACACGCTCACGGTCACCGCCGTCTGGTTGTCGGCCGCGGTGCTGAAGACCTGCTTCCGCTCGGTCGGCACGGTCGTGTTGCGCTCGACCAGCTTCGTGAACAGGCCGCCTTCGGTCTCGATGCCGAGCGAGAGCGGGGTGACATCGAGCAGGAGCACGTCCTGCACTTCGCCCCCCAGCACGCCCCCCTGGATCGCCGCGCCCAGTGCCACGACCTCGTCGGGATTGACGCCCTTGTGCGGCTCCTTGTTGAACAGCTTCTTGACGAGTTCCTGCACCTTCGGAATCCGGGTCGAGCCACCGACGAGCACTACCTCATCGATATCCTTGGGGTCGAGCTTCGCGTCCTTGAGCGCCTGCACCACCGGTCCGCGGCACCGCTCGACGAGGCCGTCGCACATCTGCTCGAACTGCGCCCGGGTGATCGTCACCTGGAGATGCTTCGGCCCCGTGGCATCAGCCGTGATGAACGGCAGGTTGATGTCGGTGCTCTGCGCCGACGAGAGCTCCTTTTTGGCCTTCTCGCAGGCCTCCTGGAGCCGCTGCAGGGCCATCGTGTCTTTCCGCAGGTCGATCCCCTGCTCCTTCTTGAACTGATCAGCGACGTAGTTGATCAGCGTCTGGTCGAAGTCGTCGCCGCCCAGGTGCGTGTCGCCGTTGGTGCTGATCACGCGGAACACGCCGTCGGCCACTTCGAGCACCGACACGTCGAACGTGCCGCCGCCCAGGTCAAACACCACGATCTTCTCCTGTGCCTTCTTCTCCAGGCCGTAGGCGAGCGCCGCCGCCGTCGGCTCGTTGATGATTCGCATCACCTCGAGGCCGGCGATCTGGCCGGCGTCCTTCGTGGCCTGCCGCTGGGCGTCGTTGAAGTAGGCCGGCACGGTGATGACGGCCTTGTTAACCTTGTGGCCGAGGTAGCTCTCAGCGCTCTCCTTGAGGCTGCGGAGCACCTTCGCTGAGATTTCGGGGGGAGTGCTGGTCTGATCTCCCGCCTTCACCGTGACATAGTCCTCGGGGCCGCCCACGACCTCGTAGGGCACCATCTTCTCCTCGCCGGCCACCTCGTTGTGGCGACGGCCCATGAACCGCTTGATCGAGTAGATCGTCCGCTTGGGGTTTGTGACGGCCTGACGGCGGGCGATGTCGCCCACGAGCGTCTCCCCTTTGTCGTTGAAGGCGACCACGCTCGGCGTGAGGCGATTGCCCTCCTTGTTCGCGATCACCTTGGGCTCCTTGCCCTCCATCACCGCGACCACCGAATTGGTGGTGCCGAGGTCGATGCCGATGATCTTTTCACCCTGCTTGGTAGCCATGGATCTTGGATTCCTGTGCTGTGTGTGAGAATGCTGCGGGAACTCTATACGTCAGAATTGTCCCGGGTTTTCGTTGCCTCGAGTCAATGCAAAGGCCGTGCCAGCCCTGTGAGACACCGCTCAGACTCCGGAGTTCATCGCTGAAAACCAGCATATGGCGTCATTTTCGACCATATTTACGCGGCCCCGGTTCAAGGTACAGTTGGCATCGTGCGGCAACGTGCCGCCTGACCGGGAGCCGACGCCTGCCATTTTGGCGTCCGTGGCTTCCGACACGGTCCACTTCCTACACGTCCGGGGCTCTTCGCATGGCTCAGTCTGGCTCGCAGCGGAAGTCGGCGGCGGAGGCCGCGCGGCCGACGGGTCTCACAGCCCTGCGGTCGCAGATCGACAAGATCGACCGGGAACTGGTCGGCCTCGTGAACGAACGGGCCGAGTTGGCGCGGCAGATCGGCCACCTGAAGCAGTCGAGCGGTCAGGTCACCTACGATCCGTCGCGCGAGGAGTTGGTGCTGGAGCGGGTGGTGGCCTCGAGTGCGGGCCCGCTGTCGAGCGAGAGCCTCAAGGCGATCTGGCGGGAACTGATCTCGGGCTCCCGCGCGATCGAGCAACACCTTCGCGTCGCCCACTTGGGCCCGGCGTGGACCTACAGCCACCTGGCCGCCCTCCACCGTTTTGGCAGTTCCGTGGAATTCGTACCGGTAGGGAGCATCTCGGCAGCGTTCGAAGAGGTGAACGCTGGCCACTCCCACTACGGCGTCGTGCCTCTGGAAAACTCGACCGATGGTCGGATCGCCGACACGCTCGACAATCTCTCGCGGCTGCCAGTGAAGATCTGTGCCGAGGTGCCGCTCCGGATCCATCACACGCTTCTGGCCACCTGCGACCGCGCAGGAATCACGGAGGTCTACAGCCGACCGCAGGCCCTCTCCCAATGCCGCAACTGGCTGGCCCGCCACCTGCCGAATGCCCGGCTGGTGGAGGTGGCCAGCACGAGCGGCGCCGCCGAGACGGCCGCCAAAACGCCGCATGCCGCGGCGATCGCCAGCCGACAGGCGGGCGTGCACTACGGGCTGAATGTGCTCGCCGAAAACATCGAAGACGTGGCCGGAAATACGACGCGATTCGCCGTCATCGGCCACGCCGACGCCAGCCGCACAGGCCGCGACAAGACGTCGCTGATGTTTGAGATCGAGCACAAGCCAGGCGGGCTGGCCGACGCCCTCTCTGTCCCCAAGAAACAGAAGCTCAACCTCACCTGGATCGAGTCGTTCCCGATGCCGGGCGAGGAACGCGGCTACATCTTCTTCGTGGAGCTCGAAGGCCATCGCGACGACCTCCGCGTCCGCCGCGCGATCGCCGCCCTCGAAAAACGCTGCAAGCGGGTCGTGATCCTCGGCTCCTACGCCGCCGCCGCCGCGGTGGGGTGAAACAAGTTGCCAGCCACCAAATTTGGGTAATTTGGAAGATTGCCTATTTTTGGTGGCTGTCACCTTTTTCCTTTCCGCTTTATGATCCGCGGCACAGGAGCACACTCATGACCCGCAAAAGCATCGTGGCCGGCAATTGGAAGATGAACCTCGATCGCGCTAAGGCGACAGAACTCGCCCAGGCGGTGGCCGGCCGGCGCGCGGAAGCCGGCAGCGTGGAACTCGTCCTCTGCCCGCCGTCGCCCTACCTCACCACGGTTGGCACCGCCGTCGGACTTGCGACCAACGGCACCAGCCCGTCGGGCGTGGCAGTCGGTGCGCAGAACATGCACGACAAGGCCAGCGGCGCGTATACAGGCGAGATCGCGCCGGCGATGCTCGTCGACCTCGGCTGCCGCTATGTCATCCTCGGCCATTCCGAACGACGAACGCTCTTCGGTGAGACCGATGCAGCCGTGAACACCAAGACCAAGGCCGCCCTGGCCGCCGGCCTGACCCCGATCGTCTGCGTCGGCGAGACGCTCGAGGAACGCGAGGGAAACCGCACGCAGGCGGTCGTCACCACGCAGATCAACGGCTCGCTGGCGGGGCTTTCATCGGCCGATATCGAAAAGATCGTGGTCGCGTATGAGCCGGTCTGGGCGATCGGCACCGGCAAGGTGGCCACCCCCCAGCAGGCCCAGGAAGTGCATGCCCTCATTCGTGGCCTGCTTGGCTCGCTCGCCTCGCCCGCCGTCGCCGCCAAGGTGCGGATCCAATACGGCGGCAGCGTGAAGCCCGACAATGCCGCCGACCTCGCCGCCCAGCCCGACATCGACGGCGCGCTCGTGGGCGGGGCAAGCCTCAAGGCGGACGATTTCCTCGGCATTGCCAAGGCGTTCGCCTGACTGGTTTTCACAGCCGCTTTTCCAACCTGGGGTATGCCGCCGGCCCGGCGTGCGATACCCTACCGCTGTTGTTCGACTGCCCCCCGCAATCCCGAAATGTTTCGGAGTCCACCGTTCCTATGACCACGTTTGTCCGCCTGTTCCTCGGATCGATGCTCGCTCTCACGTCGCTATTCCTGATCCTGCTGGTGCTCGTGCAGCGGGGACGTGGCGGCGGTCTGGCCGGGGCGCTCGGCGGAATGGGTGGCCAGAGTGCCTTTGGCACGAAGGCGGGAGACTTGTTCACCAGGATCACGGTCGGTGTGGCCGCCTTCTGGATCATCCTCTGCCTGCTGGCAACCAACCTCCTCGGCCGGCAGCAGTCGCTCCTCTCGAGTGAACTCGGTGGCGCCACTCCCCAGGCGACCGCACCGATGACGCCCGTGCAGCCGATGACCACGCCCCAGCCGCCCGCCGCGACGGGTGGCCCTGCGGCTGCGACCGAGCCGTCGCTCAGTCTTCCCGCGACGCCCGCCGTCGAGGCCGGAACAGATGCAGCCACGCCCGCAGCAGCGTCGGCGGCTGTTCCTGCTTCAACTGTTCCTGCGGCTGAAGCCACCCCTGCGGCACCGGCCGAGCCAGCTTCCGCCAAATAGCAGGCTGTCGCCGCGATTTGTTGGCGAATCTTCAGCACGCTTCAAGCTGCACGCTTTCAGGAAGAGGGCACGCGACGCATGGCGATCAGCATGACCGGTTGCGGAGAGGGCGTTGTCTCCTCAGACAGCAGCACCTGCCGCGTTGAATTGCGGGTGGTCAACAACCGCTTTTTCAAGCTGGCCCTTCGTTCGCGGGATGCATTCGCACTCCTCGAGCCGCGGATCGAGGCCGCCATCCGCAGCCGCATCCGCCGCGGTGCCGTGCAGATGACGCTCGACATGACCGGGGCCGCTGCGCCCGCCAGCCGGCGGTTCGACCGTGGCCAATTGTCAGCCTATCTCGATGATCTCGAGGATTTCTGCGCCACGCACCGTATCCCGGCACCGCGGACGATCGACGGGATCCTGGCGCTGCCCGGCATCCTGGTCGAAACGCCCCCTTCGAGCGATGCCGTCGAACAGAACTGGCCGCTGGTGGCCCGCGCCCTCGACGCCGCCCTCGACGGTCTCGAGGGAATGCGACGGGCCGAAGGCGACGCGCTGGCCCGCGACATGCGGAACGGCTGCGGCGAGATCAGGCAGTCGATCGCGGCGATTCGAGAGCGTGTGCCGGCGGTGCTGGCGGAACACCGCGCACGGCTGACCGACCGGGTTGCCAAGCTCCTGGAGGGATCTGGGGCGATGCTCTCCGCAACCGATGTGACGCGGGAAGTGGCCCTGATCGCCGACCGGTCCGACATTGCCGAGGAACTGGTGCGGCTGGAGAGCCACGTGGCCCAGTTCGAACGGCTGCTCGACGAGGAATCACCTGGCCGATCGCTCGACTTTCTGTCCCAGGAACTGGCCCGGGAGGCCAACACGATCGCCTCCAAGTCGCTCGACGTCGCGATCGCCCACATGGTGGTGGAACTCAAGACCCGGATCGAACGGATTCGCGAGCAGCTGCAAAACATCGAGTGAGCGACAGCTTTTCAACCGACCGGTCCAGACGTTAGAACATCGGGATGGCACACCGTCCGGGCAAGCTCGTCGTCATCTCCGGCCCTTCGGGCGTCGGCAAAACCACGATCCTGCGGCGGCTGCTGGCCAACCTGCCCCACCTGATCCCCAGCGTCTCGGCCACGACGCGGCCGCCCCGTGTCGGCGAACAGAACGGGGTCGACTACCACTTCATCGCCTCCGAGGAATTCGAGCGGCGGCGGGCCGCCGGCGACTTCCTGGAGTGCTGCCAGGTCTACGGCCGTCAATATTGGTATGGCACGCTGGCGGACGAGGTCACCCCCCGATTGGCAGCCGGGGAGTGGGTTGTGCTCGAAATCGACGTCGAGGGTACACTTTCGATTCTGGCACGGTATCCTGAAGCGGTGACGATCTTCGTCGAGCCGTCCCACCCCGACCAGCTGCTTGAGCGGCTGCGGGCCCGGGGTACGGAATCGCCGGAAGCGATGGCCCGCCGGCTGGAGGTGGCCCATCGTGAACTGCTGCAGTCGCATCATTACCGGCATCGCGTCGTGAATGACGACGACATCGCGGCGGCGGTCACGACGATTCAGCGGATCCTGTTCGATGCCGGCCTGCCGGATCCCACAGCACATCGTCACCAGCAGCAACCCACCCACGACAAGCCCGACCACGCCCCGCACACCCCCTCAGGAGCTCAGACATGATCGACGACCTGCGTGAAGAAGAGATCGTCAACAAGGTCGGAGGACGCTTCAAGCTCTCCACCCTCATCCAGAAGCGCATGGTCGCGCTCAACGCCGGCGGACGACCACTGGTCGACATCGATTCCGACGACAGAATGCAGATCGTCATCGAGGAGATCAAGCAGGACAAGATCTACCTCGACACGTCGATGAACCTCCGCGTCACGGGTGCATCACCCGAGGCGGGCGGTCCGCTCGACTTCGATCCCACGATCCTTTAGTCGCGGCTGCGATGCCCCCATGCTCGAAGGTCGCGAAATCATCGTTGGCGTGTCGGGCGGCGTTGCAGCCTACAAGGCGGCTGCGCTGACGAGCCTGCTCGTGCAGCAGGGGGCCGGCGTGACCGCCGTGCTCACCCGCAATGCACGGCGGTTCGTCGGGCCGGCTACGTTTGCAGCCCTCACGGGCAGACCGGTCGCCACGAGGAGCTTCGATCCCGGCGTGCACCCGCTCGGGGCCCACATCGAACTGGCGGCCCGTGCCGATCTGGTCATCGTCGCACCGGCCTCGGCCGACATGCTGGCGAAGGTGGCAGGCGGCGCGGCCGACGACCTGCTCACCACGCTCCTGCTCTGCGCCGAGTGCCCCGTGGTGATGGCGCCAGCGATGAATTCGGCCATGTGGGCCAAACCCTCCGTGCAGCGCAACGTGCGACAGGTTGCCGCCGATGGCGTGCAGATCATCCAGCCGGGAACGGGCTGGCTCTCTTGCCGGCAGCAGGGGGCCGGAAGGATGGCCGAACCGGAGGAGATCGCAGGCGTGATCCGCGATCTTCTCACCGGCGTTCCAGGGAAACGTTCCTCCTGATCCGGCCCACTGGGCGGATGGCGATCGATGGCACGAATCCTGCTCACCGCCGGTCCGACGCGGGCCTACATCGACGAGGTGCGGTACCTCACCAACGCCTCGAGCGGTCGGATGGCCCGGTCGATCGCCCAGGCTGCTCTGGCCCGCGGCCACGACGTGACGATCGTGAGCGGGCCCGTGGGTGTGAAGTATCCCACTCGTGCCCGGGTGATCCCGGTGGTCACAACCGCGGAGATGCTGGCGGCGGCGATCGAGGAACTCCCACAGGCCGACGGCGTGATCGCCGCGGCGGCCCCGTGCGACTTCGAGCCCGTGCGACCCGTGCTGGGCAAAATTCCCCGGACCGCCGCCGGGCTGTCGCTGAAGCTCCGATCCACCACCGACGTGATCGCCACGCTGGCAGCCCGCGTGAAACGGCAGCCTTCCGGCCGGCGGCGGGCCACCTGGTGCGTTGCCTTCGCCCTGGAACCCGGGGCCGACAAGGCGCGGGCCTGCGCGAAAGTCACGGCCAAGCAGTGCGACCTGATCGTGGTGAACGACCTGACCGCCCTCGAGTCGACGAAAAATGCCGTAGCCGTCTACGACGCCCACCACGAACTCGTCGGCGAAAAGCGGGGGACGAAGCCCGCCGTGGCCACCTGGCTGATCCGCCTGATCGAAAAGCGGCTGATGGGCAGCTGACGGCGATGTGGAGGAATTCGCCCACGCCCGCTATAAAACAGCCCCCTCCCGCACCTCCCTCGTGCACACTCCAGGTTCTTTCGATGATCAAAGTCGCTGTCCTCGGCGCAACCGGTTACACGGCACTCGAAGCCATCAAGATCCTGCTGCGGCATCCGCAGGCGGAGATCGTCGCCGTCACCAGCCGGCAGGAGGGCAACACGCCCGTGTCGAGCGTGCACCCCAGCCTCGTGGGCCGGCTCGATCTGCCGCTCGAGGACCTCACGCCCGAGCAGGTTGGCGGCCGGGCAGAGTGCGTGTTCAGCTGCCTGCCCCACTGCGCCAGCGCCGAGATCATCCCCAAGGTGCTGGCCGCCGGCGCCACGGTGGTCGACTTCAGCGCCGACTACCGTCTCGACGATGCGGCGACCTACCTCGAATGGTATGGCCACCCGCACCCCGACGCAGGCCGGCTCGGCCAGACGGTCTACGGCCTCCCGGAGCTGTTTCGCAGCCAGATCGCCGGGGCACGGCTGGTGGCTAATCCCGGCTGCTACTCGACGTCGGCGATCCTGCCCCTGGCGCCGCTGGTGAAGAGCGGCCTCTTCGAGACCGATGACATCATCGTCGACTCCAAGAGCGGCGTGAGTGGCGCCGGTCGGTCGCCGAAGCTGATGACGCACTTTCCCGAGTGCAACGAGAGCATGTCAGCCTACAACGTGGGCCGGCACCGCCACACGCCGGAGATCGAGCAGATCATCAACAGGCACGCCGCCACGATGCCCAGTGTCATCTTCACGCCGCAGTTGGCGCCGATGGATCGGGGCATCCTCTCCACGATCTACATCCGGCCGAAGCGGCCTATCGCCGAAGGGGATGTCATGGCGCTGCTCCGCGAAGCCTACGCAGGGGAAAGGTTCGTACGAATCGTGGACCACCTGCCCGGCACGAAAGACACCGTCGGCACCAATTTCGTCGACATCACGGCCCGCGTCGTCCGCGGCCGCGTCCTCCTGATCAGCTGCCTCGACAACCTCGTGAAGGGCGCCGCCGGAGCGGCTGTGCAAAACTTCAACTGCCTGTTCAGCCTGCCCGAAACGACGGGACTGCTGTAGACACGCAGGCAATGCCAACCTGACCACTGCCGGCCGGCACGCCCGACATCCCCCCGGGCGGCATCACGCGAGAAAAACTATGGCCATCACTGAAACACCCGTTCGCCTGCCGATTCCTCCCCTGCCCCAGGGATTCCGCGCCGCCGGCACCCACGCCGGCCTGAAGCGAAATCCGACCCGAGAAGACATCTCGCTGATCGTGTCGGACCGCGATGCCACGGCCGCGGGCGTCTACACGACAAACCTCGTGTTTGCGGCACCGGTGGCGTTTGACCGCAGCCGCACGCCGGGCGAGGGCTTCCGTGTGATCGCCATCAATTCGGGCAACGCCAACGCCTGCACGGGTCGGCGCGGCCTCGACGATGCGCGGGCGATGGCCGCGGCCGCCGCCAAGGCCGTGGGCGTGGACGAGGCCAGTGCACTCGTGCTCTCGACCGGCATCATCGGGGAGTTCTTGCCGCTGGAAAAAATCCAAGCCGGCATCGACACGGTGGCCGCGAAGCTCGGCAGCGACGCCGACTCGGCCGTCACCGCGGCCCGGGGCATGATGACGACCGACACCCGTCCCAAGCTCTCCGGCTCGTCGTTCACCGTGGATGGCCATCACTACACCCTCTTCGGCATGGCCAAGGGCGCGGCGATGATCGGTCCGCGGATGGCGACGATGCTCGGCATCATTCTCACCGATGCCCCGGTCGGGGCGGCCGATGCCCAGCAACTCCTGCGGGAGGCGGCGGAGCAGACCTTCAACTGCGTGAGCGTGGATGGCCACACGAGCACCAACGACACCGTGCTGCTGATGGCCAACGGGGCCGCCGGCGGCAGACCGCTTGCCGGGAAGGGGCTCGACGCCTTCGGCAAAGCGCTCATGGACGCCTGTGAGACGCTGGCCCGGGAGATCGCCGATGATGGCGAAGGGGCGACGCATGTGCTTCGGATCGAGGTGCAGGGGTGCCGTTCCCGCGACGACGCGAGGCAGCTCGCCCGGAGCGTCGCCGACAGCCCCCTGGTCAAGACGGCGATCTGCGGCGCCGACCCAAACTGGGGCCGAATCGTCTCCGCGGCCGGCTACGCCGGGGTGAAATTCGACCCTGAACATCTCGTTTTGCGGCTCAACGGCACCCTGCTCTTCCGCGACGGGGCTCCGGTCGCGTTCGACGGCGGAGCCGTCTCGGCGTCGATCCAGGCCTCCCGGGAAACCCTGATTGAGCTCGATTTTGGCTCCGGACCGGGCTCAATCCGCTTCTATTCGAGCGATCTGACGGCCGAATACGTCCGACTCAACGCCGATTACCACACCTGAGGTTCCGGGTGGGGGTTCCAGGTGAGGTTCCAGGGTCAGGAAAGCGTATAGTTTGTGCGGCCCGCCCCGTGGCTTGACGCGGCCACGCGAAAACTGTTTTCTCTGGATACATGTTCCCAGGTTTGGCTGTCTTCTTTCGTCCGCCCCGCCCTGTCCCCCAGCCCACCAACTTTTGCCCATGCTGATCCCGCCGCTTTCCATCGACGTCCTTCCATCCCTCTGGCCTGCCGACCCCGCGCAGACTCCTGCGGACGTGCTGCTGGTTCCACCATCAGCCCCACTGCCAGCTCCACCATCATCCCCCGCATCAGACCCCCTGCCCGGGCGGCAGCTCGGCACGAGCCGCCTGAAGTGTGCCAATGAAACCGAAGATGAAGAAGAGGATTCTGGTGACGAGGAAGACCTGGCGGTCGCCCAGCCCGCCGACGAAGAGGAATCCAGCTTCGATGATTTCGACGACGAATTCGATGATGACTTCGAAGAGGAGGAGAACGATCCCGACTGGGATCACCCCGATGACTCCGCACCGGAGACGCCGCCACCCGGCAAGGGTGGTGGTCGCAAGAAGTGAGCACTGACCTGCGGCAGATATTTTCCGCCGCGACCGATCACGAGCATTCACGATGTCCGGCCGCGATATCCCTGCCGACGATCCCGACGCCGACTCCGGCGGCTCCG
>Ga0214919_10004619_pt1 | contig 20037 bp, 19 predicted proteins | sample LL1503_MetaG_FD_177994 | JGI IMG/M metagenome (GOLD analysis project Ga0214919, IMG submission 177994) | Freshwater microbial communities from Lake Lanier, Atlanta, Georgia, United States - LL-1503 | ecosystem: Environmental > Aquatic > Freshwater > Lake | place: USA: Georgia | collected... | reverse complement strand
AAAATGTAGGGGTCGTAAAATCCCCAACCCCCTACCCCACCCCTTCAAAAATGATTTAAACCGCCCCTCCCCACACCGCATCGAACATGACCACCAACACTACTCGACCAACCCTCCCCGACGATGTTGTCTTCGTCATCAACTACCTGCCCCGCGAGGGTACGGAAGAGTATACCACCATTACCCCCCTACTACGCGAACACCTGTTCTACAACAAAGGTACCCCTATGAGTATTGGTAATGCATCCTTTGCGGAGATGGAGGGGCTGATGAAGAGCGCCTACAAAAAGTTCTTGCGGATGCGCCTTATCACGAATGACACCAAGCCTATCCGGGAGGCGGCGTGCGAGATGCTTGACCATCTTGCCGACGAGTTGCACGCGGTGTGCGCCGAGGGGGAAAAACCGTTCAAGCACATGCTTGCCATATGGGGTGATAAGGTATGGGAGACCAACATGCTATGGTGCATGCTTGTATGGTTGATAGAGAAGAACGGATGGAGGCCGGCGGATACCGAGGATTTTGGGTATACCGGGTTTTCATGCACGGACGAGGCCTATCCATACCCGAAATGCTACACATGTGTATCGTGCGGTTTGGAATGGATGTCGATGAAGAAGTGCCAAAGGTGCAGGAAGGCCACGTATTGTAGCAAGGAGTGCCAGGCCAAGCATTGGGAGGTGCACAAGGACGAGTGCCAAAAGTGTTAGGAGTAGGTAGATGGTTTAAGCCAAAAACTGCTAAATAAAAGCGTCTTAAAGAAATAGTGATTGGTATAAAATGCCACCGAAGAGAGCACCACGAGCGCCACGAACCAACACCATCAACTCTCTGGTGCCATACTACAATCAAGCACAGGATTTTTTTGGATTTCGAGGTGTAGGTGCAACACAAACGGTGCCAATCACTATTCCACAACCATTGACGATACCGTTGCGCCAAATACGCCAAAGACAAAATCAACGTGATATTTTGGATACATACCGCCAAACGGAATTGGGTGATATTTTCCAGGATTTTACACAACAAGCAGGCCAAATCGAGGCGGAACATTTCACGTTTCGAACGGGCGAGATTTTATACCAAGGTGCTGCGCCCGCCGACATCATTCGAGAACGATTATTTCACGCGTTTTTGAATTCGTTTACAGTTGTTCCGCCAGCAGGCGCTAATATCAACCGCCGTATGAACATGGGCGCAGAGTTTACCACACGAGATGGACGAACGTTTCGAACAAGTGTTCCATTTCAAAATTACACACAAAGGCTAAACACCTATTACGACGATACTTATCCACAAGCCCCGCCAAACGCTACGTTGGACGAACGTAATCAAATTGGTATAGAACAACAAAATTATGTGCGTAATCAAAACAATTTACGAAACATGGTTGAAAAGTTGGTTGTAAAGGTTGCTGGTATATTAGCCAGATATGCGGACGAGGACACGGGAATCGAATCAGCCGAAGCCTTTTACAAAATTGCCGATTACCATACCAACATTTTAGGTGCGGGGGTGTTGAAAACACAACTTATCATGAATAAGGAATGGTTTTGCCCCGACGTGCCAAGCGAAAAATGGTGTTTTTACAACGCCTACACCATGGGTAGATGCAAAACGGTGCAAGAGGTATTAGCCTATTACCCTTTCAACGTGAAGAAGCAAAATGGTGAACGTTCGAAAAAATGGGGTTGGGACGTTGATAACCTACGACGTAAAGTAAAGCCACACGTATCTGCAAAAGAGATGGAATATTCGAGCGAAGAGACGATATATGCTATGCTAAAAATGTTTCAAATTCCAATCATTTTGCACGACCAGAACGGTGCTGTTATTCGAGAATACACGTCAACCGAATGCACGGCCGAGCCGATTCATATTATGTTCCATTTGAATCATTACATTCCTATGTTGCCAAATAGCCTACGACCACCACAGTATGACAAGCACATGACTATTTTGGGTAGGCCAGTTCACGCGGACACTATGTATAAGATTCCGGCCAAGCATGACGAGCGCCCTATTGCTATGATTGTGAAAGAGTTGGAAGTGCTATCAGCGGCCAACGATAGCCAGGCCAGACCAATGTATAAGAAATTGTTTGAAAAGCCAAAAGAGCGTGTTTACGAGTCGTTTTCGACGTTCGATATCGAGACATGTTTATCACACAAACTAAAACGTGGTGAACGTTCCGATTGGAGAGCGTATGGTTGCGCTGTTAAAACACCACATTTGTTTCAATCGTTTTGGGGCGTTGCAACAGACACCGAACAAGGATGTGTTGAACAGATGATGAACTATTTGTATGAGATTCGTGAGACGTTCAGAAAGCGAAAGGACAAGTTTGGAAACGTCATAACACATACAATGTATGGACACAATTCAGGAACGTTTGATATGTTCTTTATCCTTAACGACTACTTATTGCGGGACAACAGCAAATGGGTTATCTGCAAGGAGCAAATCATTTCGAATGGACGATGGTTGAAGATGGAGATTAGAGACGCGAACGACAAAAACATCGTAATCAAGTTTCAAGACAGTTATGCTATTTTGCCAATGAAACTCGACACGGTAGCCAGAGAGTTCGAGTGTGATGTGCAAAAGGGTTCGTTCGACCATAGCCGTATAACCGTTGATAATTGGAAAGACTACAAGGACGAGTGTGAACCATACCTAAAAGCCGATTGTGTGTGTTTGCATCAGGCGTTGACCAAGTATGAGGAGTTTGTTTGGGATTTTTCATATAGTGAAGACCTTATTAGCCACGAAAAGGTGTTTTATCCAAAAGGAGGCGTGGTGATGAGCCAGACAATAACAGCAGCATCCATTTCCAAAAAGACGTTTTTCAACAAGTTTTACGATTTCAAGAAGCACGGTATATGCACTTTGAACGAGACTGAATATAGTTATATCAAAGCATCTTATGTAGGCGGAAGGAACGAAACCTTTGTGCCTGTTGGTGAGACTATCGAGGGTATCCATATATTCTACAAGGACTTTACAAGCCTTTATCCGTATGTAGCATTCAAGAACCTACTGCCGTATGGTAGACCGATGTTCAAACCCCTTAACAACATCAAGGCCGAGGTTAATGGTACAACTGGAACAAGCAATATACCATTTGGTTTCATACGCGTTATGGTTAAGTCGTTGGATTTCAAACGCAAGCCCATCCATGCTGTCAAAGAAGACAACAAGTGCTATTTCAGTTATTTCAAAGACCCAAAAGAGATGGTTCTATATTGGAAAGAGATATGGCTTGGTTGTTCAAGAGGTATGTATGAATACACCATGTTAGATTGTATCGAGTTTGAATCAGCACGGTTCATGAAGGATTTTATGAAATCAGCATTTGACGAGAAGCAGAAGCAGACGCGAGCAGGTAATAAGGGTAGGGCGCAAGGGGCTAAAATCGTGGCTAATTCCGGCTATGGATTTTGGGCGTTGAATCTGTATGGTAAGGAAGGGGCGTGCATTATGCACAAGGACGAAGCCCCGTTAGAGCAGATGTTTGCAGACGGACAGGTGTTGGATATTCAGAAACACAACGACTACTACGTGGTTCATAAGCAATCAGACATCGAAAGCAAGGACGTGAACATTGCCGTAGCAAGTGCTATAACAAGTTTAGCCCGATGCTTGCTATGGGAATTGATTGACGACGTTGAGACCGAGGGCGGTAAGGTATTCTATTGCGATACAGACAGCATCATAACCAACCTGGACACTGACAAGAATCCAAGATTGCGTGCGTTGTATAATCCAAGCGGAACGGGTGAGGAGTTGGGCGAGTTGAAGGACGAATGCTATGACAAGTTGCGCAAGGAGATGATTATCAACAAGGAGGATGGGACAAAGACAAAGATGTATAACGAGGAAGAAATCCAGCAGATTGGAAACAACCTAAACACCTTTGTATGTGCAGCGTTAAAGTGCTATGCTATGGAAAAGACACACCCGCTTATGAAACGACCAATCGAAGTGTTTACACAAAAGGGCGGTGTGAAGGGTAAGGCGAGCGATTACAAAAACGCACCATCGATAACCGTCGAAGAGGATGGACAACAAAAGGTTGTGAAGGAAATCAACATATTCAAGGACGTGTTTCATAGGGGCGGTATAACACAGATGCTATCAGGTAATATGAAACGTTCATTTCAATTGGGCTTTGAGAAAGAGAAGGTGAAGGCTATCCGATTCCAATACACCAAAGCACGTTTATCCGCCGAAGGGCTTATCTTACCGTTCGTATGGACACAGAAGGAGGGCTTTGTTTAAGACCAACTGCAATGAAAAAATTGTCTTAAAGAATGATGTCTTAACATATATGCCTATCATCATCGAAGGCTTCCGAGACCATGAGGTGATAACCTATTTAGCCGGTGTTCATCCATGCAACAATTGTTTCAAGCCTATGACACAAAAATGCCACAAGTGCATGGGTGTAGGCTATTGTTCCAACAAATGTAGGCGAGCCGACACAACACATGAGGCGGTGTGTGCATCGATAAAGGACAAGAAACTACCAAAGTTGCGAGCCTTGTTCATCAACACGATGTATGCATTGATGGAAGACCAACCCGACCATGAGTTGTTCCATTTAAACAATCGTTATTACCATGTAATATGGGACAAGACGAGAGTAAGCGAATGGACGTTGGTTCCAATAACAGCGCACCAATTTGTGTCGAGCGTGTCGTTGCAGACGATAAAAAATTGTCATCGAGCGACGAGGGTATTCGTTGGTACCGAGATTGGGGTTCTCTCTATGGGATAAACAATCTAATCGTCAATGGCTTTCTCCACAAATAACCATGCGATTGCAACAGCACAAAAGGCGTTGAAGCAACACCATGCTACACAATCTGGGGAAATCATCATCTAACTTAAACAATACGTATCGTTAAGTTAAATGGGACTTGCAGAATGGCGAGAGTTTGTAAAGGGATGGGGCGAACGCAACAACGTGAGGTATATTTGTGCAATCAGCGACCCACGATGTGCTGCAGAGTATCATGCAGAAATGGGTAATGTTATGCCTAAACGTGAACCCGCTATGAGAACAGCAACAACACAATATGCAACAATTGAACCAAAAAGAAAATATCCAGCGTCTACAAGAACCGTTCCCGTTTCAGAAGAGATGCTATTGATGATGCCACGACGCGAACCAGCCACAAGAACAGCAATAACAACCTATTCAACCATTGAACCGATTAGGGCGTTGCCATTCACAGAAGCAAAGAAAAAGTTTAAAGTTGGACAGCGTATTCCGATGACGCCAGAAGCAAAGAGAGCGCTTGCAGAGCATGGAAGGAGAAAGAAGCAAGAAGCATTGTTAGCAGCAGCGTTAAAAAAAAAAAGGCCAAAATAGCAACGATGCAACCTAAACCGCAAGGTGAGAGTGCTGTGCAATTGTTTGCTGTTCCAACCAAGAAGGAAAAGCCCGTAGAAGCCGTTGTTGAATTACGCCCCGAGCAATTGGGACTTTTATCTGCTTTACCAACAGGATATGTTGTGCCAACCATTGCACCACCACCACGCACCGCACAGGGAATGACAGAAACACTATTACAGATGTTTGAAAGCACAGCGCAAAAACGCAAAAAGCCACCATCCAAATACGAACTGGCGGCGTTGGAAAAAACACTAAAACTAACGTGATTTAAACGCATACGTAGCAAATAGAAAATGCCTCCTAAACGTGAAACGCCATGGACTATTTTTGTAAAAGATTGGGCGAAGGGCGCAGGTGTTTCTTACCCTTGTGCATCCACCGACCCCCGCTGTCGTGCGGATTACGAAGCATGGAAAGCCAAAAATGGAATGAAAGCCACACGGCCCAGGAAAGCGCCAGGCGAGCCGAAGCGCAAGTATGTGCGTAAAGACCCGAATGCGCCCGTTGTTCCAAAGCGCAAGTATGTGCGTAAAGTAAAGGTTGATGCGGGTTCTTTTTTGAATTCGTATGCAGGGGCACGAGCGCCGGCAACTGGTGTTGCAACAGGGACGACCATGAAGATGCGTAAAATAGCAGCAGCAAAAGCATCGACAAAAGCAGACAAAACGTGGGTAGACGATTGGGCTAAATCGATTGGTGCGTCTTTTGAAGCAAAACCAAAGCGAAAGTATGTGCGCAAGCCCAAGCCCCCAGCAGGCGATACTACTTTGGCGATGCGTAATCCCGCACTGGCAGGAAGACTGGCGTTGAGGGCGATGCTACCAAACATTTCCTAATCCTTAACAATACGGGCCGCCAAAATCTGTTTGCATAGTTCTTCACAAAGACATTGAGGCGGATATTTTTGCTGTGCAAGCATTTGTAAAATACGATTTGAAAAGCACGTGTTGCAATAGAACGTATCTTCGTCATGTTCTGTTTCGCTTACAATGACGTAATCCACCAGATGATACCCGCATAAATAACAAAAATTAGCGGGCTTGATTGACGGACACATAATTATTTATACATTTGGAGTCTATAAATAACTATGCCTTACGCGATTCAACCACCACCACCAAAGGCCAAAGAATGGAATCATCCGAACCTACCAGAACCTGTATTCCGTTGTATCATAACAGCACCATCAGGAAGCGGTAAATCCGTGCTATTAGCCAACATGATTGCAAGCCCAGAGTTTCCATACCGAGAGTATTTTGGTAAAAACATATTCATTTTTTCCAGCACGTTTCACCTCGACGACCCCAGTTTTGCAATAGCCGACAACATCAAAAAGAAGAACGTGTTTGAAGGTCTCGACGTTGGTATTGTGAGCGGTATTTTAGAAGACCAAGAAAGCATCATCATGAGTTTTGGAAAGGAGAAAGCGCCGCCTGTGCTGTTGATTTTCGACGACGTCAGTCATCAATTGTCGCATGCGGCGTCGCAATATTTACGTCAGATTTTCTTTTCAGGGCGTCATCGCAAGGTTAGCATTCTATGGTTGGTGCAAGCGTATAAATCCCTTCCAAGAGCGATGAGAATCAATGCAACAGAATGCATATTCATGGCTATTGGTAATTCGGGCGAACGTGAATGTATCCAGGAGGAAATGCCGATAGAGAAAAAGGCGTTTTTAGCGATTTTGGATGATGCAACACGCGAACCATATTCGTTCCTTGTTGTCTTTAACAGAAATCCTATGAACAAGCGCTTTCAAAAGCGTTTCACAGGAGAGTATTATAGCATTAATCACAATTCGCACTCGCGTCCACGCAACACAAATGGCGAGACAATTTTAGAACCATCCGATGGCCTAACACCCAAAGCAAGGAACTCTTCCGACCATTGATTACGCTGTGATGGCGCAACCATGGAAGGATGCAACACAACAGGCTTTTGCTGAACAAAATGACCAACGTTTGGTGCATCACAACCCGAAAAATGCTTTGCAAGACGTGCTTTCTCTTTTTCTTGCTTGCGTTCAATCTTGCTCAACGCTTTCTTGTTTTGCAACTCGATGTATTGCTCGTGGATGCGTGTGGTTAGTTCGTTGATAAGTTCCTTTTTACGGCTCTCTTTCAGAACTTTCTTTTCGTGTTCCATAGCCTTGCTTTCTTCCTCATGACGTCGCATCATTTCCAAACGCTGTGCTTCACGCATTTCACGAATCGCCGCAATACGTTGCATCTCCAACGCTTTGGCCTCTTGCAACGCAACCTTTTCGGCCTCCAACTGTGCAACGCTCTGTTCGGCTTTGGCAATGGCGTCCAATCGTGCTTGCTCTTTGGCGGCAAGTTTGGCACGTCGGGCTTCCAGAACCTTGCTGTGCTTTTCGGCAGGGGTAAGATTGGAATTGGATAGCGGAACTTGCTCACCGTCTTCGTTTTCAACATAGATAGTATTGGTGTTGGCATTTGGGTCTAAACGCTTTCTGGCAAGGGCTTCACGTCCACGCTTCAATGCGGCTAATTGCGCCTCTGTGCGAATCACCTTGTTGGGGTGCTTGACGGGCTTTCCCTTGCGGTTTAGGAAAATGGGGTTTCCATCGATATACACGCTTTCAACAGCGCTCGTTGGTGGAATTACGTCGTTAGAATCCGTCGATTCCGAACTCATTTAAGAACAACGCTTCTTCTTTAAGATACTATAATGTTGAAAACTTTTTCAGGCACTCCTTATTTAAGTGTCGAACAGCGCGAACATTTCAACAGACAGCGTGATGAGTTGATTCGTGAAATGCCGGAAATACTATCCTACAACGACATTCATCGATTTCCTCTCTGGACGCTATTGGATTGGCAGACATTTTTGAAACATGACAGCCACCAAATTGGGGTACACCCTATACACACAGCATTCCAATCGTTGTATGAATACCGACGAACCTACAACAAGAGGATGCACGAACTTCAACTCGCCTACGACGCCAAGAATATCGACGAAGACCTATTTGTTGCTTTGCGTTTCGAATTGACAATGAATCTCGAATACGTGGAAAGCCAATTTGATGTTAAAGCCAAAAAGACGTTTGATATACGATATGGTGGTAAAGAAGTCCGCCAAAAGTTTGTTGAGTGTCTTCAAAGAACCGTTAACGAAAGATTGTCAGCCTATTCCAACAAGCATAACGCGAGTGATTCAGAAACAGCCGTTAAGAACGAGTGATGAAGGAATGTTCCAAGTTCCGCTTCAACAACTTCAAACAAAAATCCCCGCCAAATACATTATGGTTGTTCCAGCCATCCCCTCCAAGTTCCGCCCTTAAAACGTCAAACCTTAACGGTAAGATGTTCAAAACCAAAGAAACGATTTAAAATTGTAAAAATCTTCATAAAGACATGACCGACATCCAGAGCGCTGTGCAACTGGACATTAGCGATTCGTTGCGTCTTTATCGCACCCCTATCTCTCTTTCGCAGAGCGTGGTTTCACGTTCCAGCGTCAGGTTTGCGACGACGGGTTCGAGTTCCTTCTCGCCAAGCAACAATCGAAGCATCACTATAAGGATGTCGTCGATGGAGTATCTCGACCCTACGTCGTGCTTTTTGGTATTCTCCTTCAAGCCCGGCCGTCCAGGTGTGATTTACCAAGACAACATTCTTTCTATTTTTGACACAGCACGTTTGACGTGTGGGGGACGCGTACTGGAAAGCCTGAACAACGTCAGCGAACTCATGCCGACGGTGTTTTATGGGGCGACGCCAGCGGAGGCGATTAATTCGGCAATGGGTGAATTGATGGGTTGCGACAAGTATCGAACGGACAAGTATGCGTATCTGCAAGCAGGCAACGGAACGGGTGCTTCGGGGCAGGATGCTTCGGTCGGCCCAGTGAAGTTTGGTGATAAGACTGCTATTCCAGGGTTTGATGCGGGTGCTGCTAATATCGTTGCAGGCGGTAGTGCTATCATCTCAAACTCTTCCAATCTCATCAATGCGTATGGGCATACCTCTTGCTCGGGTCTCACCAAAAAGTATTACTGTGCGGATGCAGGCAACCAGAACGTCGATTCGGGTTTTGTAAGCGGTCTACACAATGCTAATCAGTCGGGTGAACGCTATTTTGCAATCCCGTTATTTGCGCTATTTGGCACATTCAGTGTGTCTCCCCAATTTTTGCCGTTGCGTAATATGGGCGTGCTGTCAATCGAACTTACGCTGTCGACCACTCGTGGTGTGATGAACGTTGTTCCAAAATCCGTGTCGGGCGGTGCGAACGCATCCCTTGTTGCAAGCGTTGATTACCTTGTCGATGCTAATTGCGTCGAATTGGCCAAGGGCAAGGCCGATTACACCATCAACAACTGTTATGTGTACGGAGACGTCGTTCAGCCCAATCCGTCTATTGTTGAAAAGTGCGACCAGTTGGTTCAGTCCAGCACTGGTATTTCACTAATCTTTTCGACGTGGAGCGCATCATCGTTCAACGTCAATTACACCAACAACCTTCAATTGCAGGTTTCACGTTCGTATTCACACGTGCGTGATTTGGTTGCTGTCTTTCGTCCAAGCGATACTGTTTCCAGTGTGTTTGCACGTGGAGACCAGACATATTTGGGTTCACGTCTTCGTTCTTACCGCACGCAAATTGGCAGTTCGTCCTTCCCTGCGGTCGAAATTGACAACGTTGCTGTTGCTCTTTTGGAGACGTTAAAGTCGTTTGGTCATTCTACTGGTTCGACGTCGTCTGTATTCAATCTCCAAAATTACACTGGTCATACGGGTGTTGCTCATTCGGCGTCAGGCTTCACGGGTCTTTTGGAGAATATCAACGTTATCAAGACAGGTGGTGCGCCAGCGCTGTTTCAAGCATCTGCATCGCATACCGCAGCCCCAAGCAATTTCTGTATTTGTCAGTCGTATAGCAGGTTGCTTGGCGAGGGTCAGGTTCATGCGCTGTCGGGAATTAGCACTCGATTGTCGGGTAGCATTCTTACGCTCAATCTTCAACTGCGTGATTTCAACAGTGAAGACCCCAATACGCATGGTGAAAGTTCGCGCAACGCCAACAGCGTCGATTGTATTCTTGGAACCAGCCCGCTCAATTGCGTCATTGGTATTCACAGCGAGCAGTTGCTTCGTATTGCGGATTCTTCTATCATGGTCAGCGATTGATAGGTTGTTAAAGAAAATGGTGATTCTGTAAATGTATGCGCTATTAACCCCTACACAGGTTTTAGCACATCAACAGGCCATGATTCGTGAAGGTGTATCGGAGGTTGCGAGAGCGCCAGGCGGTTTCATGCACACTTATTTGCGTGATGGTGTCTACATGTTGTCAAAATCGTCGAATGCAACTGGATTAACATGGGCTAAAAAGCGTGATGCGTTTATAAAACGTCATCTTGCACAATACAAAACCAATCCTACACCCCGTCGTCGTTTAGCCCTGATTGCATGGGCTTACATGCCATAAAATTGCCTTAAAAGCCTCTATACCATATTATGCGAGTTTGCCATATCTCATTTTAAAAACAGTAATGCTTTTAAAATAAGATTAGTATTAACTAACAGCAATGGATATCACGACGGACAAGATTGTGCATCGTATTACCATAAACAGCCATGACCGCACGAACTTTAACGACGAGACCAGCGATTTCACCGTAAACATTGAACAAATCAGCAATGCTCGTTGTTTTGCACTACGTCGTGCGCTTTTGCCGTTGAGCAGTTATACATTCGAGCAAGGCGACCCTGACGCACAATTAGTTATTCACAACGAAGGTGTTGCGCCTAACGGACGTTTCATACTGGGTGGAGAGCAGATGCACCTAAACGGTTTTGTTGTTCCGAATACTACGGCCGTTGACCAAGTTTCGACGTTCCCTACTGGCGACCCAGCGTCCATTTCCCAAATTACTTTTGCCTACTACAAGGTGTATGTCAACGCACGTGTTGAACTGCGCATGTCGGACAACAACGGTAATAACCAGCGTGTAAATATTCCCGCATTGAACAACAGCAGTGGACTGACAGACCTTATTTTTTCGCCAAAAGAGTTTATAGACCACGTAAATCAGACCATTGCGTTCAAGATGGGACAATACTACGGCGTTCTGTATGAAAACTACGCATCCTTGCAAGTATCGTCGTATCGTGGTTATGACAATGAACCCCAAAACAAAAGTGAAAATTACACCCTTAACAAATACATTGATTCAGCCGACATGCCGTTCAACTACTTTTACTATGCGTATAATGCTTCAGACCCTGCTATAAAATCACAGCGGTTCGAATTGTGGTTGCTCTTCAACCCCGCCGACGACGAAGGTGTTCGTATTGTTTCGTTCGACAACACCAATGTCGATAATAAACTGTCGAGTAATGCTGTGCAATTCCAGCATCTTTCGGCCAAACAAACCATTTCGCGCACCTTGCCTGCCAACACCATCTACCCTATCGATAGCATCCCTTCGGTTCTAAACGACGCTTGGATTAATTGGGCGCATTTCACTTATCAACTGTTCAACCCTTCCGTCGAGTTCAAAAATCATCGCCTTACCATGCGCAAAGAGCCAATGACTGGACAATATATTTGGGAAAAGGCTCTTGCTGTGTTTTTGCCAAACGTGAAACTTGGAATCAAAGAAATCACGTTTACGCAAGAATACCCAGACGGCATTAATGCTTCTGTCGCATTAGCGCAAGACAGCGTCAATCTCTATCCAGGAATCATCTTCTTCTCGTATGCTGTGGGTAATCCGTCTATTGCAACCAACGGTGAATCCATGCGCTTGCAGGTAAACAGTTTGATTTCGCAATACGATATGGAGTTTGCAACAAACTTGTATTACGACGACCAATTGGCTATCAACAACCTTCCATTACGGCCTGTGCAGGATGTCGGCCCGTGGGATGTTCAAAACAAGCGTGTATACGGCTTCCGCTTTATGCCTTCAACAAATTATGATTGGGGTGGGGTTAAGTTTGCTAACAGCCCTATCGCACCATTCGACTATACGCCGTTTTCGTATTGGGAAAATGACAACGCTGCATTCGTTCCTCACGGCGGCGGCCCGGACAATTCTTGGTGTTTGAATCAACGCGGATATTTCCAATCCAACTCCTATCCGCCTACTACCATCACGTTTCCTACCGACGTTTCTCTCACAATTGCTAATTTGCAAACAGGACTATCGACATTTGGTGGTGGTATGACTATGACAATTAATACCAACAAAAACGTCATCACTTTCAACAATTCAAGCGCCAACTACTTTCGTATCGAAGCCAATCAACGTCTGGGTGTTTTCGATAAATTGACTACTACCCAAGACTTTTACATCGACCCCTACACACAACGTGATTCTGAATACCCTATCGATATTGCCCCTCGAAATACTGTGCTGTCAATTGGTCTTTCGTTGTATCACGATGGACGCACCGCCATTTCATACCCAAAAGGTGTTGATAAAAATGCTGCCAGGCCTATTCGTCGCAACGTCGTAGCAACCGTTTATAACGCAACCCAGGTTAATTACGGACAGTATATTGTGTATGCCGACGAAAGCAACACCTGGTTGCCTTGCCAGGCCAAAGACATCTCTCATTTACGTGTTCAGATTTACAACGACCAAATGGGTCTTATCGACCTTCACGGTAAGGAACTATTTTTGGAAATTGATGTTTTATCCGATGTGTTATGAACAACGCCTATTTGGGTATATGACGATTGAATACATCGATTATCCGCCCCGCACTGCCAAAAATCTACAAGATAAAGCCGAAATGGGTAGTGATACGTATTTCCGACGTGTTCTGAAAGAAGAGTATTTGAAACAACCAAAGCAAGACCATTCCTATGACAAGAAACTCTCAACATCCATTAAGAAGGGTAAACGGTTCAATCCGCCAATTGGTTAAAGGGTTGCGGTAAGACAATAACATGCCCGCTCCACGCAAGATTGCCAGAAAAAGCGTTGCATCAAGCCCTTCATCACAGCGTCGTGGTTCGTCCCCGCCTGCTTCTTCACGATTTCTCAATAATGATACCCGAATTAGAATGCTGTCGAACCCCGCCAACGTGCTAATGGAAGGCGCATTGCCGTTGGATTCTTTTCAAGAAGAGTTGGAACGTCATGCTGTTATTAACCCTTTTGCATCGTCGTTGTTTCAAGCCAATTCCGAAGTGCAACAGCAAGATGGAAGGCTAAAACTGGAAGCATTCCCTCAACGTGCTGTCAAGGCTCTGACCGATGGATTTGTGGATTTAGCATCACACACGTGGAGTCGTTCGTTGCAAACCGAACTTGGAAAGATTGAACGTCAGGAAATGTCTACCATTGATTTCCGCAACTTTCTTGAACAGGATTTTACATTTGCCACGCAGATTGGTCTCAATACGGTTAACGCTATTCTTGGACGTGATACCATATACCCTCCAAGCCCTGCCGAAGAAGAATCTCTCATTTCGCGTATCAATCGATTTGACACGTCTCTTCTTACCGACCCGAAGGCTCTTATAATGATTGCTCTATCACCCGCTTGTTGGCTTGCTATTACCAGACTATGGAAGGAAATGAAAGGATATGCCGAAGATATACAAACATGGCTTCGTTGGTTGGTTTCCAAGGTTCGTGGAACAGCACGTCAAAACAACCTTCCGCAACCGCCCGATTTGCCTGGCGATGGTGGCGGTGGTGGTGGGATGGGTGGCGGTGGCGGGCCGGGCGGTGGCGGGCCGGGTGGCGGGCCGGGCGGTGGCGGGCCGGGCGGTGGCGGTAATCCGCCTGGCGACCATGGAAACCCGCCTAACGACCCTACTTTACCGCCTTCACAGCAACAAGCGCCTACCGCAGACCCTACATTGGAAACGCATAATGCTGGACAATCTGGAAGTGGTGGACACGAAAACACGCATTCATCTGCAACGTCTGCACCCATTTCCAATCGTGTCGATGAAGAAAAGCAATCAGCAACCCCTCCGCCCGTTCAACAACACAGGGTGCAACCCCAATTCACAGGATACTTTGCAACCGTTATTGCTCTCATGCTTGCTCCAACTGCCGCAATCTATTACGCCTACCGACACATTACATCTATTACTGGTGTTATTATGCATGATAGGAGAATTGATGCTGTTGCTGACGAGATTGCACTAAATCCTAATACGGGAACGACATTCCGAAGACTATTGACGGAACATGTAGGTGTCGCGTTGGGTTCTGTTGCAATTCGTTCTATGATTCTTACAACCGCTGGTGGTTGGATGGAAGTGAATCGTCTTTTTGCGAACCATATTGAAGACTATATTGTTAATGCTGTTGCTAATGCGGGGACTGGCGAGCCTATTTTTGGACACATTGAGGATTTGGCGCAGAATGCTATTGATGCTGTTTCGGCAGCACAAATGCTGTTGGACGGAATGAGAAAAGATGCACGCTTCATGTTTGCTGATTTGATGAAAGTTTTGGAAGATTTCATTGCAAACAATCGTCGTCCAGACCTTGCACAGCAAGTTCCAGGTGGCGGCGCTGATGCTGCTGATGGAATTGTTAATGTTATGGATATCAATCTCGATGAACGAATGCAAGAGATGATTATTCGAAAGGCTGATTATCAACCCGAAGCAGGCTCTCGTGTAAGTCGTGTTAATGTCAACGATTTCATAAAGGAAACACTTGGTAAAATACAAGACGTTCTTTCTACACGTCGTCAGGCTCTTTCCAAGGAAATGTTTTCACGAACAATTGCACTTGCGCTTACACAAGTTGGGAATGTTGGAAAATATCTCATATCACCCTATTCACTGAATGATAATCCTATGCTACGTAATGCGTGGTCAAGAGATTTTTCAGAATTAAGTGGATATTTGCGGAGTGTTGCTGGAACACAATACTCGAAAGCGGAAGTTCTTACTTTTGCCAGAAATTGTTTGAGTAAGATTGATGATTACCTTACCGTAAAAACGTTCGAAATTGCTGCCGTGGACACCCCTACACCCTTCCTTACACCTTTTTTGACGTATACCGTAGAACTGATTAGAAGGCTTGTTCCATTATTGGATAGAGGCGAATTATAAATCTTTAAAAGTTTGAGTCGATTTACTACATGGCTACCCCGCCCCCATCCATACCGTTTAGTGCAACGGATATAACGTTGATGATTGCCGCATGTTCATCCGCCATTGTTGGAATCATTGCTGGTATACGCTTATCGCGTTGCACACATATCAAACTGTGCAATTGTTTGGAAATAACACGTGAAGCACCCAAAGAGAAAACACCCGATGCACCACCTAATACACCTTCCGACCGCACACCACCCGAAGATTTGGTTTAAAGACCTATTACCGCAAACTATTTATAAAACAAAGAGTGCTTTATAAATCCGATGCCGTTCTCTGAAAAGTTCACACAGCCAACTATTCGAGATGATGAAGTAAGCGATTACGCTATTTGGAGTTCCCTGCATACAGCAAACGTCATTGCTAATAATCCTGGCCCGCCTGGGCCGCCGGGTATTCAAGGTATTCAGGGTATTCAAGGTGTGCAAGGTGAACCTGGTGTAAGTTCATCACTGTTTGAATATCAATTGGATTTGACGTCAACATCTGTTAGCGGGATTTCCCCTGGCGATATACGCAAAAACGCATCAACGTATCCCGCCGCAACTGTCCTTTGGATTTCACACATTGATAATCAAAACAAAGACGTTGAACGTTTTATTGGCACAACACCAGAGGGAAGCCAGATTCTAATTCAAGACAAAAACGACAGCACAAATTACGTTCTTTATAGCGCATTACCTGTCATAACACAAGTTGTTGGTAGTCATGTTTCCATTCCTGTTGTGTATATGGAAGGAAATGGATTAGCAAGTCTCGTAAACAACCATGTTGTGCTACTTGCTTTACAATTCATTGCAAATCCAAGCGTTGTCATTGGTTCGGTCATAACCGGCGATGCTGGTTCGGAAGCAACTGTTGTTAATAGCGGAAATCAATCTGCTGTGATTTTGGATTTTACCATTCCAAGGGGTAATACCGGCGCTTCTGGTGCTGATGGTGCTGATGGTGCAGATGGTGCAGATGGTGCAACGGGTGCAACAGGCGCAAAGGGATTGAACTTTACGGGCGCATACAATGGCGGATTACCGTATGCTGTTGACGATGTTGCAACCTATGATGGTTCGTCGTGGATTCGTGTTTCGGCAAACGGTGGCAATGTTGGCGACGTTCCAGGTTTGACATCACCCTTTTGGGATATGCTTGCATTAAAGGGTTCTGACGGCGCAGCGGGAGCAACGGGAGCAACGGGAGCAACCGGCCCAGCAGGCGCACAAGGTATTCAAGGCCTTACGGGAGCAACGGGAGCAACCGGCCCAGCAGGCGCACAAGGTATTCAAGGCCTTACGGGAGCAACGGGCGCAGCGGGCGCAACAGGCGCACAAGGTATTCAAGGCCTTACGGGAGCAACGGGAGCAACCGGCCTTACGGGAGCAACGGGAGCAACCGGCCCAGCAGGCGTAGCGGGCGCAACAGGCGCAACAGGCGCACAAGGTATTCAAGGTATCCAAGGCGTTGCTGGCGCTACTGGTGCTACAGGTGCAACAGGCGCAACAGGCGCCACAGGTGCAAGTGGAAGTGGTGCTGGATACAGGTTCAATCCTATTGAAAACTACACACAAACAATAACAGCATCAACAAAACAATTAATGTATGCTGTCATTATTAGCGAACCAACTACCATATCAGGATTTAGCATTTATCTTCCTTCGGGTTCGGATACGTTTTGCATTGGTATTTACCGTGGTGCTTTGCTGTCGAGCAATTCTGGAAATATTGTGCTTGTGGGTAAAAGCGCTTCTGGAACACCATCCAACATTACTCAAACGAATGGTTCATCAACTTTTCCATTTACAAGGCGAGCCATAGTGGCTGAAACAGGACAAAATCTTTCGTTTGCATCGGGCGAAATGATGACAATAGGCTTTCACAGTTCGGGTTCGACTACGAATTACTATGCGACAGCCACGTTAGCATCAACGTCTCTTGCTTTAGCATACAATGCAAACGCCAATTATAGTTCTGGAAACTTTCCCTCAACACTTTCACAGTCCTCTATTATATCGGTGCTGTCATATCGTCTGTGTTTTGAGTTGTATTAATAACGTTAAAGTAGCATTTGATACGTATAAATGACGTTGCGCGTATGCTCGCTATTCTCTGGCTGTGGTGGCCTTGATTACGGGTTTCATCACAACACACGTTTCGAACACGTCTTTGCAAACGATTTCAACAAACGTGCATGCGCAACGTATCAAATGAACTTTAACTTTCCTATAACACATGGTGATATAACACAAATCAAAGATGAAGACGTCCCAGAATGTGATATCGTAATTGGTGGATTTCCGTGTCAGGGTTTTTCTACACAAAACTACAAAAGAACACTTGACGACCCACGAAACGTTCTCTATTTGCAAATTGTTCGTATACTAAAAGCAAAACAACCTAAATACTTTTTGCTTGAAAACGTTAGAGGAATACTATCTATCGATAAATCACGCGATGCTTTCAATAGGATACTTGCTGATTTGACAGCGTGTGGATACAAAGTGCAATGGAGACTTTACAATCTGAAAAAACACAACATACCGCAGGATAGAAATCGTGTTATCATCATTGGTGTTCGAAACAATGTAAACTGGACACCAAATATGGATTCTATTCCAATAACAAAACCTATACCAACGTTGCGAAATGCTATTGGTGATTTACCAATCGAATACGATGAATCACGACAGCATTTTGGAACGGCATTGGCAACACTTGAAACGGGGCATTTTCAAAATAAGACGCCGTCGTGGGATAAACCATGTTGGACGTTAACCAAAGGAGCAATGTTTAATCATCCTTCCATGCGCCGTAGGCTAACGGCACGAGAGTTTGCACGGATACACACCTATCCAGATAATTTTACATTTGTTGGAAATAGTGTTTATGGTATTTTACAACTAATTGCTAATAGTGTTCCACCACGTTTTTCTGAATATTTAGCACAACTTTTTCTCAAAGCACCCTAATGCTTAAACACGGCACGGCAGAGCGGACAATCTGGCGGACGGTTGGTTTCTTCACATTTATGCATCCACGCTATGTAGCATTCCTTACCAACCTCGTGCTTGCACGGCAACGTCAAAAGCAAACACTCCTCCTCTTTGCAGATAAAGCATTCACCGCAGGTAAGTTCACCATCCATGCTGATTTGGATTGACGGCGGGGGTGTTCCATGGATAAACGTTGGATATCTATCACGTTCTTCCATGTAGGTTTCTTCGATTGTTCCTTCGAGTAGAGCATACACGAGCCTTTCTACCGTGATATCTAACGTCATATTTCTATCATCTCGAAAATAATTAATGGCCTCTTGAAAACCATAGTGATAGAGCATATCGTTCATGTCTCCCTCGTTCTCTTCTATTATGATTTCAATCTCGTTTCGATAATACCTTTCCAACCTGCTTTCGATTTCTTCTTCATCAATTCGATAAGCAACGTCTTCAGCGTTCAACACATCGAGCGTCGAGATGCACGCCTTGTGGAAGCACTCGAACGCCCATGTTTTGTAGTTGTAATCACCCCACGTTGAAGTAGAGTTTACATGGATTCCAATGATGGAGTTAGGGTTCAGTATCCATGTAGGCGCACGAGGAACAACGTCCGTCATGCTTGTGTACGCACTTAAGCCCCCATTGGTGTTCATGGTATTTGTGAACAGCAATGGAGGCACATTTAAATCATTTCTGCTTTGCATTTTTTACTTTTTATTTTGTTTTTTTATTTTTTGCTTTTTATTTTTAGTAGTCGAGGTCGGCATCGATAAGGATACCATTCAGGGGGTGGCGGGGGGCGAACCACGCCCGTGTAGGGGGAGGGGGCGGGGGAGTAGGGGTAGTAGTGATAGTAGGTAGTAGGGTAGAGATATCCGTAGTAGGGGTAGGGGCGGGTTTAGGCTTACGGGTGTAGGGCTTACGGGGCTTCTTCACTACCGGGGTAGGGGCTACTACCGGGGTAGGGGCGGCTAACTCTACTACCAATTCGAGGGGTTTGGTAGTAGTAGGGGTAGGCTTGGTAGGCTTGGTAGGGCGGGGTAGTATAGGGGCGTCGTCTTCTGTATCAGAGTCCAGGGGCATGGTAGGCTTTTTAGGACGGGGGCGGAGAGGGGCGTCGTCTTCTGAGTCAGAGAAGTATGATATAGTAGGGGAGGGGGGTTTAGGGGTAGGGGTAGGGGCGAGTGGTATAGCGGTAGGGAGGGGCTTCTTAGCGGCGTCCAACTCCTGCGCCTTATCCGCCAGAGCCTTTGCTAACACCGGGCAGGTAGGGCAGGGTGTAGCACACTTGTGGGCTTTAGGGGGTTTAGGCGGGGCGTTAGGGTCTACTACCTTCTTCTCTCGGCGGGGGTATACGGTGGAGGGCTTATCATCACCGCAGGCCGCGTCTTTGAGTAGTAGGGTGTAGCAGTCTGGTAGGTGTGTAGTCTTACCCTTGCAGAACTTGCAGGGGGTAGGCTGGTAGCCGGGCTTTGTTGTAGGCCAGGTGGTCATGTTCGATGATGGTGGGGGGAGGGGCGGTTTAAATCATTTTTGAGG
>Ga0214919_10004618_pt1 | contig 20038 bp, 17 predicted proteins | sample LL1503_MetaG_FD_177994 | JGI IMG/M metagenome (GOLD analysis project Ga0214919, IMG submission 177994) | Freshwater microbial communities from Lake Lanier, Atlanta, Georgia, United States - LL-1503 | ecosystem: Environmental > Aquatic > Freshwater > Lake | place: USA: Georgia | collected... | reverse complement strand
TTGGAGCCAATTGGGTATATTCCCCCTGCCGAAGCTGAAGACAATTACTATCGGCAACTTAGCAGTCAAACCACCACAGTGGAATGACTTAAACCAACGGGCCTCCTCGAAACCCGGGGCGATTCATTGTTCCAGCAGAGATTAAGTCAGAAATTATTTCGCATCCATAATGGTTATCAGCCTGTAAGTTTGAATGGCACGTTCAGGCGACTATTGCGGGATGCTGGTCTTTTATTGAATCAGCAAGGGAATACCCGCACACTTTATTCACTAAGACACACCTATGCTACGCAGGCACTGCTGGCGAACAGGACGGACATACACACGCTGGCAAGGCAGATGGGCAATAGTGCTGCCATGATTGAGCGGCACTACAGCAAATTGACTGCTACTATGGCGGCGGATAGGTTGGCTTGATTTTTGGTGGTGATGAGGTGTCGTTTTAAACGATATATATGAATAACAATACGTCGGAGTTGAGATGAAAAATCGTTACTTTTTTGCTGCTTTAATTACATTGGTATTGACGGCATGTGGAGGTGGAGGCGGTGGAACAACAAACGCAGATCCGCAAGGGATATGGACAGGTCAAATTTCAACAGGTTTTAAGGCAAACATGGTGTTACTGGAAAATGGAGAACTTTTTGGGATATATTCAACTGGCTCAACGATTTACGGCGCAGGATACGGAACTGCTTCGGTAAGCGGAAATGCAATCACTATTTCCGGAACTGATTTCTATTTCCCAACAAACAGTGCGACAAAAGGAACCTTCACGGGAACCGTAACGACTAAATCCGCAATATCTTTGACAAACGCTAACTCTAATGTTGCGCTGAGTTATGTGTCGCAATATGACACTGCGGCGACTGCTGTAGCGGTTACTGGAAATTGGTCTTTTATAGGACGCTCAGGCTCCTATACCCTGTTACCAGGATCAATTTCTGTCAACAGTTTAGGTGCATTTACTCTTAACCAAACAAATTGCGTAACGAGTGGAAGCATCGTCCCACGTTCAAGTGGTAAAAACGTATATAACGTGACTCTTACATCTGTGGGATCGAGTTGTGCAGTGGGGCAAAGTTCAATGGCAGGGGTTGCTTACTTAGACACTTCGGTAACTCCCAACAGATTTTTATCACTTGCCTTAACTGCTAGTAAAGGCGATGGTTTAATTGTTATTGGTACACGGCAGTAAATCCGCAGGCACTGCTGGCTAATAGGACGGACATACACACGCTGGCTCGGCAGATGGGTAATAGTGCTGCCATGATTGAGCGGCACTACAGCAAATTAACCGCTACTATGGCGGCGGATAGGTTGGCTTGAGGTTGGGGTGTCGTTTTAAACGACATATACGATTACATAAACGTTGGAGTTGAGATGAAAAATAGTTACTTATTTGCTGCTGCGATCATATTGGTATTGACAGCATGTGGAGGTGGAGGTGGAGGCGGTGGGGGTAGTTCAACTAATGTTCCTATTGAAGGAGTATGGACTGGTACAACTTCAAACAATTACACCATTAATTTGTTGGTGTTAGAAAACAATGAAGTGTGGAACATGTTCGGCACTACAAGCGGCAATAACCTACTGGTTAGTGGCTTTGATCAAGGTTCGGGGTCGGTCAATGGGTCCTCAGTTAATGGTTCACTGAAGGAATTTCTTAATGGATCGGCTCCATATGCGGTAACAATAGCAGGAACGGCAGTTGCTGGTACCTCGATTAAAGGCTCATTGGCATACTCGGGAGGTTCTGGTACTTTTAGCGTCGCACCGATACCGGTCAGTTCATTTAATTACGATCAGGCTGCGAAGATAAGCGACGTGCAAGGTACTTGGACCGGCTTAATGCTAAACGGGCGGTCTGCTATTGTGACGATAGGGCCAACTGGTACTTTATCCGGGTCGAATAATGGGTGCTTATTCAATGGGACTGCTACACCAAGAAGTAGCGGTAAAAACGTGCTGAACATTTCTGTCAGTTTTGGCGCAGCACCATGTGCGTTGCCAGGACAGACGATGACTGGCATTGCACTTAGTTATAAGACGATAACTAACCAAACCCAATTGATTATCGCTGCTGTTGATGCTTCAAAGTCAAATGGAACAGCGTTTCTTGCCCTTAGATAAAGGTGATTTGACGAATAGAAATTACTGCTATGTAAAACAGCACGGACATACACACGTTGGCTCGGCAGATAGGCAATAGTGCGGCGATGATTGAGCGGCACTACAGCAAATTAACTGCCACTATGGCGGTTGATAGGTTGGTTTGATTTATTCAAATTAATTAAATCGAAAATATGAAAAAATTAATAATAATTATTTCGACGGCATTTCTACTTACCTGTAATTGCTTCGCGCAAAATCGTGGTGCTGAAACACTTGAAATTCGCGATGTGGAATTTGATTCACTAAACCCCCAACAAATTGAAGACGTTATCTCGAAAAATTGGAAAATTAGAAAGGTCAAGGCGAAATTATTTATACCAAAAGCCCCCAGTCATGTGCCCGCTCCTGCAGTAATTGTTCTCCACGGCAGTGGCGGCATTGTGGATGGCAGAGAGTACATGCATGCTGGGCAGTTTAATGCGCAAGGTTATTTTGCTCTAGTGATCGACACGTATGGTTCGCGAGGTGCAGACAAAATGCCCTACAACCAGCGGATTGTTGAAGTATCCGCATTCACGCAAACTGCAGATGCGATTGGTGCATTAGATTTTTTATCTAAACAAGATGCAATAGACCCAAACCGAATAGCCTCGATAGGATTTTCAGTCGGCGGAATGTCCTCGACCATGTTGAACTTGGAGAGCATGGTTAACAAATATACCGACTCACCGCTACGATTTGCAGCAAATGCTGCGCTATATGCCCCGTGCTTTTCGACCTTTCGCACAGTCAAAGCATCTCAAGCCCCTCTACTTGTGGTTGTTGGCGACAAAGATGAAGCCTTAGATGTTGTTGAATGTAAGCGTGCATACGATGCGCTAGGCAAGGTCGACTCAATATCTCAGTATCGCGTAATACAAGGTGCCGCTCATGGCTGGGATTCAGACGCACCACTGCAGTTTTACAGAATTACTAACTTTAAAGAATGCACAACGATTATCGAGGACGATGGACAAACTTATTTCGTAAAAACAAATAAACTAATGCCTGGTAATCGTGAAAAATTTAAGGAGTTTTTTAAATGCGCCTTGAACGGATATACCGTCGGGAAAAATACAGACGCGAATACACAAGCATTACGTTACATTAAGGAATTCTTGGCGCAGTCTTTTGCTTACAAATAATTTTTTTATGTAAATGCCATGTATAGGTACGACTTTACTAAAGACGAATGCTACGCAGGCACTGCTGGCTAACAGGACGGACATACACACCTTGGCTCGGCAGATGGGCAATAATGCGGCGATGATTGAGCGGCACTACAGCAAATTAAGCGCTACTATGGCGACGGATAGGTTGGCTTGAGGTTTCGTGTTAAGTGACATCTACGATTTCATAAACTTTGGAGTATTCAAAATGAAGCACATTCCCGCACTAATGTTCGCAATGGTACTTGCTTTAACGGCTTGCGGTGGTGGTGGGGGTGGAGGCAATAATTTAGGCGGTACGACTGGCGGCGATGTTATTGCGCAGACGACAAATGTTCCGATTACCGTTATCGATGGACCGATTCAAAATGCGATAGTTTGTTTAGATAAGAATCTAAACGGTGCTTGCGACGCGGGTGAACCTACCGGAATAACTGATACCAACGGTTTGACCAACCTTATGGTAAATAACGCGGATCTAGCCAAATATCCTGTTGTTGCAGTAGTTGGTACTAACGCTATTGACAAAGATACTGGCCCGGTGACAGCTCGGTATGTGATGAAGGCGCCAGCCGATGCCAACGCGGTAATCAGCCCATTAACAACGTTGGTCCAAGTGCGAGTTGAAACGTTCGCGCAAACAACGGCGCAGGCAACTGCTTCTGTTGCTAGTTCAACTGGGCTTAGCACTGCACAATTAACATCTGACTACACGAAAGATACCTCGGCGTCGGGTGCAACTGCCTACGCTATTGCGCAAGCGATGGTGGTTGCAACTCAAAAACAAGCCGCTGCTGCACAACTGGCAGTAGGAACAAACGCAATAGATGGAAGTGCTATTACGCAAGCTAATTTTGACAAAGCGGTTGCGAGCGCAGCAGCAAATATGCTTGCAGTCATTCTCAGCGATATTGCAAACTCAAACGCTGTAACAAGTGCAACAACACCCAAAGATAGATTAACGGCGTTACAAAATTTAGTGACTACAGATTTTCTAAAAAGTAATGGCGGCTTAACGTCTGCAGCTGGCGCACAAGTCGCTGTTGGAATACAGACTGCCGCCGTGACTCAATCTGGCAGTAGTGCTAGCAGTTATTCGCCAACGGCGACGGCTTCTTTGGCAAACTTTCAATTCACCGATAAGAACACTTGGTCTGCAAGGATTTCACAAAAAACATTGGCGGAAGCCAATCTGGATTCAAACAATGCGTACAGGTACCGCTGGGGACATTATAAAAACTATGGCGGTGGTCCGGTTTCGTGGGGTGGTAGAGGAGGCTCCCCTGCGAGAGGTGCTGATTTGCATTGGAATGGTTCTGCATGGGTAAATTGTGTCATCAATCATCAAAATACCCAAACAGCATCTGATGCTAATGGCATTGCAAATTACAACTTCTGCGACAGCTTGTCAACTGGGGTCGTTAACTCTAAAGCGCCAACCAGTGCTACGTTTGATGTCGGTGGACAGTTAATGAATAGTGTCTATTTAGATAAAATATCAGCGGCAAATTTCACGAATATAAAGATAGGTGATGGTACGGTATCAAGCGTCAATTCATTGCTTGGTGCTGCTGTTTTTCCAACAGGATCGAAAATATCATACGTAACCGATACGTCCGGCACCACATCGGCCGGATACTATCCGAGCGCTGGCAATCCGGGATATGACAACACTGTGCCCCTTTCTAGTTTGGCAGATTCGGTTGGTGGAGATTTCACTTCAGGCGCAACGCAAACGGCGTGTCTCGGATCAAACCCACCTGCTACAAAACTCGAGGATTTAATAGCGCGCAACGTGGGCTTACCATGTAAGTTTGGTACTACGACCTACAAAGGATTAAACGGTGTTTCATTGATTAGCACGGAGGGCGGACAAATCCGAAATGAAAGTTGGGGTTGGACTACGCTCAGCCTGGGGACGGTTGGTACAGCAAGTGTTTCGGGTACGGCGTCCGCAGCGTCAACATACTATACGGGTAATACGGTCTTGCGTGTAGCCTTTGCTCCAAATTCCGTGGCTAATTTTTATGTATGTAAACAGCGATTTGATTACACCGTTAAAAACTGTGACCTTGCAGCATCTGGAAAATATAGTATCAATTCACTTGGCGATGGTTCTCGAACTCTGACATTTACTGGTTTACCATCCATTGCGGCAAGTTTGGGCTGGGAAAGGGTCTTTGTTGAGCGTAATAATTTAGTTTACTGGGGCTATAAAGATTTGCCGAGTACAGGTGTTTCTGCCCGCCTTAACAAGGCTGCACTTGACGCTTTGTTTGCCCAGTTAGGTTTGAATGCCGTAAGCTATTTCAACGGCTTGAATGGCGGATTTGATCCCGCATCAATGATTACACTAAACAATCTTGCATACGCTGGAGATTACAGAGGCGCGATTGTTGCCAACGGTTTCACCAGTGGCAGCATTAGCGCGACTGTCGGTGCAGATGGCAAAAATTCATGTTCAGGCACCGCCCCTTTTAAGAGTCCCGCTACCCAAGGAGTAACATTTACATGCACGTTCACATTGACGCCAGTGGTTTCAGATAGCACCTCTGCCAATTTGGTCATAACTCTGTCAGATGGAACTATTGCTGCCGGTAGCATAAGTTACTACACCGGCGCTATAAGCGGTGGGACATGGAGTAAGACAAACGCTACGCCTTCGTCTGGAACTTTTACTGGAAGTAGGATTTAAGTTCTCGTCCGAGCGATTAAGTATTTAAATCCTATAATTTGAAAAGCCAATTAGATTCTTGACTTTTAGTATGTGCGGGTATGTCGTTTAAAACGACACCACCACACCACCCCTGCCACCACGTACCCCTACACAAATTCACCCCCCGACCGTGAAGTGTCGGTTCAACCCGACACTTGCGAGTCGCCCCCTGACTGCCGACTGTCGGGTTTTTCCTGTGCCCCAATAGCCATGAGCCCCATTTGTTCAATTTGGAACAAGCATCAAACCAACTTCACCGCCCTACGCTTGGTATCGTCATTGACGGTGATGTAGCGTTGCGTGGTGGCGATTGATTTGTGCCCCGCAAGTGCAGCCAATACAAACACACTGACTCCCTGTCCCGCCAGTGATGTTAAAAATGTCTTGCGTCCGCTGTGGCTGCTGCCACCAGCGATACCAGCCCGCTTGTAAATCCAAAAGAAGTTCTGGGTGAGGGTGTTTGCACTGAACGCACACCTATCGCCCCTATTGGTGGGAAACAGGGGGAAGTTTGCGGGACGAACGGTTCTCTGTTGGATGTAAGCAGCAAGTTCTGCCTGTAGCCTGCTGTTGAGGTAAATGGTTCTTGCATGGTTGTGCTTGGTGCGATGGGCTGCAAGGTAAATCTCACCATGCACGGTGCCATCATGGTCCAGTACATCACCCAATGTCAAACTCGAAACCTCTCCGACGCTTAAACCTGTGGCGAGTGTCATCATCAGCATGGCACTAGTACGATGTGCAAACTAGCGGTTTGGCCAACTAAAGGGCAGCCGCCTACAGACTTTGATTGGTATCGAATAATGCAGCGTAATTGAAATTCGTACGTGAATATACTAAAATGCTTTACCTCTTTGCGATTTTTGCGAGGTTATTTTCATTTTATTAATTGTTTTAGGAAATGATATGCAGAAAGCTAAAAAATTCTTTTTTGCTGTAGGTTTACTTTCTGGCGCCCAGATGGCGATGGCGGAAGGCCTTTACGTTGTGGGCTCATTAGGCGCAGGTATGCCAGCCAGCAGCCTGAAGACGGATGGTGATACTGCCGCAACGGCCGCAGGCTTGCAAAGTGTAAGCAGTTCAGTGGCAAACGGCACTTTGATGTCAGGTGCGCTAGGCTACGCATTCAATGATTCTTTTGCTATTGAAGCGGGTTACATCGATAGCGGGACTATGAAATACACTGGCAGCGCAAAAATCCCTGGCGGCGCAGCTGTAACACTAGACGGAAATGCCAAGGTAAGCGGAACCCATATTGCAATTTTGGGAGCTGCGCCAATGAATGATAAATTTTCTGTATTTGCGAAGATCGGTTATTCTATGTCTACCGTTACCGAGGAAGGAAGCGTCGTTGCTGCTGGTCAATCCTTCGCGATTCCGAAAACTTCGGAAAATCGAAATAGTGTAAGCTGGGGAATTGGTGCCGCATACAAAATAACTGATCAATTTAGTGTCAGAGCGGGATATGATAATTACTTTAAAGATGTGTCGGGGTTGAGTGCAAGTTTGGTATTAAAGTTCTAACAATTTAACGAGACACCTACACAATCGTCCCACTCAAGCCTTTGCCCAGGAAATCCGCTACCTGCTGGTGGATTACCTGTCAAATGCTCCTTTGCACCGGTACGTGGCACGGCACAGAGGCTAAGGACATCAGATATTTGCGTGTATGGGTAGATGGAAAGACCGGTGGCAGGTGGCTGATAGTCCGGCACGAGGCGGTGTCGGTGCTGAAGCGGCTGCACCAGCGGCAAGCAGATATACAGCAAATGGAGTTTGAAGACTTGTTTCAGCAGAGATTAAGACAGAAATTATTCCGTACCCATGATGGTTATCAGCCTGTTAGTTTGAACGGCACGTTTAGGCGACTCTTGCGGGATGCTGGCTTATTGGTGGATGGGGCAGGGAAAACCGAATCCTGTATTCACTAAGACACACTTATGCTACGGAGGCACTGCTGGCAAACAGGACGCACATACATACGCTGGCACGGCAGATGGGTAATAGCGCGGCGATGATTGAGCGGCACTACAGCAAATGAACGGCTACTATGGCGGCGGATAGCTTGGCTTGGAATTTTTAGGGTTAGCGAAGTGTCTTTTTAAAGGACAGCTACGATTACATAAACTTTGGAGTTTTAAAAATGAAGCACATTCCCGTACTGATGTTCGCAATAGTGGTTGCTTTAACGGCTTGCGGTGGTGGTGGTGGTAGTGGTGGTGGTGGTGGTGGTAGCTCCTCTGGCCCACTCCCACCCCTTACGATTACCTCTAGCAATTACGCTGACGTTGCCACAAATTCCGTCACGCAGGCAAATGGGGCGTCTAGCACATCGTCACTGGGTACGAGCATAGTGGGAGTGCAAATCTCGCAACCCGAGTCAATTGCTTTGAAAAATATTGCTTTATCCACAGCAACCACTCTGCTAGATAACTGGGCCATGTTTGACAATTCAACTATTGTTGGAGCGGTCACATCAAAAACAGTCAATTGCTCCGGGGGTGGTACTGTAAGCGCAAGCGTCAACGCCGCCAACAGCAACGCCCCCACCGCTGGTGACAGTATAAGTGCTACATTTACCAATTGTTACGAGAACCGTGTTCGTAACAACGGATCACTTTCAATTGTTATCAATCGTTACAGTGGTAATCTTTCGACCTCTGGCTCAGCTTCTTTAACGATGAAATTCAATAATTTCACTGCCGGTAGTGGCGCCGTTGACGGAAGCATTAACATGGACATGACTATTTCTAGCGCGACAGTTCGCACTGTGACACTTGCTATGCCGAATATTCAGATCACCTCGAATGGAGATTCTTTCTCTTTCACCGAATTTAGTATGACAGCTTCTGTGAATGGTTCATCTTCAAGTTTGAACATGCTTGGAACCATTTCGTCCTCCAGATATGGCGGTTCCGTAGTTATAAGCACTCCAACCACATTTGCTATAGATTCTTTAAAAAGAGTCACAGGAGAAATTATTCTTACAGGTAAAAACAAAACAAAGGCAAGGATAATTGGACGAGGAGCCACAAGTGTTGTAATCGAGGCAGATACTACCGGTAACGGCACATATGACACAAATAAAACGGTAACTCTGGCCAGTCTAGGGCTCTAATTGGCAAATACTGCCTATGCTTTGCAGGCCGCAAGTTTGGCACTATTGATTGTTGCAAACTCTGGCGTAACTGCACAGGAATTGGGGTTGCCAAGCGCCATCGATGAGAAAGCGCGCTGGGCTTTAGCATTAACTGGTGGCGTTTGGGGCAGCAAATGGCAAGAGAATTTAAGTGGCTCATCTCGGCATGTCTATGAACGAGCCACTCTTCCAGTTGTGGCATTAGAACTAAATAGAAATACTGCTAACGATAATGTTAAGTTCCGGTTCAATTCAAGTTATGGAAAGAGCATCTATGACGGTTGGACAAGCACTGGCCAAGCGATCATGTCTACCAGTGATATAGATATGCGTGGTGCTCAGGTGGAGTACCAGTGGAAACTATCTCCAGACCTTGCTTGGGGCTTTCGTGCTGAACACGAATTATTTAGCCGCCAAATTAATGGGGTAGCAGCGATAAAGGGCTATCTTGAGGAATACACGCGGTCTTCATTACTTGTTGGCGGAACAAAAGCTATTCAATTCTCTGGTGGCGCTAGTCTCAATTTAGCAGCCTGGTATGGCGGCGGTGAAGGGCACAAGATGAGGCTGATGTTAGATCCTTATGAACCGGCTACCGTAAGACTCGGCAGCACCAGAAAGATGGATGTTTCGGCAACGTGGCAAGCACCGCTTGATCGCAACGATCAGTCGAAATGGGACTTCATTGGTCAGCTCGCATTCAAACGGTCTGAAACAGGGCAAAGTGAAGTTGGAGACTTAAAAAATCAAGGCCGTTCTATTGGGACATTTATCCAACCTAGTACCGAAAGTTCCGGCTGGCAGGTATCGATAGGTATCGCTTGTACCTGGTGAATTACATTTTGAAATTCTCCAGATTGCACTATCGGTTTATGGCGATGCGACGCGGGTATGGGTGGATGGCAAGACTGGTGGCAGGTGGCTGATAGCCCGGCACGAGGCGGTGGCGGTGCTGAAACGGCTGCACCAGCGGCAAGCAGACATACAGCACGTGGAGTTTGAAGACTTGTTCCAGCAGAGGTTATGTCAGAAATTATTTCGCATCCATAAAGGTTATCAGTCTGTAAGTTTGAATGGCACGTTTAGGCGGCTCTTGCGGGATGCTGGTTTATTGGTGGATGGAGCAGGGAAAACTCGCACACTTTATTCGCTAATACATACCTATACTACGCAGGCACTGCTGGCGAACAGGACGGACATACACACGCTGGCTAGGCAGATGGGCAATAGTGCGGCGATGATTGAACGGCACTACAGCAAATTAACGGCTACTATGGCGGCGGATAGGTTGGTTTACGTGTTTGCTTGGGTTAATGCCGTATTGTTTTAAACGACATATAAGATTAATAAAAGTTGGAGGAGAGATGAAGATTATCACTTGGGTAATAACTGCGATATCTGTCGTACTAGCCGGATGTGGCGGTGCTGGTGAGGTCGTAAACCAAACTAGTGATGGTTATACGGTCGAGAGCGGACTGGCACAAAAAGGTCCCCTTGTGCGTGGATCAGGCGTGACCTTGAATGAATTGAATGCGGTCAATCTGCAACCAAATGGTAAAAGTTATACCTTCGAGGTCAAGGACGACAGTGGAAAGTTTTCACCGGCTGGAATAACGTTTTCTAGCGCCCTAATCGAGTCCACTGCACTTGGTTATTACTACGATGAATCGAAGGCCAGCAAATCGACCTCAATGGTGTATCTGCGGGGCCTGAGTAATCTTGCAATCAACGCCGACAAAGCGGTTAATGTCAACCTGCTTACTTCGTTCACCAAAGATCGTATTAAGAAGTTAGTAACCGCCACTCCTCCGATGGGCTTTGCGTTAGCCCGAGCTCAGGCCGAACGAGAGCTATTGGCGGCATTCTTTATTTATAACCGAGCAGATATTTTCAATGGACTGAAATTCAATAATGTAATTGAATCTGCTAATTTTATGGAGTTGAACTTGGGGGCGGCAAGAACTTCAGATCAAATTCTGTCTGCGATTTCTGGATTAGTTACCGCAATGCAAACCTCTGGCGCGGATTTGAATTATTTTATAAATCAGGTTGAGACAGACTTAGCCGACGATGGATTGCTCAATAACTCACCCGGATTTACGACTGCTGTCTTGCAACAACTTTTAGATGCATCGCGGACCGCTAATATGCAGAGCATCGCCAGTAATTTGAACGAGTTTTACAAAACCAACTATAAATCCACCGACCTAAGTCAGTGGCTAGACAGCTCAGGTGGTGTTGATAAAGTGATAGATAAATATAAGTTTTCAGCCACCAATGTGCCTGTCGGTTGGGTCAGCAAATCACCTGCCTACATCACGGGCGTTGAAGATATCGGACAGTGTTTTTCAGTCGGCTCGCTTACCGGCGCAAGCGGTGGTCTTTATGTGGGTACCACTATGGCAGCTAGCACTGTTTACAAAGTGACGGCTAAAGGCACGAGTCTATATCTGGGTTTGTCTGCAAGTGCCGCCGGGGCTGCAAGCGGCTTCATACAACGGTTTACGCCAACGTCAACTACTTGCCCTTCGACAATTCCGACAGGCATCACAGCCGTGAGAGTGCAAAAGTACTCGATCACTGCGATAGTTGTGAACCCACTGGAAATCAGTAGCCTACAGAATTTTTGGCCAAGTACCTCTTTTGCGTTATTGGCAAACGGCAATTGGGCAATGGCTCATCGACGTAGCAATGCATTAATGACACTATCTGTACTTGATGGAGCGCCTGGAAATTTTGGGAGAATATTATGGTCGATTGATTCCAATCAAGGGTTTTCGATGGATTATATTTATTTCCACCATGATTTATCGGTGGATGCCAATCAGAAAATTTTGTGGCCAAACGGATGTGAGATTTCCTCGGTCAGTACATCAGGAATTGTTGCTTGGAAATACACTGACGAAACTTGCTCATCCAGTAGTTCCCCACTTTACTTTGCGGCATTGCCGTTGGCTGATGGCGACGTACTTGCGATCAATCAAGCGAATATTACCAAGTTGAATTCAAAGGGTGTCGTTAGGTATAAAAAGCAAATAAGCAATAGTGCGCCTATAAATGCGCCGGTTTGGATGGCCGATGCGGTGATGGCCAAAGATGGTAATGTGCTAGTAATCGCTGGTACACAAGGCATGAGTGAGTGCGTAAGCGCTGGGAATGCTAATTGTTATTTCCTGATGAAAATACGTGTTTCTGATGGGAGCATTTTGTGGCGCAAACCCATTCTAACCAGTGGTTTCAATTCGAGCTTTACCATTCGATTGGTAAAACTTAGCAACGATAATCTCTATGTGGCAGGCAACGGAACGTCATTAATAACTAAAAAAGATTCATATTGGTTGTTGAAAATGAATGAAGACGGAGTCATAGCCGCAGAGTATGATTTGGCCGCTTCGTCCAAGTTTGTGACTGTGCAAACTGAAACGGTTATTCCGATTTTGAGTACTGATGGCTCTAACTTGTATGCAATAGCTGGATGTAGCTATTACTGCGTGCCCCGAGCTTTAAAAATTACGCAAAGTGGACAGATATCTTGGTTTTCTGATTTGCCAAATACCGAATGGTACGGCATAGCCAATGCAATTGCTGCGGACCGATATGGTGGAATATTGGTCGGTGGTATAAATCAACCCGCACCTGATACCTTTGGATGGTTACGGTATTATTTTCCTTAGTTATTTCGGGCTTAGGATTTAAACTTGAATAAATCTTTAAGATCTGGGTAGTGGTCGATGTACATCATTTCCCCAGTCAGAAATTTTTCGCATCCATAATGGTTATCCACCTGCGAGTCTGAGCCGCACGTTGAGGGGACTGCTAAGGGACGCTAGTTTATTGGTGGATGGGGCAAGGAAAACCAGAACCCTGTACTCGCTAAGACATACCTATACTAAGCAGACACTGCTGGCGAAAAGGACGGATATACACACGCTGGCTCGGCAGATGTGCAATAGTGCGGCGATGATTGAGCTTCTCTAGCGCAAATTAACCGCTAATATGGCGGCTAATAGGTTGGTTTGAAGTGTTGTTTAAATCGACATGCAGTTAAGCCGTAAGATTCTTCAATAGTGCCATTACCGCTTGAGGTTGTACATTGGCTTGAGCCAGCATGGCATTGGCTGCCTGTTGGATGATTTGATTTTTTGCCAAGCTGGTTGTTTCAATAGCGTAGTCAGCGTCAATGATGGTGCTACGCGATTGCGTAGCATTTGAAGAGATATTCGTTACGTTATCTGCTGCGTATGCCAGCCTATTGATATAACTTCCAAGTGTGGATCTTGAAGAGTTAATCGCATTGATAACTAAATCAATTGCTGAAAGTGCGCTGCTGGCGAGTGCGAAACTTGAAATATCGATGATCCCTGCATTTGTCTGAACATTTTCAGCGGAGAGTGCTATTAAATTTGAATCACTCGTTCCAGCGCCAATTGCGGTAAATGTACTTCCAGGCACTGTTGAAGTCAATATAATGTCATTGCCGACTCGGCTTGCACTAAGGTTGAGAATGGCACCTCCAGATATCTGGGCCGCAATTGCGCTTTCAAGATTGAATGCACAAGCAGTGGCCGAATTGCCGGGGGCAGAGGTGACCGTTACGCCATCGATAGAAACGGATGCGGTGACTGGTGTGGCGTTTTGGTACTGAACCAAATTGCTAAGGTTGCTTACTTGTCCGCTGGTCAGTACCGGGGGCACGCTAGAGTTGGCGGTAACGTTGTCGATATATAGGTTAGCCCCCGCAGCTTGACCGCCTGAGGCATCCCAACTTCCTGAAGAGAATACAAACTTGTAATCACCAGAGCTTGCTACTGTGTGAGAAACAGCTGTCCAAGGACGGGTGTCCTGAGCGGATGCCCCTGTAACATTTAAAAGTTCTTCTGTATCACCTGTCTGTGTATTTAATATATAGGCATACACATCGAATGCGTCTGCGCCTCCAATTGCTCGCCAATCAAATGTTATGGTATCGCCTGAGTTCAAGGGGATTGAGTTATTACTAACTAACACCGGACCATGCAAAACACCGCCTACCATGGGTGGGTTATTGGTTACGCCATTCAAATTGGAGCTCATCTGAACGGAAAGTCCTGTACCGGTCGCCGTTGTGGAAGATAAAAAAGTATGAAATGTTCCGCTTCCACCCGCACTTTCTATTCCGCCGAGGGGCGCTGTAATGGTGTCAATGGGTGTAGGCCATCCAGCGACAGTATTTGTCCCATCGAGCCTAACCCTCTGGTTCATGGCAGTCCAACCGGGAATAGCTGTGGATCCCGCACTACCATTATCAAAATTGCCATTATCGAATTGTTGCTGCAAATTGATTCGAAGTGCCTTGCCCGCCGTTCCATCGAGTTGGCTATCGATGGTGCCAATTTGCATGGCTGCGGATCCATTACCCCGATAGACGTTCATTCCAATTATCGAAATAGCATCATTGGTTAAATTTGGCATTAGTACTCTTATTACACTAATGGTCTCGCCCGTGGTACCAAGATCTGTATATTCAATATAACTAGCAGTTTGATTCATCAGCGGGGATGGATTGGGCGGTGTTGTAATAGATAATTTAGTTACTTGAGTAGAACTTAAATTGCTAGCGCCAAGATCCTCCAATTTCGCTGATGGAATCGTAACTTGCATATCCACATCAGTATTCGAGCCAATTTGAATTGGATTTGAATAGCTTCCATCTAGTAACTTTTGATCGTTCCACATCGTTGTATCCACGACTTGACTGATAGCAGATTGAAGTTGCTGACATTCTTGGTTGAGGTATCCACGTTGAACGTCGCTGTAGGTTCCGTTCGATGCTTGGACCGCCAACTCACGCATGCGCTGAAGCATGTTGGATACTGAATTCAATCCACCTTCAGCGGTTTGAACTAAATTAATCCCGTCATTGATATTACGAACCGCTTGGTTAAGCCCCCGAATTTGGGACGTCATATTTTGCCCAATTGCCAAACCTGCAGCGTCATCTTTTGCGCTATTGACTCTTACGCCAGTGGATAGGCGTTCCATCGCAGTGGCAGTTGAACGGGCGTTGGTCTGCAAGGCGTTCTGTGAATACAGCGCAGCAGTGTTGGTTCCAACGACAAGGGACATGGACAGCCTCAAGCAAAGGTAGCCACCAATCGTTTTGGGTTTCATTGCACTGGTTAGGAGACGGGCGTGCAGTGTCGTAAACCCCACAGCAGGTGGAATATCACTTTATTCCTAGCGAATTGCGTGCCAATTCTTTGCAAGTCGTCGGTTCAACGCGGCATATGCAGGAAATGCTGCCGAATATTCAATTCGAAGACAATTAATGTTGTTTAGAGACCACTAAGTCGCAAGCATTTCCGGCCTACCAAACCCCGGGGCGATGCAGAGGCTTGTTGCCGGTTATCCCGGTATTGCAATGACAACTGCCGACTCATCTACTGCGGCCATTGCCAAATGTCCCTCTACAAGCGATTCGGTTTCCATGCAAAAGCCAACCAGGTTGACTCCAGGCGCAAGGGCAATAGATGTCTCGCTGCCCGCAGAGGCAGATGTGGCACTCAGAACTTGCCCGTGAATGAGGTTCATGCTAGCGGGGCCTTGAAGACCCGTTCCGATAGTCACGGCAGTCGCTTTGCATAGTGCCAGCGCAGGCATTCCCACACGCAGTCCTAAGAGCTCCGCACTTTCCTTGGTAATTCTTGAAATCAGTGTCGTTCCATTAGCCAACTCAAGTTGGACCTGGGCCATACCTAATTTTTTCGTGATTGCCTTGATGCGACAAGGTAGCTGATTGCGCATACTTGTTCGCAGTTCGAGTCCAAGCAGGCCCGACAGGCTTAATGTGCTGCTGCTGCTTTGCTCTAGCTGAGAAAGTACACGGGCGCGCGCTTGGTGCAAGAGGTCCGCCGCCTCTAGCAGTTGCACCCCGGCAGGCGTCAAGCGGGCACCACCGCCTCCGCTGCCCCCTACCGCTTTTTCTAACAGGGGAGAGCCCGCCAAATTACTTAGCGTTTCCAAGGCTTGCCAAGCGGCCTTATAGCTGACACTGGCGCTACGTGCCGCTTCGGAAATGGAGCCTAGCTCTCCAATACGTCTGAGGATGTCAAGCCGCTTGTCTGTGGCCTCGTGCCCCAACGCCTGGGACAAATGCAATACGCTTTTCTTTTTCATAGGGCTTTTGCCTAGGGTTTTCGCTATGCCAAATTGGGATAGCGGTGATACACTCGTTATTCTAATTTTGAATAACGATGCACCGATTGTCCAAAATAACCGCATGGGTAACGGCATTATTTTGTTGCTCGCTACAGGTGGGCGCTGCCGAGCTAAGTATTGCCGTGGCCGCCAACTTCGCAGTCCCGATGCAAAAAATTGCGCAGGCCTTTGAGCAGGAAACCGGCCACAAAGCCATTCTGTCCTTTGGATCGACCGGAAGTTTTTATGCACAGATTCGCCATGGCGCGCCTTTTCAGATTCTTCTGGCTGCCGATGACGAGACACCCATCAAGATCGAGAAAGAGGGACTAGGCGTTGCAGGTAGCCGATTTAGCTATGCGATGGGCAAACTGGTTCTGTGGAGCAAGCAGCCTGGTCTGGTGGATGACAAGGGTGAAATTCTGCGTACCGGTAAATTCGAGCGTATCGCCATCGCCAATCCCAAACTGTCACCTTATGGCACAGCGGCTATGGAGGCTTTGACCACGCTAGGCCTTGTCCAAGAGATTAGGCCAAAAATTGTTCAAGGTGAGAATATCGCGCAGACCTACCAGTTCGTTGCTACTGAGAACGCGCAATTGGGTTTTGTCGCTTTGTCCCAAGTGCTTACAGAGGGCAAGATTGCACAAGGGTCCGGATGGATTGTTCCAGCCAAGCTACACCCGCCCATCCAGCAAGATGCCATCTTGCTCGTCCGGGGAACTGACAATCCGGCAGCCATGTCTTTCATGCGTTTTTTGCGCAGTGATCGGGCCAGGCTGCTCACCCGTTCCTACGGTTACGAATGATGAAAAATAATTCAACCGTCACAAAACAACATGCGTCGCAAAGCCCATGAATTTTCCTTTGAACAAAGATGCCTGGGACGCAATTTGCCTAACGCTTGAGTTGGCGGCGTGTACGACGGTTATTTTGTTGGTGCTAGCGACTCCCTTGGCATGGTGGTTGGCTCAAACGCAGTCCAAGTGGCGCGCGCCCATTAGCGCCCTGGCGACCTTGCCATTGGTGCTGCCACCCTCCGTGCTCGGCTTCTACCTCTTGGTGGCCATGGGGCCACACGGGCCGCTGGGGCAACTCACGCAGGCATTGGGCTGGGGCGTTTTGTCATTCACTTTCACAGGTTTACTGATCGGTTCCGTTATTTTTTCACTGCCATTTGCGGTGCAGCCCATGCAAAACGCATTTGAAGCCATCGGCAAGCGTCCGATGGAAGTGGCGTTCACACTGGGAGCCGGACCTATTGACGCGTTTTTTTCGGTGGCATTGCCGCTGGCACGGCCTGGGCTGCTCACTGCCGCCATTTTGAGTTTTTCTCATACGGTGGGTGAGTTTGGTGTGGTTCTCATGATCGGTGGCAACATTCCTGACAAAACGCGCGTGGTATCGACGCAGATTTACGGGCACGTCGAAGCTATGGAATACGCACAGGCGCATTGGTTGGCCGCTGGTATGCTGGTTTTCTCATTTTCAGTGTTGTTGGCTTTGTCATTGTTGCGTAAGCGCATTGGACAGGTGCTTCCATGACCGTCGCATATGGCCTACGCATTCGAGCGCATTTAGCGCGCAGTGACTTTCATTTGGATGTCGATCTCGAACTTCCCCCCAAGGGAATCACAGTCCTTTTTGGTCCCTCGGGTTCAGGTAAAACCAGCTTGTTGCGCTGTGTCGCGGGGCTTGAACGGCCTAGCAATGGGCTGATACGCTTGGGGCAGGAACTTTGGCAGGATGAATCCCGCGATGTTTTCGTTCCACCCTGGGAGCGGGACCTAGGCTATGTATCCCAAGAGGCTAGTCTTTTTGGGCATCTAGACGTGCAAAAAAATGTGGACTACGGGCTCAAACGATCAGGAAAGCCGGGATCTGCTAAAGCGCGTTCTGGAGCAATTGAATTACTGGGCATCGGGCACCTGATGCATCGTCATCCGGCCAATTTGTCTGGCGGTGAACGGCAACGGGTTGCCATTGCCCGAGCACTAGCAACTCAACCTAGGCTCTTGCTGCTAGACGAGCCGCTTGCAGCATTGGACTTGGCGCGTCGTCACGAGATTCTTCCATGGCTTGAAAAGATGCGTGACGAGTTGAGCATGCCTATGCTCTACATCACGCACTCTGCTGACGAACTAGCCCGTTTGGCCGACTATCTGGTGGTGTTGGACAAGGGCTCGGTGAAAGCCTACGGTGCGGCCCAAGACGTTCTGGCAAGTGTCGAAAGTCCGGTAATTGTTGGAGAAGATACCGGCATCGTACTTCGCGGCACGGTAGTAGGGCGCGACGCACTTTGGCATTTGTCGCAGGTTGCGTTTCCTGGCGGATATCTTTGGGTGCGTGATAACGATATGGCGCAAGGGCGGCAAGTTCGTCTGCGGATTCTTGCCAGAGATATCAGTATCTCGACGCACGAGCCGCAGGATACAAGTATTCAAAATCATTTGATGGGGAGCATCCAAGCGATTGTGGACGACGTCCATCTTTCGCAGGCATTGGTACGAATTCGCTGTGGAGATTCGATCCTTTTGGCCCGGGTCACCAAAAGAGCGATAAGCATGCTAGACCTCAAAACTGGTGATGAAGTATGGGCACAGGTTAAATCAGTGGCAGTTATTGCGTAGCTGATGTGATCTGCCCATGCGCCGATGTCAGCTACTAAGCAAGAGCCTTTACCTTGCAACTTCCAACAAGCGATCCAAGCCCCCACTATTTATCGCCACCATCGCCCTCTCGCGCACCGCCGGCTTAGCGTGGTAGGCCACAGACAGGCCGGCTGTGGTCATCATGGGCAGGTCGTTGGCGCCGTCGCCCATGGCGATGGCTTGGGCGGGGGCGATGCCCATGGCGGCGCACGTGTGCAGCAGCATGCGGCGCTTTTCTTCGCCGTCGCAAATATCGCCCCAGGCTTGTTCCACCAGGCGACCTGTGAGCAGGCCGTCTTGCACTTCCAATACGTTAGATCGCGTCCAGTCGATGCCCAGCATGGCTTGCACGGCGTCGGTAAAAAATGTAAATCCGCCCGATACGAGTAATGTTTTCAGGCCCATCGCTTTGCAGGCGCGCACCAGTTCGGCAGCGCCGGGGTTCAGGCGCAGGCGCTCGTCTAGCACTTGCTGCATGTGCGCCACGCTTACACCGCGCAGTAGTGCAACGCGCTGGCGCAGGCTGGCTTTGTAGTCGGTAATTTCGCCGCGCATCGCCGCCTCGGTAATCGCAGCCACCTCGGCCTTGCGCCCGGCGGCATCGGCGATTTCGTCTATGCACTCGATGTTGATCAGCGTCGAGTCCATGTCAAAAGCAATGAGTTTGAAATCCGACAGGCGCAGCGGCGCGGTGATGCCTTGGAGAACCAGGCCGGGAGCAGGTGTTGTCATGGTGAGTAAGTGCAGTAGATGCGACGCAAGCAGGCGGGTGCCTTAGGCTTCAAACCAGTTTTCTATTGCGAGGCCCTGCACCCGTTCAAACTCGCGCACATTGCGCGTTACGAGGCTAAGCCCATGGGCCAGGGCCACGCCCGCAATCATGGTGTCCACCGCGCCTATGGGTGTTCCTTGGGCTTCGAGCTGTGCGCGCACCTGCGCGGCTTGGCGGGCGGCTTCCTGGTCAAAGGGAAGTAGTTCAAAACGCGCCTGAAAAAGTGCAAGTCGCGCATGCTGTGCGCTGGGGTCGCGCGCC
>Ga0214919_10004617_pt1 | contig 20038 bp, 18 predicted proteins | sample LL1503_MetaG_FD_177994 | JGI IMG/M metagenome (GOLD analysis project Ga0214919, IMG submission 177994) | Freshwater microbial communities from Lake Lanier, Atlanta, Georgia, United States - LL-1503 | ecosystem: Environmental > Aquatic > Freshwater > Lake | place: USA: Georgia | collected... | reverse complement strand
CTGCCGTCAACATGGCCAAGCAGGGCATTGAAGCTGCGCTCACAGCGCGCCGCCAAGCCTTGGCCGATGCAGAATTGTCGGTCCAACTGAAAGCAGAAGCTTTCGACGTGTCATTGCCAGGACGCCCTCTTATACAAGGCGGCCTGCACCCCGTCTCTCTCACTTTAGAACGCATAGAGCAAATTTTTGGCTCCATGGGTTTTGAAGTGGCGCAGGGCCCTGAAATTGAAACCGATTGGTTCAACTTCACTGCTTTGAACACACCTGAAGATCATCCAGCGCGTTCGATGCACGACACCTTCTACGTAGAAGGGGGTCATTTGCTGCGCACGCACACCAGTCCCATGCAAATTCGCCATGCGGTGCAACACGTCAAGCGCTTCAAAGCTCAGTTGGACGCAGGGCAGGGCATGCCTGAAATTCGCGTCATTGCACCTGGCCGCACTTACCGTGTTGACAGCGATGCGACCCACTCGCCTATGTTTCACCAATGCGAAGGTTTGTGGATTGGTGAGAACGTCAGTTTCAAAGACTTGAAAGTGGTGTTCACCGATTTTTGTCGAACGTTTTTCGAAAGCGACGATTTGGTTCTGCGCTTTCGGCCCAGTTTCTTTCCCTTCACAGAACCCAGCGCAGAAATTGACATTCAATTCCAGACCGGTCCTTTGTCCGGTCGCTGGTTAGAAGTGGCTGGCTCTGGCCAAGTGCACCCTAACGTGGTTCGCAACATGGGTCTTGACCCAGAAAAATTCATTGGCTTTGCCTTTGGCATGGGCCCGGACCGTCTCACCATGCTCCGATATGGCGTCAATGATTTGCGCTTGTTCTTCGATGGCGACGTTCGTTTCTTGAGTCAATTTCAATAAATTAAAGACCATGCAATTTCCTGAATCTTGGCTGCGTGAGTTTTGTAACCCACCCCTCACTACAGAACAACTTGCTGAAACGCTCACCATGGCGGGCTTGGAAGTTGAAGAACTGCAACCGGTTGCGCCGCCATTTTCCAGCGTCGTTATTGGTGAAATCAAAAGTGCAGAGCAGCACCCTAATGCCGATCGCTTGCGCGTTTGCCAAGTCGATGTCGGACAAGCTAGCTTGCTCAACATTGTGTGTGGCGCGCCCAACGCACGCGTAGGCATACGCATTCCATGTGCCATGGTGGGCGCTGAGTTGCCTCCTGGCGAGGATGGCAAACCTTTCCAAATCAAGGTGGGCAAATTGCGCGGCGTAGAAAGCCAGGGCATGTTGTGCTCGGCCAAAGAACTCAAAATTGCAGATGATCATGGCGGCTTGTTAGAGTTGCCCGCTGATGCGCCCATTGGTGAAAGCATTCGCACTTATTTGAAGTTGGACGATACGCTGTTTACGCTCAAACTCACGCCCAATTTGGCACATTGCTTGAGTGTCTACGGCATTGCCCGTGAGGTGTCTGCTTTAACGGGTACGCCCTTGAAAGCACCCCAATTCAAAACACTTGTGACACAAGTTCAAGATACATTGCCCGTGGCAGTTCAAGCCACTGACTTGTGTGGCCGATTCAGTGGCCGTGTTGTGAAGGGCGTCAACCCCAAAGCCCAAACGCCCGCATGGATGGTTGACCGTTTGGCGCGATGTGGCCAGCGCAGTGTGAGCCCTTTGGTCGACATTTCAAACTACGTGATGTTTGAGTTTGGCCGGCCGTCTCATATTTTTGACCTGAACAACATTCACGGCGGTTTGCAAGTTCGCTGGGGCCGCGCCAATGAGTCATTGAAACTGCTCAATGGCAACACAGTGACCGTTGACGACAAAGTGGGTGTGATTGCCGACGACGCTCAAGTGGAGTCCTTGGCAGGCATCATGGGTGGTGATGCCACTGCCGTGTCAGATAACACGCAAAACATTTACATCGAGGCTGCTTACTGGTGGCCCAAGGCCATTGCAGGCCGTTCACGCCGTTACAACTTTTCAACTGACGCGGGTCATCGCTTTGAGCGCGGTGTCGACCCTGAAAGCACAGTTGAACACATTGAGCGCATTACCCAATTGGTGATTGATATTTGCGGCACACCTGCAACGCAAATTGGTCCGGTTGATGATCAAAAGTTGAACATGCCTGTTCGCAAGCCCGTCACATTGCGTGTTGCGCGTGCCAACAAAGTCATCGGCATGGCGCTGAGCCAAAAGCAATGTGCCGATGCACTGCGCGGTTTGGGTTTTGAAGTTGCTGAAACAGAAGGATTGATCACGGTCAATCCTCCCAGCTGGCGCTTCGATCTGGAAATTGAAGAAGACCTTATTGAGGAGGTGGCGCGCATGGTGGGTTACACCCAATTGCCCACCACGCCACCCCTGGCACCTATCACTGCCAAAATTCGGAAAGAAAATGTGCGCGGCCCGTTTGCCGTTCGCCGCAGCTTGGCAGCGCTGGGTTATCAAGAGACCATCAACTTCAGCTTTGTGGAAGAGCGTTGGGAGCATGAGCTGGCGGGAAACCCCAACCCTCTTAAATTGCTCAACCCCATTGCCAGTCAAATGAGTGTGATGCGCACCAGTTTGCTCGGGTCTTTGTTGCAAGTGGTGAAGTTCAACCTCGATCGCAAAGCCGATCGCGTGCGTGTCTTTGAATTGGGACGGGTGTTTTTGCGCGATGCCACGGTGAAAGATTCAGACACCACTGTGGAAGGCTTGAACCAACCCATGCGTGTGTCGGGCGCAGCTTATGGTCCTGTGTCTTCCACTTCTTGGGGCGGCAAGGTTCGCAACGTCGATTTCTTTGACGTGAAAGGCGAGGTCGAAGCATTGCTAGCGCCCGCCAAGCCGGTGTTCGTGTCGTCCGAGCATCCTGCCATGCACCCAGGTCGTTGTGCGCAAGTTTCATTGCACGGCAAAGTCATTGGCCATGTGGGGGAGTTGCATCCTCGTTGGCGTCAGTCGTGGGACCTGCAGCAGGCGCCTATTCTGTTTGAACTCGATTTGGAGGCCGTCCTTGAAAGAGAAGTGCCAGTGGCGCAAGGCGTCGCAAAATTCCAAGCCGTAGAGCGAGACATTGCGGTGGTGGTGGCCGAAAAAGTAACTCACGCTGAATTGATGGCCGCGGTTCACGACGCGCCTACAGCAGGGCTACTTCGAAGTGCCGTCTTGTTTGATGTGTTTCGGCCTCAGGCCACACTGGGTGTGGAAAAAAGTTTGGCTGTGCGACTTGTTTTGAACAGCGAAGAAGCCTCATTGACAGATGTGCAAATTGAATCCACAGTCAGGTCTGTGTTGGATCATTTGGCATTGAAGTTATCAGCCCGTTTGCGTACCTGATGTTTGCCTGAAAGTGGATATGAATTTTTCTGTTGAAAGCCTCGAAACGCCAGCGCTTACCAAGGCCCATTTGGCTGATTTGTTGTTCGAACAAATCGGTCTGAACAAGCGGGAATCAAAGGACATGGTTGATTCTTTCTTTGATTTGATTGCCACGCAATTGGTTCAAGGTACGGATGTCAAAATTTCTGGATTTGGCAATTTCCAAATTCGAGAAAAAGCGCCGCGCCCAGGTCGCAACCCTCGCACCGGTGAACTGATCCCCATTGAAGCCAGGCGGGTGGCCACCTTTCATGCCAGCCACAAGCTCAAGGCGGTCATTCAAGGCGATGAAAAATTGTCAGACTGACGCGCACTGAGGCTCTCTGATGTGCAGCGTCCTCCAAATATTTTCTTGAATCCTTCAAAAATTTAATCTCTGGCCCCTTTACTCGGGCCCCATGCTTAGAGTAAGCTTGTAATCCCCCAAGCAAGTTAGTGATTTCAATGGAGAACTCCCTCCCGTCTATTCCAGCCAAGCGCTACTTCACCATTGGTGAGGTGGGCGAGCTTTGCGGAGTCAAGCCGCACGTGCTGCGCTATTGGGAGCAGGAATTCACGCAACTTCGCCCGGTCAAGCGCCGCGGTAACCGCCGTTATTACCAGCACCACGAAGTGCTCATGATTCGCCGCATTCGCGATTTGCTTTATGAGCAAGGTTTCACCATCAGTGGTGCTCGCAACAAAATGCAAGAACTGGCTCAATCTCAAAAGGGTTTGCGTAAAGATGCGCTTGAACTAAGCGCTGCAGATGATGACACCCTGGATGATTTCAACGAGGACACGGCCGCTTTTTCAGAGGGTGAGCAAAGCTCTGTGATGGCCATGGAAAGTGCGCAGCGAGCATCTCAGCTGCAAGCTTCAAGCAGCCTGCCAACCTTGCGCCGTGAATTGATGGATATCAGAGACTTGCTCTCAAATTAGCGTATTCTCGGGCTATAATTTAAAGCTTGTCGGCGTGTAGCGCAGCCTGGTAGCGCACTTGCATGGGGTGCAAGGGGTCGCGAGTTCGAATCCCGCCACGCCGACCATTGATGTTAGAAAAAAGCTCTTAAGAATTGATCTTCAGAGCTTTTTTCTTGGCACCTCAAGAAGTCTCAGGTTTGACTTGCGGCACCGCACCCTGCTCAGACTGAATGTTGATGGCCATCGGACCCTTGGGGCCATCGGTTAATTCAAAACTGACCCTGGCACCTTCTTTGAGGCTTTTAAAGCCTTCCATGGTGATGGCAGAAAAGTGCGCAAAAGCGTCTGGGCCACCACCATCGGGCTGAATAAATCCAAATCCCTTGGCGTCATTGAACCATTTCACTGTTCCGTTGAGCATGCATGTCTCCATCCGTTTGATTTATAGAGGACATTTAAAGCACTGTTTTTGACGTTGTCAATTCAAGGTTTACCCGACTGATGCAAAATTGTTGCATTGCGGCATAAGGACTTTTTAGGGGGTCGGCGCAGAACCCCGCTCAGCCTCTATAGAATGAAATCATGGCAACAGAGAAACCCAAGAAACCAAATTCACCAAACCCGCCAGGATCGGTTGGGGAGCCTGCTCGTACCCCCGGAAATAGCGATTCTGTGGTTTTAGAAAGACGGCCTGCCAAAGTCGGGCCGCCTCAGATGTACCAAGTGGTCATGCTGAATGACGACTACACCCCCATGGAGTTTGTTGTTTTGGTGCTTCAAGAGTTTTTTAACAAAGACCGAGAAGCCGCCACGCAAATCATGTTGAAAATTCACTTGGACGGCAAGGGCGTTTGTGGGGTTTTCTCCCGTGACGTGGCCGCTACAAAGGTCGATCAAGTGCTAGATGCAGCCAATCAGGCGGGACACCCACTTCAGTGTGTGAGCGAGCCTGTGGCATGAATCTCACGAAAAGTCGGCAAGAATGTGGCATAAAGCAGTTGCAATCCAACAAATCTACCCAACCTAATATTTTTAACCTCCGCAAGGCATTGAAGGAAATCACATGATTGCCCAAGAATTGGAAGTCAGTTTGCACATGGCCTTCGTTGAGGCGCGTCAACAGCGTCACGAGTTCATTACCGTGGAGCATTTGCTGTTGGCATTGCTAGACAATCCCAGCGCAGCAGAAGTGTTGCGCGCGTGTTCAGCGCAAGTCGACGATCTGCGTCAATCGCTGTCCACCTTCATCAAAGACAACACACCCCAAGTGGCGGGAACCGAAGAAGTCGACACGCAACCCACATTGGGTTTTCAGCGTGTGATTCAGCGCGCCATCATGCACGTTCAATCAACCGGCAGCGGCAAAAAAGAAGTGACCGGCGCCAATGTGCTGGTCGCCATTTTTGGTGAAAAAGATTCGCACGCTGTTTACTATTTGCACCAGCAAGGCATTACTCGATTGGACGTTGTCAACTTCATCGCCCACGGCATTCGAAAAAGCGATCCACCTGAAGCCACCAAGGGCAGCGATTCTGCGCCAGCGCCTGAAAGTGAAGAGGGCAGCGGCAGCTCTGAGCGAAATGAGAAGGCGTCGCCTTTGGAGCAGTTCACTCAGAACCTGAATCAGCTGGCAAAAGAGGGCAAGATTGACCCGCTTATTGGCCGCGAATATGAAGTCGAGCGCACCATCCAGATTTTGTGCCGTCGCCGTAAAAACAATCCATTGTTGGTGGGCGAGGCTGGCGTGGGTAAAACGGCCATTGCTGAAGGTTTGGCATGGCGCATCACGCAAGGCACCGTTCCTGAAATTTTGGCAGAAGCCGTTGTTTTCTCTCTCGACATGGGTGCGCTCTTGGCGGGCACCAAATACCGTGGTGATTTTGAGCAGCGCTTGAAGGGTGTCTTGAAAGCTTTGAAAGACAAGCCGCATGCTGTGCTGTTCATCGATGAAATTCACACCCTCATTGGCGCGGGTGCTGCTTCTGGCGGTACCTTAGACGCGTCCAACCTGCTCAAGCCTGCGCTCTCAAGTGGCCAGTTGAAATGCATTGGCGCCACCACCTTCACCGAATACCGGGGCATCTTCGAAAAAGATGCGGCCTTGTCACGCCGTTTCCAAAAGGTTGATGTGGTCGAGCCCACTGTGGCAGAAACAGTCGACATTTTGAAAGGCTTGAAGTCACGCTTTGAAGAGCATCACAGCGTGAAATATGCCAATGCCGCCCTGCAGGCAGCCGCTGAGTTGTCTGCCAAATTCATCAACGATCGGCACTTGCCCGACAAAGCCATTGACGTGATCGACGAAGCCGGCGCTGCACAACGAATCTTGCCGCCTTCCAAGCGCAAGAAAACCATCGGCAAAGCCGAAGTGGAAGACATCGTGGCCAAGATTGCACGCATTCCGCCAGCCAATGTGTCGAACGACGATCGCAGCAAATTGCAAACCATTGAGCGCGATTTGAAGAGTGTGGTGTTTGGACAAGACAAGGCCATTGAAGTCTTGGCATCCGCTGTCAAAATGGCGCGCTCTGGGCTGGGTAAAACCGACAAGCCCATTGGCTCTTTCCTGTTCAGCGGCCCCACCGGTGTGGGCAAAACCGAAGCTGCCAAGCAGTTGGCCTACATCATGGGCATCGATCTCATTCGCTTTGACATGTCAGAGTACATGGAGCGTCATGCAGTCAGTCGCCTCATTGGTGCGCCTCCGGGTTATGTCGGCTTTGACCAAGGTGGCTTGCTGACCGAAGCCGTGACCAAGAAGCCGCATTGCGTTTTATTGCTCGATGAAATTGAAAAGGCGCACCCCGATATTTTCAATGTGTTGCTGCAGGTCATGGACCATGGCACCTTGACGGACAACAACGGCCGCAAAGCCGACTTCCGCAATGTGATCATCATCATGACCACCAATGCAGGCGCCGAGACCATGAACAAGGCCACCATTGGCTTTACCAATCCGCGTCAAGCAGGCGACGAAATGGGCGACATCAAGCGCTTGTTCACACCGGAGTTCCGCAATCGTTTGGACGCCATGGTCAGCTTCAAGGCCTTAGACGAGCAAATCATCATGCGCGTGGTCGACAAGTTCTTGTTGCAACTGGAGACCCAGTTGACCGAGAAAAAAGTAGATGTGACTTTCAGCGACAATTTGCGCAAGTTCTTGGCCAAGAAAGGCTTCGACCCACTCATGGGCGCTCGTCCGATGCAGCGTTTGATTCAAGACACCATTCGCAAGGCTTTGGCCGACGAATTGTTGTTTGGTCGCTTGATCGATGGCGGCCGTTTGAGTGTCGACTTGGACGACAAAGACGAAGTGATGCTCGACATTCAGCCAACGCCTAAAAAAGAAGGCCGCAACTCAAAGTCTGAGCCACACGAGCCTGAAGAGGCAACCACCAATTAAGCTGAGTGAAACCCAAAAAGCCGGATTCGTCCGGCTTTTTTCGCTTAGCGTTTTCGGCCGCCCAAGATGCCGCCTAAAACACCTCGAACAATTTCTCGGCCCACGCTTGACCCAATGGTTCTAACCGCAGACTTCACCATGGCTTGGGCCAAGCCATCGTGTTTGGCTCCCCTTGGGCCTGTGCGACCAAATAAAACCTCTCCAAGGCCACCTAAAAGGGCACTCCCGCCTTGTTCATTCTCAGCTTCAGGGGCGCTTGAATTGTTGCGACCAGGCGCACTGCGGGGAGCTTCATTTGAAATGACTGCGTGTGACCCTTTCAGGATTTCGTAGGCAGACTCCCGGTCAATGGTTTTTTCGTAAACGCCAGCAACCAATGAGTGATCAAGCAAAGCTTTTCGCTGCTCGGGTGTGATGGGGCCCAACTGGCTACCAGGCATCATGACAAAGGCTTGTTGGGTGATGCCAGGCCTGCCTTTTTCGTCCAGAAAGCTGACCAAGGCTTCGCCCACGCCCAATTCGGTAATGGCTTTTTCGATGTCCAAACTGGGATTGGCGCGCATGGTTTGAGCGCTGGCTTTGACTGCCTTTTGATCGCGGGGTGTAAATGCTCGAAGTGCGTGCTGTACCCGATTGCCAAGTTGCCCTAAGACAGTTTCAGGTACGTCTAAAGGATTCTGTGTGACAAAATAAACGCCGACGCCCTTTGAGCGAATAAGGCGAACCAACAACTCCATGCGTTCAATGAGTACTTTGGGCGCCTCATTGAAAAGCAAATGCGCCTCATCAAAGAAAAAGACCAGTTTGGGTTTTTCTGGGTCGCCAATTTCTGGCAACTGCTCAAACAATTCAGACAGCAACCAAAGTAAGAACGTGCCATAAAGCCTAGGGGCGTTCATGAGTTCGCTGGCACACAGTAGATTGATCACACCTTTGCCCTTGGCATCCGTTTGCAAAAAGTCTTGGATGTTGAGCATGGGCTCGCCAAAAAATTGATCGGCACCTTGGCTCTCAATTTCTAGGAGTCCGCGTTGAATAGCGCCCACACTGGCCGCACTCACATTGCCATATTCGGTGGTGAATTGGCTGGCATTTTCACCCACATGCTGAAGCATGGCGCGCAGGTCTTTGAGGTCCAAAAGCAGCAAGCCTTGGTCATCGGCAATTTTGAAGACCAAATTCAAGACCCCTGCCTGGGTGTCGTTCAGGTTCAGCATGCGGCCGAGCAGCAAGGGGCCCATATCGGACACGGTGGCCCTCACAGGATGGCCTTGCTTGCCAAACACATCCCAAAGGCTGGTGGGACAGCTTTGCGGTGTGGGCTCGTTCAGTTGCCGCTCTTTCAAAATACCTTTGATTTTGTCGCTCAGGTGGCCTGTCTGGCTGATGCCAACCAAATCGCCTTTGACATCGGCCATGAAGACAGGAACCCCCTGATTGGAGAAGTTTTCGGCCAAAGTTTGCAAACTGACCGTTTTACCGGTGCCTGTGGCCCCTGTAATGAGGCCGTGGCGGTTGGCCATGCCCATCAGAATGTGGCAATCTGTGGTTTGATTGCGGGCAATCAAGAGTTGATTTGGCATGAAAAGGGGTCCCCTCAACTTGAAAAGTAAAATCTCACCCTGTAGATTAAATCAACAACAAGGATTTTCAGATGGCTGGCCACAGTAAATGGGCAAATATTCAACACCGCAAGGGTAGGCAGGACGAAAAACGCCAGCGAATTTGGACCCGGGTGGTTCGGGAAATCATGGTGGCAGCCAGAACAGGCGGCGGTGATCCCACCGCCAACCCCCGTTTGCGATTGGCCATTGAGAAGGCCAAGGCGGCCAACATGCCAGCCGATACCGTGAAACGCAACATTGACAAGGCGACGGGCAATTTAGAAGGCGTGACCTACGAAGAAATTCGCTATGAAGGCTACGGCATTGGCGGCGCCGCCATCATTGTCGACACCATGACCGACAACCGTGTGCGCACCGTGGCAGAAGTGCGGCACGCCTTCAGCAAACACGGCGGCAACATGGGTACAGAAGGTTCTGTCGCTTTCCAGTTCAAGCATTGCGGTCAATTGATTTTTGCACCAGGCACCTCAGAAGACAAAGTGATGGAAGTGGCTTTAGAAGCTGGCGCAGAAGATGTCATTGCAGACGATGAAGGCGCCATCGAAGTTCTGACTGCTACGGCAGATTTTGAAGCGGTTAAAAATGCGCTTGAAACCGCTGGTTTGACAGCTGAAATGGCGGAAGTCACCATGCGCGCAGAAAACAGCATTGATCTTTCAGGCGATGATGCTGCCAAAATGCAAAAACTCTTGGATATCTTGGAAGATTTGGACGATGTACAAAACGTTTTCCACAACGCATCCATTTCTGAATAAGGCTTGATCGATGAAAGTATTGGTAGTAGGTGGTGGCGGACGTGAGCATGCGTTGGCTTGGAAGCTGTCGCAATCTGAACGCATTCAAAAAGTGTATGTGGCCCCAGGCAATGGCGGTACGGCGCGCGATGCCAATCTGTTCGATGTGCCCATCACCGACGTGAAGGCACTGCGCGAATGGGCGCAACAAGAAAAAATTGATCTGACGGTGGTAGGCCCAGAGGCGCCATTGGCAGCAGGTATGGTCGATGAGTTTCGTGCGCATGGCATGAAAATTTTTGGACCCACCAAAGCTGCCGCGCAATTGGAAAGCTCAAAAGCTTTTTCCAAAGCCTTCATGCATCGCCATGGCATCCCGACAGCCATTTATGAAACCTTCACGGATGCAGCACTTGCACATGCGTATGTCGACAAAATGGGTGCGCCCATTGTTGTGAAGGCCGATGGCTTAGCGGCAGGCAAAGGCGTGGTGGTGGCCATGACGGCCGCACAAGCGCACGAAGCCATTGACTTCATGTTGCTAGACAACAGTTTGGGTGTGGTTCACAACGCTGGCGCAGATGGCGCAGCTGTTCCCCGCGTTGTGATTGAAGAATTTTTACAAGGCGAAGAGGCCAGCTTCATAGTCATGTGTGATGGCAAAAACGTGGTGGCTCTGGCCACCAGCCAAGATCACAAACGCTTGTTAGACCATGATGAAGGTCCCAACACAGGCGGCATGGGCGCTTACTCGCCTGCACCCGTTGTGACGGCTCAAGTGCACGCCCGCGCCATGCGCGAAGTCATCATGCCCACCATCAAAGGGATGGAAAAAGACGGCATTCCCTACACCGGATTTTTGTATGCCGGCCTCATGATTGATGAAAAAGGCCAGCCCAAAACATTGGAGTTCAATTGCCGCATGGGCGACCCAGAAACTCAACCCATCATGATGCGCTTGAAGAGTGATTTGGTGGATGTGATGTTGGCCGCCACCAGCGAAAAATTGGACACGGTTGAATTGGAGTGGGACAGGCGAGTCGCTTTGGGGGTCGTGATGGCCGCCGCTGGCTACCCTGTGAATCCGCGCAAGGGTGATGTCATCACGGGATTGCCTAAAGACGAGTTGGATGCCATGGTGTTCCATGCTGGAACGACCGCAAAGGCAGGTCAAACCCTCAGCTCGGGTGGTCGCGTCTTGTGCGTGACCGTACTGGCAGATTCGGTGAAGCAAGCCCAACAAAAAGCTTATGAATTGGCCAAGGTCATTCATTTTGACGGACAGCAATATCGAAGGGATATTGGTTTTAGGGCCATTAAATCGTGACCACCAACGAAGCCCAAAAAGTACCCGCATCGGTTTTGATTCCCGGTCCCTACCCCTTGCAAATGAAGGGCCATGTTTGGGCGGCTTGGCTGCTCAAATTGATTGGTTGGCGAGTTGATTTTCAGGGTCTACCCACGCCGCAAGGTGTGGCCATTGTGTACCCGCACACCAGCAATTGGGATTTTTGCACAGCCATGTTGTGCAAGTGGACCATGGGCGTGCCCTTGTTTTTTTGGTGCAAAGATTCCTTGTTGAAAATTCCTTTGTTCGGTCCATGGCTTCGATGGATAGGAGGCGTGCCCATTGACCGGTCGTCTTCTCGCGGCGTCGTCGGTGCCATGGTCGAGGTATTTGCTGAGCATCAGCGTGCTGATAAATTTTTGTGGATAGGTTTGTCTCCTGAAGGGACTCGCAAGCGCACAGAGGGATGGCGCAGTGGTTTTTATCAATTGGCCCTAGGCGCCAATTTGCCCTTGGCGGTGGTGCACCTCGATTACGCCAAAAAGCAGATGAAGTTTGAGGGCTTCTTGAAACTTTCTGGCGATGTCGAACTGGATTACGCGCGCATTCGAAAAATGTACGAAGGTGTAGAAGGTTTTCACAAAGATAAAGTCGCCCCCATCAGGCCATTGCCTGCTAGAGAAAACAGCCAATAGACAACAAACAGCGTATTTAGAAAGACACAGCATGCAAGTTAGCCAAGCCCATAGCGTTCGGCAATACCTCATCCAACTTCAAGCACAAATCACCCGCTCTTTGCATGACTTGGATGGCACGCCTTTTGTGGTCGATGCCTGGAAAAAGCCAGAAGGTGAGATGCTACAAGGCGATGGCATTACCCAAATTTTGGAAGGTGGCCCCGTGTTTGAAAGAGCCGGCTGCGGCTTCTCGCATGTGACTGGCCCCAAACTGCCGCCTTCAGCGACGCAGCATCGCCCAGAATTGGCAGGAGCGCCATTTGAAGCCATGGGCTTGTCCCTGGTTTTTCATCCACGCAACCCCTATGTGCCTACCGTTCACATGAATGTTCGAATGATTGTGGCCAAGCCAGAGGGTAAAGCGTCTGTGGCGTGGTTTGGTGGCGGCATGGATCTGACCCCTTACTACGGTTTTGAAGAAGATGCGGTGCACTTCCATCAAACCTGCAAAGATGCGGTTCAGCCTTACGGCGCAGACTTGCATCCCCGATTTAAAAAATGGTGTGATGAGTACTTCTTTTTAAAGCACCGCAACGAAGCACGCGGCGTTGGCGGTATTTTTTACGATGACTTTGCAGAACTGGGTTTTGAAAAAGGATTTGCCATGATGCAAGACGTGGGCAATGGGCTTTTGAAAGCCTACATGCCCCTCGTGATGCGCAGGAAAGACACGCCATATGGCGAGCGCGAGAGAGATTTCCAACTCTATCGCCGAGGTCGCTATGTCGAATTCAATTTGGTCTGGGACCGGGGAACGCATTTCGGTTTGCAATCCGGTGGGCGCACTGAATCGATTCTGTTGTCGATGCCTTCGCTGGTGACTTGGTCCTACAACAGGGTCGATGCGCCCGATTCGGCAGAAGCGCAATTGGCCCGTCAATTTTTGAAACCAAGGGATTGGGTTTGAGGCCTCAACACATTGGCATTTTGGGCGGCGCATTTGATCCGCCGCACAAAGCCCATGTAGCCATGGCCGAAGCTGCCATCGCTCAATTTCATTTGGACGAGCTGATCGTGGTACCCACGGGGAACGCTTGGCACAAACCCAGAGACCTAAGTAGCGGCGAACACAGAGCCGCCATGGCCCGGCTGGCTTTCAGCCATTTAAGCCAAGCCAGAGTGGATGAGATTGAGTTGCATCGACAGGGCCCCAGTTACACCATCGACACTTTGCGAAGCTTTGGCGATCAATTTCCTGGCGCGCAGTTTTTTTTATTGATCGGGGAAGATCAGGGCAAAGCCTTGGCCACATGGCATGAAATTGGTGAAATTGCCCAGCGGGCTATAATTTGCGTCGCTGATCGCGAGATGTCTGAATTGTCAGACTCCGCCGCTCCCAGCCATGACATCCCCACTCAGGCCTTGAAATTGCCCAATTTGCCACACAGTGCGACCCAAGTTCGAGCACGGGTGGCCCAAGGGCAAGCCATTGATGCACTGGTCCCGCCGACCGTTGCGCTGTATATTCAAAGCCATCACCTCTACCAGCCTGCACGATGAACGAAACCTCTGCCAAAAAAGACACCCAAAAACTCCAGCGCGTCGTTGTCGATGCCTTGGAAGATGTGAAAGCTCAAGAAATTGTGGTGTTCGATACAGAAGAGATGTCCGCCCTCTTTGAGCGGGTCATCATCGCCTCGGGTACTTCCAACCGTCAAACCAAAGCATTGGCCGCCAGTGTGCGCGACAAGGTGAAAGAAGCGGGCTATCCCAAACCTCGCATTGAGGGTGAAGACAACGGAGAGTGGATCATTGTCGACTGCGGCAGCGTCGTTGCTCACGTGATGCAGCCTACCATTCGCACGTACTACAACCTTGAAGAGATTTGGGGTGACAAACCTGTGCGTTTGAAACTGGGCGCTCCCAAGCCTGCCGAACCCGCGCGCAAGCCTGTTGCCAAAAAGAAGGCCAATGTCAGCGCAGGACGTACGCCGACAAGGCGCGATTCTGTCCCTGTTGGCCCCATGGGCTCGGAAGCGCTCAAACCCACGCGCAAAGCGCCAGCTAAAACAAGTGCCAAACCTGCTGCTAAAACAGCGGGCAAACCGATGGGCAAACCAACTGTTAAATCTGTGGGCAAAGCACCCGCCAAATCAAGCAGCAAGCCTGCTGCAAAATCTGCAGGCAAAGTTGCCAGCAAACCTGCGGCCAAGTCTAGCGTCAAACCAGCGGCCAAGCCTGCAGCCAAGTCTTTCGCCAAGGCCAAGCCGAAGGCCTGAATGCCATGAAGCTGCTAATTGTGGCAGTGGGGCAGCGCGTCCCAGATTGGGCGCAAACTGCGTGGGACGATTACGCCAAACGCTTTCCCCCTGAACTCAAAGTAGAGCTCAAGGCAGTCAAGACCGAGCCTCGCAGTTCTAAAACCTATGAAAACTTGGTGGCTGCAGAGCGGCAACGCATCGAGGCGGTCATCCCACGCGGCACTCGCATTGTGGTGTTAGACGAGCGCGGCACTGCATTGAGAACCACGGCGCTAGCGCAACGCTTGAAAGATTGGCAATTGGGTGGCGATGATGTGGCGCTGATCATTGGGGGGCCAGACGGTTTAGAGCCGGCTTTCAGAGATGCCGCCCATGAGCGCATTCGTTTGTCCGATCTCACACTGCCGCATGCGATGGCCAGGGTCTTGCTCATTGAACAGTTGTACCGTGCCTGGTCCATCAATGCCAATCATCCTTACCATCGAGAATAAACGTGCGATGAAAGATTTTGTTTACCTGGCCTCGCAAAGTCCGAGGCGCCAACAATTGCTCGAACAGATGGGTGTTCGGTATGAGTTGTTGTTGGCCACACCAGACGAAGATGCTGAATCGCTGGAACGCGTGATACCAGGTGAAGCGCCTTTGACCTACGTGAAGCGTGTGACGCAATTGAAACTTGAAGCGGCCGTCAAACGCATGCAGGCGCGTCACTTAAAACCTGCGCCCGTGTTGTGCGCAGACACCACGGTGGCCTTGGGCCGAGTCATTCTAGGCAAACCCGAAAATGCGCAAGATGCTGTGCGAATTTTAAAAACCTTGTCTGGCCAAACTCACCGAGTTTTAAGCGCCGTGGCTGTGGCTTGTGGCCGTCAGCGGCACTTGAGTGTGTCTGTTTCTAAAGTGACTTTTGCGCCATTGAAGTTGTCAGAGATCAAAGCTTATGTGGCAACAGGTGAGCCCTTTGGCAAGGCGGGTGCCTACGGTATTCAAGGCATGGCCGCTGCTTTTATTGCAGACATCCATGGCTCCTACACGGGCATCATGGGCTTGCCACTTTTTGAGACAGCCGAGTTGTTGAAAACCATTTGATGTGAGTCCTATGTCGAGAACACATGTTTTGAACCCAGAAACCATTGAAAGCTATCAGCGCTTGGGCGCTGTTGTGTTGCGCGGTGTTTTCAATGCGCAGGAAATTCAAACACTCGAACAAGGCATTGAACACAATCTGACACATTTGAGTGACTTGGTGCAAGTGGCTAGCCAGCCCAGTGATCCGGGGCGCTTCGTCGAAGACTTTTGCACTTGGCAATCGAACCCAAGCTATCAAAGCATTTTGTTCAATTCGACTTTGCCCCATTTGGCGGCGCAACTCATGCAGTCGCAAACTGTGCGTCTTTATCACGACCATTTACTGGTCAAGGAGCCTGGCACAAAGCAAGCAACACCTTGGCACCAAGATCAACCGTATTACAACGTGAGTGGTCGCCAAAACGTGAGTTTTTGGATTCCAGTTGATCCTGTGCCTATGGCCAGCACACTCAGGTTTGTGGCGCAATCGCATTTGGGAACCTGGTACATGCCTCGAACTTTCAGAGACCAGCAAGCCAAATGGTTTCCAGAGGGAAGCTTGGCTGAGTTGCCTTCGATTGAAGACAAGCCCGATGAATACAAGCAACTTGCATGGGCCCTAGAGCCAGGCGACTGCGTGGCGTTTCAAATGCTGTCACTGCATGCTTCTAGCGGTGTAGGACCTGACAGCAGAAGGCGCGTGTTTTCTGCCAGATACCTTGGCGACGATGCGCGCCATGCGGTGCGTCGCTGGGTCACGTCGCCACCTTTTGCTGGCTTGGAAAAACGCTTGCCAGATGGCGCCGAAATGAACGACGCTTTGTTTCCTAAGGTTTGGGGTTAAAGCCCCAAGCCACACCGTCTCTGCGCGGATCAGCTGAACCGATCCAAGCATTGCCAGTTCGCTTTAAAAATCCCATGCCACTGTTCATGGGAACGACTTCAACTTTTTGACCTTTGGCCTGAAGGGCCTCGACCAGTTGGGCGGCTGAAGTGCCTTTTTCAAGTTGAACCCGATTGGGGATGGCCGTTGAAATGTGCCCTTGTGCAAGTGCTTCAAAAGGACTCAATTGGTTTGCCAACATGCGAATTAAATTGGCAGAAACATAGTCCACAATCTGACCGCCGCCAGCCGATCCGCCCAGCATGACCAATTGACCGGCCTCATCAAAAACCATGGTGGGCACCATGGAAGTGACAGGTCTTTTTCGGGGTTCCATTTTATTGGGTGCTATTTCGCCGGGTTTGGGCGATGTGGTGAAGTTGGTCATGGCGTTGTTCAACACATAACCTTGCACCAAGATGCGCGAGCCAAAATTCAAATTGTTGGTGGTCGTCATGCTGACTGCGTTGCCTTGTGCGTCCACAACCGCCAATTGGCTGGTTGCATCGGCACTGGGAGCAGCCGTTGGTGCAAGGGTCTGACCAGATGACTCAGCCAACAGGGCTTGCGGTTGTCCTGGGGCATAAATGGGCAGCGTGTTGGATTGAATCAGGGCGGCCCTTTGTTTGACGTAAGCCGGATGGACCAAGGCTTTGGCTGGCACTTTGAAAAATGCAGGGTCTGCCACGTAGCGATGTCGATCTGCTTGCGCTAATTTGCCGGCCTCGGCAAAGGCATGGGCAAACTCGGCTTGGTTAAAGTCGGTGCCTAAGCTAGATTTTTCGGCCAACATTTGCAAAACCTGCAGAACCATCACGCCACCAAATGAAGGCGGCGCCATCACGCAAATGAGGTACCGAAGGTAAGGGCCACAAAGGGGTTCTCGTTCTTCTACTGGGTAGTTTTTCAAATCATCTTCGGTCATCAGAGAGGGCTTGAAGCCCCTTTGAACGGCAGCCAAAAAATCCGTGCTGGCACCATCCGCCCAAATTGCGGAAGGACCTTTGAGCGCGATACTTTGAAGGGTCTTGGCATAGCCGGGGTTGGCAATGAGCGTGCCCACTGGCTTGACCTTTTGAGCATCGTCAAAATACAAAGCCAACAAGTCGGGGTGATCCTTGGCGGCTGTTGGCGCAGACAAAATTTGATGCATGTAGGCTGGCATGGGAAAGCCCTTGCTGGCAGCTTCTATGGCAGGCGCAAAGAGGGCAGGCCAAGCCAATTTGCCAAACTTGGCGTGAGCTTTGGCCAACAAGGGAAGGGTGCCTGGCACACCGGCACTTCGACCACCGCGGCCCATTGACGCATAGGGCAGTTGACTTCCATCGACATCGGTGGTCAGGGAAGCTGTGGTTTTTTGAGGGGAGATGGCAAGGCCGTCGAGGCTGGTCAGCGATTTTTGAGCGGCATCCCAATGCATCAAGAAAGTCCCGCCGCCTAAACCAGAGGATTGTGACTCTACCAATCCCAGCATCAACTGTGCAGCAATGGCTGCGTCAATCGCAGAACCGCCTTGCTGAAGCATTTTGAGTGCAGCCTCTGTGGCCATGGGATGAGCCGTGGTCACAGCCACCTGAGCCGGCTTTTGGGTGATCTCAAAAAATGGGCTTTGGGCGAAAGCGGCTGAACTGAGCAGCGAAAAGACGAAGCAAAGTCTCAGACGAGGACGAGGATGAGCTTTGAAAGAACTTAGAAACATCATTTTTGAGCGGGAAGCGCCTTGATACAAAACTAGCGTATTTTGAAGCATCTGACATAGATCAGCCCGTCTCCGACCTGACTCAAGGCAAAATAGAGGGATGACCTTGAATGCGACTGAAACCAGTTATCTCACTGCAGCCTTTTACAAGTTTGTTGATTTGCCTGACTATGCAGATCGGCGTGCATCTCTGCTTGCATTTTGCGAAGCGCACAACGTCAAGGGCTTGATATTGTTGGCGCGCGAAGGCATCAACAGCACCATTGCTGGTATGCCAGAAGACGTGCATGCGGTGCTGGCTTACTTGCGACAAGATCCGAAGTTGGCTGACTTAGAGCACAAAGAGTCTGTTTCAAACAAAGCGCCTTTTCACCGCATGAAAGTTCGCCTCAAAAAAGAAATTGTCACGCTAGGCGTTGATGGCATCAGTCCGACCCAGCGTGTGGGCCAATACGTCAAACCAGAAGATTGGAATGCGCTTATTTCTGCACCGGATGTGGTGCTCATCGATACTCGCAATGACTATGAAGTCGAAATTGGCACTTTCAAAGGCGCTGTCGATCCGCGGATTCAAAGTTTTTCGCAACTGCCTGCTTGGGTGAGGCAGGCGAAAGCTTTGGAAGCAAAAAATGGCCAAAAGCCAAGGGTGGCCATGTTTTGCACGGGTGGAATTCGGTGCGAAAAATCAACTTCTTTGATGTTGGAACATGGCTTTGAAGATGTCTATCATTTACAAGGCGGCATCCTGAAATACCTAGAGCTTGTGCCGCCAGAGCAAAGCCTGTGGGAGGGCGAGTGCTTTGTGTTTGACGAGCGGGTGTCTGTGGGTCATGGTTTAAAGCCTGGCGCTCATGAGTTGTGCCGCGCTTGCCGTGAACCCTTACCGCCTGGTGCTAAAGCATCGGCCATGTTTGAGTTGGGCGTGAGTTGCCCTCGGTGTCATGCCCACACCAGCGAGGTTCAAAAGAACAGCGCAAGGGAAAGACAAAAACAATGGGAAATTGCCAAGACGCGCCAGATCAATCACATTGGCACGCCACAACGCCAAGAAAGGGTGGCTGCTTTGTTACCTGCTGATGCGCCTATTTTGTATTCCTTCCGTCGTTGTCCTTATGCCATGCGCGCCAGATTGGCGCTGCTCTCGAGTGGCATACGCTGTGAAATTCGCGAAATTGCATTGTCGCAAAAACCCGAAAGCATGTTGCTTGCCTCACCCAAAGGCACTGTGCCTGTCTTGGTTTTGAAGGATCAAGTGCTCGAGGAAAGTTTGGACATTCTCAACTGGGCTTTGCAGCAAAGTGACCCTGAGCATTGGTCGACTGCAGGCACGGCCATGCACCCAGATGCGATGGCGCTGGTGCACCAATGCGACAGCGAATTCAAACACCATTTAGATCGCTACAAATACCCCAATCGCTACGATCTGACCGATGGCATGGCGCACAGGCAACAGGGTTCATTGTTCTTAAGCCAACTCAATGTCAAATTAAGCCAGGCAGCGGGCTTGATGGGCCCTGCATGGTGCTGGGTTGACGCAGCCATTGCACCCTTCGTGCGACAATTTGCCAGGACAGACCGAGCATGGTTTGATGCGCAAGCGTGGAAGCCATTGCAAAACTGGCTGACAAGCTTTGAAGACTCAGAGGCCTATGCGCAGGTGATGCACAAGTACAAAGTGTGGCACCAAGACGCCAAGCCCGTGTCTTACCCTGCCACGCCTTCAATGAATTGAACACACAGTTCTACCTGAGTCACGGGCAGCATGTGCCCACCAGATACCAAGCTAATTTGCGCGCCGGGTATGCGAGAGGGCAAATCTTCGCCATTCAGTTTGCAATCCAAAATTCGATCTTCGTGAGCGAACAAAACATGAACGGGTGTTTTCATGTTGGCGTATGCTGCCTCAATATTGGGCATGCTCCAGCCCACATTTTGCAAGTCGCTAGAGGCGCTGATAAAAGTTTGAGGCTTGAGCGACAAGATGCCTCCGCCCCGAATGGCAAAGTCTGCGGGGGCTCTTTCTGGGCCAAAAATAACTTTCAAACTCAATGACATTCGATAGAGCGTTCCAGGAATGGCCAAGGTCCAACCGAGAAGGCTTCGAAGCAGAGGCGTTGGTACATCGAGCGCTTTGAAAACGGGTGAAGGTTCATCGGGCAAATGC
>Ga0214919_10004616_pt1 | contig 20053 bp, 19 predicted proteins | sample LL1503_MetaG_FD_177994 | JGI IMG/M metagenome (GOLD analysis project Ga0214919, IMG submission 177994) | Freshwater microbial communities from Lake Lanier, Atlanta, Georgia, United States - LL-1503 | ecosystem: Environmental > Aquatic > Freshwater > Lake | place: USA: Georgia | collected... | reverse complement strand
CAATCACTCGTCCGTCACTGGCACTATCTAAGCCCGCCAGAATTTGTAATAATGATGTTTTACCACTCCCAGAACTACCCACTATACTTATAGTTTCGCTATCACTGACTTCAAAACTAACATTTTTAAAGATTTCGAGCGGTGCAGCATCAATTTGACTAAAGGATTTTGCCAGATTGCGGCAACTTAGTAAAATATTACTCATAACGTAACGCCTCCGCAGGATTAATTTTGGCTGCCGAGCGACTCGGGTAAATTGTGGCAAAGACACTTAATAAAATTGAAACACTAAAAATGGTGAAGACATCGCTAAATTCAACTTGCGAGGGTAGATAATCAATAAAATATACCGCTCCAGAAATTAGTTTAGTATGAGTAATTAACTCAATTCCATGCACGATATCACCAACCGTAAGTGCTAATATTACTCCAAGGATTGTGCCACTAAGTGTGCCGATAATTCCGGAAATCCCTCCTTGCAGCATAAATATCTTCATAATATTTTTTTCCGATGCGCCCATGGTACGTAAAATTGCGATATCACTTTTTTTATCATTAACCGTCATTACCAATGTTGATACCAAATTAAAAGCAGCTACTGCTACGATCAAAGTTAGTATTACGAACATCATTTTTTTCTCCATCGCGACCGCTGAGAAATAGTTAGCATGTTGATCTATCCAGTCCTGAACAATGTATTGACCGGGCAAAACTCCATAAAGTTGTTGCTTGATATTCTGAGTTTGCATTACATCGTTGACTTTTAGCCTGATTCCAGTCACACTATCGGGAGTCTTAAAGAGGAGCTGTGCTTGTTTTAAGCCAATATAAACTAATGAACTATCGTATTCCGACATATGGCTATCAAAGATTCCGGTGATAGTAAACTGTTTAAGCCGCGGCACCATACCAGCCGGAGTAATCTGCCCATCTGGAGTAATAATGGTTATCTTATCACCAATACCAACCCCCAGTTGATGCGCCAAGTCTTTACCAACCACGGTATTGAAAGCACCTGATTCTAATGAGCTAAAACTACCTGCGCTAATGCTTTTGGCAATGTCATCTACCTTGGGTTCATAGCTAGCATCAACTCCACGGATTAATGCACCTCCCACACTACCATCAAATGAGATTAGTCCTTGCCCATCAATATACGGGGCATAGGCTAAGACATTTTTATCCTGTAGACTAAGTTCGCCAATTTGTTGCCAATTAGGAATTGAATTATCAGCTGAAAGAATTTGCATATGTGCTGAAACGCCAATAATCTTACTACGGATTTCGCGCTGAAAGCCATTCATTACAGATAATACTGTAATCAATGCAGCTACACCTAGGGCAATACCGATGATTGATACTAGAGAAATAAACGATACGAAACTATTTTTTTGTTTGGCACGTAAATAACGCATTCCAACCATGAGTTCAAATTTACTAAACATTACTGTCCTTGTAGGGGTTTTCAAGATTTTCAATCATTGTTACCAAAAAAGATTTAATTTGGGTCGAATCAATATCCATTAATAATGCATCTTCATAGGCATCCTGAATTACTTGTTGTAGTTCTTCAATATTTTCACGCATAACCTTGACTTTTTCGATGCAGGATACAATTTCCCCATTCGAACGATGCCAGGTTGGAAGATGTAATTTCATAGTATTTAATGTTTTTTCTTCTTTTTAGTGGATTTATTAGTGTGGTTAGATTTATTCGCTGATTTTACTTTACTCGTCTTTCTGCTAGTACTATGAGCACCATGTCGTGAGCGCCCACGGCGATGCGAACGGGCGGATTTTTTGCTACCACCACCACTTGGTAATGCCTCATTCCGTATGTCTTGATAATTTTCTAAGGTTGAGTTACCACTATCATCAGAGTTTTCTTGTACTACGCGCTTAGCGCCAACATAATGTTTAATCCAGTAACCACTGAGATCGGTAATTTGAATATTTTCACCAGTACGTGGTGATTGAATAAATTTATTATTACCCAGATACATCCCGATGTGCGAAATTCTACTGCCACCCATGGTTTTAAAGAAAATTAAATCGCCTGGTTGCAGTTCATTGATATTTACACGCTTACCTACTTTAGCCATCTCTGCTGCTGTACGCGGTAAATTGATTCCCAGCGACTTTTTAAATACATAACGCACAAATCCACTGCAATCCATCCCGGTATCCGGTGTATTCCCCCCCCATTTATAAGCAATCCCCATCAGGCTAACTGATTGGAGTAGCATGTTGGTTATCGCATCTTGTGACTGCTTAGTAGTGGTAGCTGGTTGCATGTTTTTGCTATTGCTAATATTTTCGTTATTATCAGTGTCGTTATTGCTACTATTACTGCTTGTAGTCGCTGGTTTATTGGCTATAACTGAAATCGGGTCACTGGCATCCGTATTATCATCAGCAAAAACGCTGCTGATATTAAAAAGGCTAAATATTCCCAGAATTATTCCGGTAAGTGTTTTTTTTGTATATTGGTTCATAAATCAAACTTGTAATAATTCGGTGACACTCTTACGCTTAATACTCAATTCAGCTATGCTGTATGTCTCTGTTAATACACTATTTCGGCATCTAGTCTCAGTGAGTTATTTGAGTATAGTTATTATCTGCTGGTGTGTTTTGTATATATTGGGTACTCTGATTTACTTCAGAGCGTAGTTAACCCATGATTTTCGCATATTTTGATCTATCTTTTCAATAAAAAGCCGCTATCGGTAATGATAACGGCTAAAAATAACTACAGAATCATGCTTACAGGCTGTAATACATTTGCATTTCAACCGGATGGGTAGTCATTCGATATTTATTTACTTCATGCATTTTAAGTTCAATATAGCTATCAATCCAGTCGTCAGTGAAGACTCCACCACGAGTTAAAAATGCGCGATCTTTGTTTAAGTTCTCAAGTGCCATTTCTAAACTTGAGCAAACTTGAGGGATTTTTGCTAATTTGCTTTCTGGTAAATCGTACAAATTCATGTCCATTGCTTTACCTGGGGCAATTTTGTTAATAATTCCATCAATACCAGCCATTAGTAAAGCGCTAAATGCTAAATATGGATTAGCCATTGGATCTGGAAAACGCGTTTCAATCCGACGCGCTTTTTCTGAGCTTGTAAATGGAATCCGGATTGATGCAGAACGGTTGCGACCAGAATAAGTCATAATTACCGGAGCTTCAAAACCTGGTACTAAGCGTTTGTAAGAGTTAGTTGTTGGGTTAGTAATCGCATTCAATGCTTTTGAGTGCTTGATGATCCCACCAATATAGTGTAATGCTGTCTCAGATAGATTAGCATATTCTTTACCCGCAAATAAATTTTTACCGTCTTTCCAGATTGACTGGTGAACATGCATCCCTGAGCCGTTATCGCCAACAATCGGTTTAGGCATAAATGTTACGGTTTTACCATAGCGGTGTGCTGTATTACGCATTACATATTTGAAGATTTGCGACCAATCAGCGCGTTCTACTAAACTGCTGAACTTAGTACCAATTTCGCACTGTCCGGCAGTTGCAACTTCATGGTGATGTACTTCAACCGGGATACCTAATTCTTCAAGTGCTAAGCAAGCTGCTGAACGTAAGTCTTGGTGTGAATCCATTGGAGGTAGAGGGAAATACCCGCCTTTAATACCTGGGCGATGTCCGGTATTACCACCTTCAAATTCTTTGTCAGAGCTCCATACAGCTTCTTCGGCATTAATTTTGTAATGACAACCACTCATGTCAGCACCCCAGGTTACTGAATCAAAGATGAAGAATTCTGGCTCTGGACCAAAGTATGCGGTGTCAGCAATGCCGCTATCTTTAAGGAATTTTTCCGCTTTTTTAGCGATTCCACGCGGACAACGCTCATATGATTCCATTGTGCTTGGCTCAACGACATCACAAGTGATGAATAAAGTTGCATCATCAAAGAAGGGATCAAATTTTACAGTTGATGCATCTGGACGTAATAACATATCCGAGCATTCAATGCCTTTCCAGCCTTCAATTGACGAACCGTCGAAAGGTTGACCGATTTTAAACAGATCTTCACTAACTGCTTTAGCTGGAATTGTAACATGGTGTTCTTTACCAATTGTGTCACTGAACCGTAAGTCGATAAATTTGATATCGTGTTCTTTAATTAATTTTTCTACTTTGTGAAATCCGCTCATATTCGCTTACCCTTAAAAGAAATTGAAACATGCTTGCTGCCAAGTTAGTATTTTAACGCAAAATGCTGCTCTGCAGCAAAAAATATTATTATGAATTACTTGGTTTTTTTTGCCAGCTATGGTTATAGTTAATGTATAATTTGGGACTAATTTTTTTACATACATTTAAGCAGGTTTAAGTTGATAATTTATGGATCATGAATACGAAAATAATAAATTGCACAAACGGCTGCGTGCCAACGTAGGCAAGGCAATTGGCGATTATAATATGATAGAAGATGGCGACACAGTTATGGTCTGTTTATCTGGTGGTAAAGATAGCTATAGTATGCTGGATATTCTTCTTGGGCTGCAAAAATCAGCTCCAATTAATTTTAAGATTGTAGCAACTAATCTCGATCAGGGACAACCTGGCTTTCCTAAACATATTCTGCCACAATACCTAAAATCGCTGGAAGTAGAGTATAAAATCATCGAAGAAGATACTTATTCGACGGTAAAACGGGTGATTGAAGAGGGTAAAACCACTTGTGGTTTATGTTCGAGGCTCCGTCGCGGAATTTTATATCGGGTAGCCAAAGAAATTGGTGCCACTAAAATTGCCTTAGGGCATCATCGTGATGATATTTTAGAAACTTTGTTCTTAAATATGTTTTATGGCGGTAAACTTAAAGGTATGCCTGCTAAATTAGTTAGTGATGATGGCAATAATATTATAATTCGTCCACTTGCATACTGTGCGGAAAAAGATTTAATTAAGTATGCTGAAGTTAAAAACTTTCCGATTATTCCATGTAATTTATGTGGCTCTCAGCCTAATTTGCAGCGTCAGGTAATTAAAGAAATGCTTAATGATTGGTCAAAAAAATATCCTGGGCGGATTCAAACGATGTTTAGAGCTATGCAAAATGTAGTTCCTTCACATTTGATGGATACTAAACAGTTTGATTTTATTAATCTACAAAGTACTGGTGAAGCTAATGCTGATGGTGATATTGCCTTTGATCGCGAAAGCTTTACTGAATCTGCCGTAATTAATTTAGTCTGACTATTATGAAATTTGAAAAACCACCTATTTTTAAAAACAGGTGGTTTTTGTGTCTTAACGAAGTGTCAATAACGCGGCGCCAGCGGTGAAGCCACCACCAAAAGCACATAACGCAATATTTTTCTGATGCTTTTGTTCAGCAAGAGCTTCGCTTAGTGCTATTGGAATTGTGCATGACGAAGTATTGCCATAATTAGCAATATTGCTAAACATAATTCCGGCTGGCAATTTCAAGCGGCTTTCTACCGCACTTAAAATCCGTTGATTAGCCTGATGTGGTACCGCTAAGTTGATTGTAGCAACTTCCACATTAGCTAATTGGCAGCATTTATGAATTGCCATTGACATGGTTTTTACTGCTACGCTGAAGAGTTTCTTACCTTGCATGGTAATTCCTTTCTCCAGACGAGTTGGTATATTTAAAATAGAGCCATCTTCAGGATCTGAGCCTAAATAAATTTGCTTAAGTTCGGCAACGCATTCATCAATGTGATTATTTCCACATAAGATAGTTGCACTAGCTCCATCAGCAAATAAAAATGCAGTTTCGAAATCATCAGAACGTATTCTTTGTGACAGTGCTTCAGCGGTTACCAGTAATACTCGTGCATTTGGTCGGGCAATTAAATAATCCTGTGCTGTTTGAAGCGCATAGATATAACCGCTGCAGGCTGCGTTGAGGTCATATGCCGGAATATTGCTAGTGCCAAAGATTTGACTTAGGCGATGCAAGACCAAGCACGATAATGATGGCGATTGATATTGTTCGGGGCTACAAGTTGCGCAGATAAGCAAATCAATATCACGGAGATTCAGATTCTGAGCTTTTAGTGCGGCAACGCTAGATTCAACTGCCAGATCAACCACACTTTCGCCATCTTTTAGCCAGCAACGTTGATGAATACCAGTTCTTTGGATAATATCCTCGTTAGTAAAATCAGGGAATTGCGGTAAAATTTCTTCATTTTTAACTATTCGTGAGCCAGCTTTGAAGTGTGGCGTATTAAGACCTACTTTACCCGCGAGTGTAATTGCTGCTGGAGTAGTTGTTTGAGTACTAGTAGTAGATTCTTTGCGGCTTAAAATCGGCTTACGCGTTTTGCTGGTTGCTGCTTTTACTACGCCTTGTGGCAGACGAATTTTTATCAATGGACTACCAACCAAGGCTTTGTCATCTAATTCAACACAAATTTCCTCGACAATTCCATTACATGGCGATAAAATTTCACCCGCTGATTTACTGGCTTCAATATCTACTAATACCTGACCTGATTCAACTTTGTCACCGACATTAACGTGAATAACATTAATCAACACCGTTTCATCTGAAGGGCTGGCACCAATTACATCTACGGTGAATAAGGATGCATCTTGTTGCGATTCCTGTTCCCATTCCAAATTGAGGTTGAGTAAATCACATGAGGCTGTCAGGATTTTTTCAAACGATGGTAGTACTTCCAGCTGATTGGCAAAATTACATGGTGTATAAGTATCTGCCCGGGCAATTCTACGCATTTTAACTGGGTTAGTTGCTAATTCAGCAACGCTTGCCATAATATCACCACCCAATCCACAGGTTAGATTATCTTCATGGACAACTACTAGGTGGCGGGTTTTATTTGCAGAACTAACGATAGTTGCTACATCATAAGGTTTGATGGTTCTTAAATCAATTACTTCTGCAGCTATTCCGATGGTTTCTAAGCTCTCAGCGGCTTGCTGACATAATGAAACAGTATTTCCCCAGCCAACCAGAGTAATATCTGCACCAGCTTTAACTACCCGTGCTTTGCCCACAGGTACTAGCTGTTTGCTTACATCATAAGAAGTGGTATCTTCAACACTTCCATTATTCAATAATTTTTTAGGGTATAAAAATAAGCTTGGACGGCGTGATTTAAAGGCTGCATTCAGCATCCCGGCGGCATCAGCTGCATTTGCCGGCATATAGACATCAAGACCAGGTATATGGGCAAAAGTTGCTTCATTGGTTTGTGAGTGGAATGGTCCAAGTCCCGGGCGATATGCACCACATGCGGCAAATATGATTACGGGGCATTGCCAGCCACCATTGGTGCGCCAATACATAGTCGCCATTTCAGAGAAGATTTGATTGTAGGCTAATGGTAAAAAATCTGCAAATTGGATAAATGCTACTGGATGTTTGCCTGTTAAAGATAAACCAGTTGCCAAACCTGCAATAGTCGATTCACTTAGTGCACTATTTAATACTCGCCCCGGATATTGGGTTGATAAGCCACGGGTGATTCCAAATACATCACCTTTACCATCCTCGACATCTTCACCCATGATGATTACATCGGGATTATTGGCTAGCTGGTGGTGGAATACGCGGCGCATAGCTTCCAGCATCGTCATGCGTTCTTCACTATTAAAATCTCCACGATATTCAGCTGCTGTAGCTTGTAATTCTTTAGGTAACTCAACTTCTGCCGCGTGAGTAGCTAAAGGCTCAGCCCCAGCGCGCGCTTCATCAACCGAGGCACGAACTTCTGCGATAGTTTGCTGTTTGATAGCTTCAATTTCTGAGCTGCTAAAACCTTGGCTTAATAAATAGTCATAGCTGGTTTTTAGTGGATCAGATAACCAAGAAGCATCTAGTTCTGTATCATCACGATAGAGTTTTTGATCATCTGCATTGGAGTGATTATCTAAGCGTTCAACATTAAAAACAATGATTTGAGGTTTGCGATCTTGGCGCATTGTTGCAATTATATTTTCAACGACACTATATTGCTCTAATGGTTTACTACCATCAATATAGCTAATTGGAATATTATAAAAGCTTTGCGGTACAGAACCATCAGCTAATGAGAAAAACGTTTTACCAGCGGTACGGGTCGAGATTGCCAGATTATTATTGTGAATAAAAAATAAGACAGGTAAATTATTACGATGTGCTTCAGCAATTGCTTCTAAAACTTCGCCTTGTTGTGAAGTTCCATCACCAACCGAGCAATACACAATTGGACGATCTTCTTGATCTTTAACTGCCATAGCAACGCCTGCTGCTTGCAAGGCATTATTACCAACTGGTCCAACTAGACTCATCAAGTTTAACTCTGGGGCGCTCATGTGGGAAACCATTTGTCGTCCAGCGGAATGAGACTCAGCTTTAGCCAAGGCGCTTAAGAAGAACATTTTATTGTTAATGCCACGCGCAATCATTAATGCTTTATCGCGGTAATGGCAATGTAACCAATCTGATGGCTGTAAAAAAGGAGCTACAATTACGCTGCCTTCATGTCCTTTGCTGGATGCCAAGAAATTAGCCTCACCGCTGTTGACTAATTCTGATTCTACAATATCTGATTCGCGCGAAGCAATCATTGAGCTGTATAGATTCAATAAAGTTTGCTTAGACATTCAATTCAATCTCTCTTAAAATTTGGTTGTTGGTTTTACACGAATCAGTCAGGTGCTACATTTTCTGGGTGATTGGTGCTCTCATGGCGCACAGTACAATAAAAGGTATCCGATACCAAGGTCTGTTTAACGGATACTTATTTTTATTGTGTTTGTAATTATCGAAATACAACAGTCTACTACGGTTAGATTATCAAATCCTTGTGGTGCTGATGTAATACTTGTGATATAATTATTTTATTGTGTATTTTTAGTTATCAGCTCAGCTAGTTAAACATCTAGTACCAATGGTGGTGAATAAGTATCCGATACCAAGATTATACAATAAGTATTCGATGTTTGCGTTTTTTTGTTAATTATATTTTGTGAGTTTTATAGTATGATTGCGGCAATTCGGGTGGTTACTCATCCAGATGGGGTAACAACTTCTAGTTATAAATATCTTCAAACTTCAGCCCATATTACTTTAATGGCCTTTATTATGAAGCACATTAAAAGTAGTGATCAAAATAGCTTTATCAATAAGCAAAATAAAGTTATTCAAAGTAGTTTTCCGGTATTAACCAGATTTATTCCCAATATTAGTAAACTTGATTTGCTTAACCTGTTGGAGGACTTCTGTAACCGGACACTAAGTACTAAGCGACTGGCTCAAAACGGTGAAATTGAAGACTTTGAAGCAACAACATTTATTTCGGCATATAGTTACAACCGAAACAATAAGCAAATTATTATTGAAGTGAGTTATCGCTTAATTCCTTTTATTCTGTATATCAAGCAGCAGTATATCGGTGGGCGCTGGAAGTATTCGGCAAGCTTTACCTCAACGTATTCAAATTTAATTTATGATATGATTATTACCAACTATGATAAAAATACCTCGAGCCTAAAATTTAATCTGACAGAAATAAAAGAAATGCTGGGGATCGAGAGCGGTACTTATGAAATTTATAGTAATTTTAAGCGTAAGGTTTTAAATATCGCGCTGCATGAGATTAACCTTAAATCGGATATTTGTATTGATTTGGTTGAGCACAAAGTTAATCGTAAGGTTATGTTTATTGAGTTTTTATTTCGCAAAAATAATAATACTTAAAGCTGTTACATTAAGCAACACCATCACTAAATCATAAGAAGTAAAATTAATTTTTGGCTGATGATAGCTGCGCTCTTGATTAATTCCACGAGTATACATGCTGATACTTAAATGGTGAGCATAGCGCGCTGCGGCAACCAGAAGAGGCATCAAAATTTTTGGTGATAGCCATTTTTTACGAAAGCGCATTTTGTAGGCAATCTGAATACGCATAAACTCTTGCTTCATAAATGCAAAAGCATTGAATACCGCTAAAAAGGAGTAACCAATTTTTACCCGCACTATTTTACGTTGAATTAAATCCAAAATAAGTTGTTCTTGTGGAAGATGGAGCATAAAGCTAACTGAGATAAGTGATAGCAGATATAGTCTCATAGCCAGCGCGGCAGAAAACCAGAATTTGCTTTGCGCATGACCGCTTAAGGCATAATTACTAAGCTCATTATTTGCGGCAAAAAAATAGCTACTAATAAATAATGCTAATAATGCAGGAATAAGGCTTAAGTTAAACCATAACATAATTTTAAACTGTGGTTTGTTACATAACAAGCTAAAGTTGAGCAACATTATGGCAAAAATTAAGCCATATTGTATAATGTGAGTAGTGCAGAAAATTGCGATTATTCCCAGCAAAGGCAGGACAATAAAATTAAGCGGATGGAATTTATCGCTTAGCATAAGGTTAATCCTCCACCTGCCAGATGATAACGGCGGTCGGCAATGGCATCAATAAAATCCTGATCGTGACTTACCATGACAAAACTCATCCCTTGATTTTTTAGTTGCATAATTAATTGTGCTAATTGTGATTTATGCTTATAATCCTGCCCAAAAGTTGGTTCATCGAGTAGAATTAGCTGCGGGTGTAGATTAAGCGCAATTGCTAATGATAATCTGCGTTTTTGTCCTTCAGACAAACTGTATGGGTTCTGCGCACGTTGTGGAACTAGGTTAAATAGAGCTAATGTTTTACTATTCTGTTCTAATTCTTCATCTACGCTATTATAGATAAAATGCGCTTCGGGATTTTGCCAGAGTAGGGTAAGATATGACCATAATCTTTGATAGTTGATTGTGGCAATATCTTGCTGTTGCCAAAATATTTGCCCCTGTGTTTTGATAATTCCTGCGATTAATTTAAGTAAGCTGGACTTACCGCTACCGTTTTTACCAGTAATTGCAATTATTTCACCAGAATTTATAGTTAAATTGAGATTGTTTAATAATTTTCGATTATTGGAGTACGTGAAATTGAGTTGACGCAGCTCTACTAGTGGTTGTTTAGTCTGTTTAGAATCACCAGTTGATTTTAATCTTGCTAAGGTCTGATTCCAGATGGTTTGTTCAGAACTTTGTTCGCTAATTTGTCCGTCATTACTAATATTAATGACACGACTGATGATGTTTTGCAAATAATAGTGATTGTGTTCGACTATAACCACAGTCGAGTGCTGAATATATTGTTGGAGCATTGCAATAATTTCATGTGCTGATTCAGGATCAAGAAATGCAGTTGGTTCATCGAGGAGCAAAACCTGCGGTTGCATAAGTAAAATAGCCAGTAAATTTATTTTTTGTTTTTCACCGCCAGATAATTGATTAACCTGATGGGTTAGCAGATTATCGAGCTTAAAATCTTGAGTTATCCTAGTGATCTTACTTTCGATCTCACTTGCTGTAAAACCTTGATTTTCAAGGCCAAATGCCAGCTCGCTATAGACATCACTACAAATTAATTGGCTATCTGGATTTTGTTGTAGGTAGCCAATGCCGAGTAATTGTTTTTCATTAAAAGTTGTAATGTCTTGGTGATTAAAGATAATTTTGCCGCTTAACTTGCCATTTATTAGATGGGGGATTAGCCCCTTGAGTGCCGCGAGTAATGTGGATTTACCGCTGCCAGAAGCTCCTTGAATTAAAATGCATTCACCTTGGTTGATCGTAAATTTGCCATTAAGTTTTAGATTGTAGTCGCTTTGTGGATAATTAAAACCAAAATTTTCAACTTGATAAATTGGTATTGACATGGTTATTTGTCGGCACAAATACGAAATTGATTTAACACACCTGAAGCAGCAAGGCGATTAGCAAGATAACGCGCAAATAAACCGCCAAAGATAGCGCCTGATACTAGGTTACAGCCAAGATTAATCAGGTTGAAATTCAAACTAAATGAGCCGTAGCCGTACCAGAAGTAGGTGATGCTATAGCCACCCAATGCCGAAAGCGTACCTGCCAGTGCACAATTAAACTTATTCCAAACTTTATAAGCAGTTGCCAAAAAAAGTAGCTCCACCGGCAAACCCTGACAAATCCCAGAGAGTAACGCTGAAAATCCCCATTGTGAAATTAACCCTTCAACAGCGGCTGCAATTACTGCCCCTAAAAATGCGCTACCGGGTTTTCGAATAATATAGGCAAAGAAGATCCCACCCATTTGCCAAACGCCTTCGAGTAAACCACTAAGCGCAAAGGTTTTTAATAGTGGTGAAATTATATCGTAGATAATTGAATATGCCCACCATGCAACGCCCATCGCAGTTGCCATTACAGTTAAAAATACAGTTTCGCTGAGTGTAAGGTGTTTAGTCACTTATGTTCCTTATAAGAAAAACTTATAAGGGAGCAGAGCTTGGATAGTCTGATTAGACTGAAGAGCACTCTCCCTTGCGCAGGTATTAGCCTGATCAGGTTTAAAGGGTATTTCTCAGCCACTTTTTACAGCAGCACCCCCGGTGTTTAAGAAACATTATTGTAACATAGCCTACCAAGTTATATAGACCACTTTTAACGGTTGTGTCAGTTTTTCCCTAGTTATTATTTTTATTGTTAGGTTAAAGCCCTATGTAGGATTGTAAGGTAATCATTATTTAAGAATAGCAATTAACCATTTACTAAACTGATGAAATATACCTAAAGCTAATACCGAAGCCAGATAAATCCCAACAAACCAAGCTAATTGCTGCTTAAGTTTTGACTTAGTATTCGGTTTTGTTTTCATCTACTTTTCCAGAAAATATATGATAAGCATACGCGGTATAAAATAATAATAATGGCAATAGTACTGCCGCTCCATATAACATCAAAATGAGCGCTCCATCATCAGCTTTAGCCTGCATGAATGTGATTTGATGTGGCACAATATATGGTAGGTCGCTCGCCAAAAAACCGATATAAGCTAGTATAAAAGTACCCACTAATGTAATGAATGGTAGCTTTTCAATCCGTTGTTTAATTGCAAAGGCGTGCATTCCCATCAGCATAAACGAGACAATCACAAACATTACAATAAATGGTGAATTTTGTAGAGTAAACCACGTTTTAAGCTGAGAGTTTATTATGTTTGGTGAGTATATACCAACAAAAATGACGGCAAATAACAATAGCCACTGTAATCTACCCGAGATAACAAAGAAACGTTCTTGAAGCGCGCCATTGGTTTTTTTAATCAGTCGAGCTGAGCCTAAAAGCGTATACGCAATAATCATGGCAGCAGCACAAAACACACTAAATAAATTTAACCATTGATGTGGAATAACTGCTCCTGTTTGCGAGTCAAATGTAAATCCTTGTACATAAGTTCCGACGACCAAGCCTTGTGCTATTACCGCCATTAGTGAACCTGCAAAGAAACACTTTTCCCAGACATGTATACTACTACTTGCCTTATGGATAAATTCAAAGGAAATCCCACGTAATAGTAAGCCAACAATTAGTAAAATTAGTGGTAAATATAATGCAGACATTAAAATTGCAAATGCATCAGGAAAGCCGGCATATAGTGCCGCACCTGCAAAAACCAGCCAGGTTTCATTACCATCCCATACTGGTAATACCGTTGAAATCATGGTATCTCTATCCTTGGTATCTTTAATCCATGGGAAGAGTAAACCAACGCCAAGAGTAAAACCATCAAGGATGATATACATTATGATAATAAAGGCTATAACAAATAACCAAGATAAAGCTAGTGAAATCATTTTTTATCTCCTGTTTCTTCAGAGCCACCACCAAGGAAACTAAATGGTTGTACTGAATCTATATCCGCTGGACCTTTTTTAATGGTCTTATCTAAAAAGTAAAAATAAAAGATACCAAAAATAATCACATAAACAATAAAAATTAAGGTAAACCCAATCATCACATCATGCTTAGATACATTAGATACAGCATCGGCGGTACGAACTAAACCGTAAATTGCCCATGGCTGGCGCCCAACTTCAGCAGTTATCCACCCAGTTAAAAGCGCAATAAAGCCAATTGGTGCCATAAATTGACTTAGGAATAGTATTTTTTTATTTTCATAAAGTTTATTTTTAGCCAATAAAAAATTTGCAATAATGGCGTATCCAAGCATTAGTAAGCCCAAACCCACCATAATTCTAAAGCTAAAAAATACCAGCCATACTTCTGGTTGCTCATCAGGTGCAACCGTTTTCAGCCCAATTAGTTCAGCGTTATATTGGTGAGTATTTAAAATTGCCGAGCCGTGTGGAATACTACCAAATTCAAATAAATTTTTTTGCTGGGTATTTGATGGAATTGCAAACAAAATAGTCGGTGCGCCTTTTTCCGTCTCCCATAATCCTTCCATTGCGGCAGTTTTTAGGGGCTGTTCTTTATAGACATTGACACCAGCGACATCACCAATAAATATCTGTATCGGAATTAGAATCATTACTGCAATTATGGCAAAGCGTAAACATTTTTTAGCAAATTCAATATGTAAGCTGCGAATCAGGTAATATGAGCTAATACTTATGATTACAAAAGACGTGGTGAGCCATGCTGCCATTACCATATGCAAATAGCGCGGTAAATTATAAGGATTAAACATGATTGCCAGCCAATCAGTTGCGATATATTTTCCGTCAGCTAACTGCGTATAAGCAATTGGGTGTTGCATCCATGAGTTTGCGGACAGAATCCAATAAGCTGAAATTAAAGTTCCAATAGCAACCATTATTGTTGCCAGATAATGTAATTTTGCCCCAACTTTATTCCAGCCGAAGATTAAAATTCCAATAAATCCAGCTTCAACGAAGAACGCACTCATAACTTCATAAATGAATAGTGGACCCAAGACCGAGCCAACTTGTTTGGCAAATCCTGCCCAATTGGTGCCCAGTTGAAATTCCATGACGATGCCTGACACAACGCCCATTCCAAAGGTCAATGCAAAAACTTTGGTCCAGAAGCGAATAATTTGGTAATAAACTGGATTTTTGGTTTTTAGCCAAGCCCCTTCCATAAATACTAAGAAGCTTACTAATCCAATAGAGAAAGCTGGAAATATAATATGAATTGCCATAGTGAAAGCAAACTGAAACCGAGATAGAAATAAGGTAGTTAACATTTGATACCTCTCCAAGTAATATGTTCTTAACATGGAATATTAACACAATTAGTTAGTCAACTATTGGATTGAGTAAGTTTATAATAACCAAAATACAATCTTAGTGCTTATTTATATTTGTCAAATGCGTTGGTATCATTACAATAGCTACTTCTAAATATGTTAAAATATCTAAAATTATTTTTAAGAAAGATATAAATGAAAATACAGAATAAACTAGTCGTAGCGATGTTACCCATACTAATTGCTAATGCATTTGCTTGTACGACCATCGTAGTTGGTAAACTTGCATCGGCAAACGGCGAAATTATGTTTGGGCGTAATTCAGATACCCGTTCTCCATCGCGGGCGAAACATTTAAAAATATATCCAGTATCTGCAGCTGGTGCACGGTTCAGTGCATTGCCGTATTATGATAGTGAATCTGGTGATGGAATGTTACAGGTGGCGACTAATCAATATGGTGTAGCAATGTCAGCAACTGAAACTATTACCAGCAGTGACAAAGCATTGAGCTTTGATCCATTTGTTAAAAGTGGTGTCAGTGAATTTAATGTAGTAATGCCTGTAATGCGTGCAGCTAAATCTGCTGCAGATGGGATTGATTTAATTGGTAAACGAATTGAGAGAGAGGGTGGGGCTGAAGGCTTTGGGGTCGTAGTGGCAGACAAAAACGAAGCATGGTATCTCGAAACTGCTAGCGGACATCATTGGGCAGCGGTACGCATTCCGGATGATGCTTATTTTGTATCTGCGAATCAAGGAAGAATCCAGCAGTTAGGAATTAAGGATGGTAAGTTTACCAATGGGTATAAAGGTTCTTCGGATATAGTTGATTTTGCGGTTAAAAATGGCTTTGCCGCTTACAATGGTGGCGAATTTGATTTTCGTGCGAGTTATCAGCGGATAATCAACACAGCAACTGGTGATATGCATAATGACATTAGTTATAACTATTATCGTATTGCAACTTTACAGCATCAATTTAGTGATCGTCCTCTGGCTGGGTTTGAGAGCGGTCAATTTCCAACTTTCTTAAAGCCAACGCATAAGTTAAGTTTGCAAGATGTCGAGAATGGGCTAGAAAATTATTATCAGGGAACAGCATATAATCCATATATTTCAGATAAGGCACCACAATATCGTGCGATTTCGGTTTTCCGTTCAAGTAATTCTCATGTGACGGTAATGGGTAAGAATGGTGATAATAATATTGCTAATGTTGAATATATCGCGATGGGAATGCCGTCACTTGGTATATATATTCCATTTTATTTCGGAATCAGTGATGTCCCAGCAAGCTATAGCATAGGAAATAACCTCGCCGATGAGCAATCCGCGTTTTGGAAATTCCGTAAGTTGCAAACTTTAGTATTTACCGATTTTAAGCATAACCAGCCACTGGTGCGTAATGCTTACGATGAATTGCAGCAGAAAATTGCGCAGCAGCAAGCGAAAATGGAACAAAAATATGCTAAAACCCATGATGTTAAGCTGATTCAGCAATTTATTGATGAAGCGATCTCTGAGGCATTTAAACTTACGGATAAATTAACTGCAACCTTGGAAAAACATTACAACCAAACTCATACAGTTAAATTAAACTTTACTAATGCTGATTTTGATCGTTTGACCGAAGAGACTTATCAAAAATATCCGTTTTCCGGATTTTAGTAATGTTTAAATCAACAGTTTTTGGTTGTTTATCTGCGAGCAATGGTTTGACAAAACTACCATGTTTCAGTTATGATTCGGACAGTTTTTTATCGTAAGACCTTATGCTGGTTGTAAATTAAATAAAGATTTTAGGAGTTTAATATGAAAAATTTGAAGATAAATGGATTATTGCTTGCTTTTGCCGGTATTATGACGGCTTGTTCTTTTGTTAGCCTAAATCCACAAGCACAAAACGTTGCAGTTGCAGCAAATTCTAATCTGGCGAATAATTGTAAATTTTTGGGTAATACCAATGTTTCTATTTGGGCAAAGGCGGATACGTTCCAAAGCCAGAAATCAGCGGAAAGCCAACTTGATACTTTAGCACGTAATGAGGCAGCAACAATGGGGGGTAATACTGTAGTCGCGGAATCTGCAATCAATAATGGACAAAGAACCTACGGTGTTTATAATTGTTCAGTCTAGGGATTGCAATAAATTAGATAAGGATAAGCTAGAGTAAATAATAATGGGGGAATAGAAACTTGTTCTAGCCCCCATTTTACATAAAAGACTAGATTAATTACTCAACTACAACCGCTGATTCAATCACGATAGGCTCAGCAGGAACATCATCATGCATACCATGACGAGCTGTTTTAACTAGTTTGATTTTATCAATAACTTCAGTGCCTTCAATAACTTTACCAAATACTGCATAACCCCAGCCATGAGCATTCTCTCCGCTGAAATTTAAAAAGTCATTATCTTTGACATTAATGAAAAATTGGGCAGTTGCTGAGTGAGGTTGCATTGTACGCGCCATGGCAATCGTGTATTTATCATTTTTTAAACCGTTGTTAGCTTCATTTTTAATCGGCTCACGTGTTGCTGATTCTTTCATGTTTTTATCCATGCCACCACCTTGAATCATGAAATCATTGATAACACGGTGGAAAATTTTGCCATTATAATGACCAGCTTTTACATATTCAACAAAATTAGCTACGCTAAGTGGCGCTTTGGCTGCATTTAGTTCGAGTTTAATCGCACCGTGAGTGGTATTAAGAATAACTTGAGTCATAGAGTTTCCTTTTAAAATAATTAAGATTTATGTGAATTAGCAATTTTTACATAGTGCTTGGCGGAGTAGTCTAAATGAGCTATTTCTGCTTCAGTTAATTTACGGATTTGTTTGATCGGATTGCCAAAGTAGAGATAGCCTGATTCCAAACGCTTGCCTTGGGGAACCATACTCCCTGCGCCAATCATAACGTTTTTTTCAATATAAGCATTATCGAGAATAGTAGTTCCCATCCCAACAAAAACATGATTTTCCAAAGTACAGGCATGCAGACAGCAATTATGCCCAACTGTAACATTATCACCGATTATTAACGGTGTTTCATTGGTTTTACCAGGGGTATTATGGGTAACATGTAACATTGTCAGATCTTGGATATTGCTATTATTACCAATTTGAATGTAACTAACATCACCACGGGCGACGGCATTACACCAAATTGATGCATTTTCACCAATAGTTACTTTACCGATAATTACAGCGCTAGGATCAATATACGCTGAGAGCGAAATTTGTGGGCTAACACCCTGATAGTTACGAATATTATTCATGTGTTTCGATAGTTCTAAGATGGTTATTCGGGTAATCAGGGACTAATTATAGCCTAAGCTTAGAGTTAGGATTAATAATTTGCCTTCTGCTCAGGGTAGCTGCATCTTCGTGAGCTCCGGATAAAGGGTCTTAAAAAAGAAAGTTATCAAAAGTTAAGTAAGATAAATTAATCTATCGTCTTTAATGTAAATTTTGAAGGTTTGCGATAGATAACAATCTATTTATAGAATATTTTGGTAGTATCGAAGATAAAAGGATTGAACGGACTAAAGAGCACTGCTTATTGGATATAATGGCAGTCATTTTGTTTGCCATCATCTCTGGAGCTCTAACCTTTAAAGTCTTATTTCAATTTGTCCAGTTTTAGTACTGGGGTGCAATTGTGAAATTATTTTCCTGTGCCACACTTTTGACAGTGTCCATATATATTCAAATTATGATTAAACATAGTGAAATTATTGGCTTTAGCAATTTGAATTTGAATTTCTTCAATTTGTGGATTGTTAAATTCAATAACCATGCCGCAGCCTAAACAAATTAAATGATCATGATGATTTTCATTTTGATTTAGCTCATAGATCGCTTGGTCATTGCCGAAGTTATGTTTAGTAATCACTGCATTTTGTTCAAAATTAGCCAAGATTCTATACACTGTGGCAGAGCTTATATTGCTAGTGTTGCTATTAAGGTAGCGAATTATCTGATTAGCATCCAGATGCTTATGCTCCGCAAATAGCTCTAGTACTGCTAATTTATGTGGTGTAATTTTTATATTATAACGTTTTAATATGTCAATAGAATGCATTCGGGATTGCTCACAATAAATAGATTAATTGATAACCAGTTTGATATTTTAAGGTTAAAATAACGTCTAACGCAAATTTTTTGGTAATTTGGATGAAATTAAATAAATTAATTGTAACTTTTATTTATACTTTTATAGCTCTTGGAGTTGTAGCTTGTTCTGGAGTTAATTTTACAGATTGGCGCTTTCCTTATATGTATCCGGTGCAGCAGGGGAATTATATAACTGATGAACAAATCACGCAACTAAAAGTTGGAATGACTAAAGAGCAAGTGTCTTTTGTAATTGGTCATCCTGTATCACAGTTTATGTTTAGTTCAACACAGTGGCAATATGTGTATCAGATGCATAACAATAACAAGTTAAAAAATAGCTATATAGTCAATATAAATTTTGATACTGCTGAGAAGCTTACCTCTGTTGAGTCAGCCGGTGAAGCATTTGTTAAGTAGTTGATTGGTTATTAAATATTTCTTTAAAATGATGAGGTGTAAATGCTAAAAGTTGCTATAAATGGTCTGACTGGCAGAGTTGGGTATGAGCTTTTGAAGGTGATTAATTCCAACGCTGGACGTTACCAGTTAAGTAATACTCCAGTGGCTGAATTTGTTGGCACAGGTGAGCGTGGTTTTGATTTAGCTTCAGTATCATCGCAAAACACACAAGTGGTTATTGATTTTTCAGCGCCAGATTTATGTGACGAAGTTCTGAATATTTGCATAAAGTATAATTTGCCATTAGTTATTGGCACTACTGGATTTAATGATGTACAGTTGCAGCAAATTGAAGCTGCCGCCCAGAAAATTCCAATAATTTTATCCCCGAATATGAGTTTGTCGGTGAATGTTCTATTTAAAGTTTGCCAGATGGTTGCTGCTAGATTGAGTGGA
>Ga0214919_10004615_pt1 | contig 20056 bp, 23 predicted proteins | sample LL1503_MetaG_FD_177994 | JGI IMG/M metagenome (GOLD analysis project Ga0214919, IMG submission 177994) | Freshwater microbial communities from Lake Lanier, Atlanta, Georgia, United States - LL-1503 | ecosystem: Environmental > Aquatic > Freshwater > Lake | place: USA: Georgia | collected... | reverse complement strand
TTCAGGTCTAAGGTATTTTTCTTCATCTTGTGTCATTCATGTTTTATATTAGGAAGCATTCTTTTAGATCATTTCTAATTTTTATAGATTTAAAAGAAACAGTTGTCTCCCGTATACGTATGAATAGAAGTAAATAAATTTCTCATCGTAGTAACATTTCTTACATCCCAGTATTTTATTCGATTAAACCCATTATCAGCTATTAATCTTTGTAAAAGATCTGCAATCGTATCATCTGTTAGGATAGGTATATTTGTCATATTACCCTTCAAAAATTCAATATCCATACGAGTTGACTCATTAGTGATAAGATTATTAAGTAAATAACGAGCCCATCCTTTAACCGAATCAGATTCGATTGGTGATCTTACTATCTCAAGTAAATCATGTGCGCGACTTGTATACCGACCTTCTCTAATATATAGACGTATATATGTCTTGATAGTATCACACAATTTTGATTCTGTGTTATTATCGATAATACCTATGTTTATTAATAATCGAATCCACAGAGCTGTATCAAGAAAATCAACTATTCTAACTCTAACTGGGTCTGTTTCAATGATCAAATTTAAGACTTTAATAGAACCGATATTTGCGATATTTGATATTGATGTTTCAAGCACTAACTCTAATATCTTAATTATTACGTCGTCTGGAAGTGAATTAAAATGAAATCCTTTTTGTTTTTCCATTAATCTTTCTATTTATTAAATATAATAATATTTAAAATTAATATACATATTTGGAGAGACGCATAACTCTGATACAGATTGTGGTAATTATGATAAAATTACTAAAGAAATGCTTGTAGAAGATTATCTGAATAAGTTATTTACTTATTCAGATGTGTTTATAGATTTTTCTAGATTTAAAAAAGTTCAACTCACCGAAGAGAGGAAAGTTGACCTACATCTTCTTCTGTGCGGCCTCAAGTGAAGGATGATCTGGGTGAGTAGGGCAAGTCGTCGATCATGGCAGAGCTCTGTAAGAGGTGGAAAGGAGCTCAAGGATTTATTTTAGAAAGATATGGATTAGATCCTTAAGGCATACGTGAAATGTTAGAAAAGTATGATGATGCAAAAGGTATATATATATATTTTATATATACAATTAAACTATTTAAACATACAAAAATAATATAAAATGACAAAAATAACTGTTGGAATAATATCCTATAATAGAATAGATATGTTAAAAGAAATTTTAGATGTATTATCAAATCAAACTGTAATATGTAAAGTTATAATTTCTGATGACGGAAGTAAGGATATTATCAATCCAAATAACTATCCTATAATAAGTAAATATATTTGGAATAAGGATATAGGGTATACAAGAGTAGCTAGATTAAATCAAATAATGAATGAGTGTGAGACTGAATATTTAATATATTTAGATGATGATTGTGTGCCTCAAACTAATAAATTTATCGAATCCTATATTTCAAATTTAGAAACTTATGATGTCGTTAGAGGTAAAACATCTTTTCATTGGGGAGGAGAAGCATCTGGATGGTTTAGTTGTGCTAATATAGGTTTTAACTTATTAAAATTAAAGGATATAGGAGGTTTTGATATAAATTATAATGGACACTACGGACATGAAGATGTTGATATGGGAAAAATGGTTGAAAAAGCGAATTATAAGATATCATTATTTCCTGAAGGAACTAATGTTTTACATAAAGGACAAATGTATGCAAATGGAGATAGAAGCGAAAGTATATTAGGACATAATGATAGGTATTTCAACGAAAAATGGACTTTAAAATTAAAGGTTGCAGTAATATGTGCAAATTTTGGAGATTATGATTATATTTATTCCAATACTAATTTAATAGATAAAAATAAATTTGATTGGTATCTTTTTACAGATAATAAAAGTGAAAGATCGACATTTTGGAATATAATTCATGAAGAATTTCATCTTCAAAATAAAATAGAAGGTAAAAATAATTTTTTAAATACAGATATATCATCAAAAGTTAAAAATATGATGATTGCTAAATATTATAAACTACAATCTCATAATATTAATTTTATTAAAGACAATAATTATTCACATATAGTATGGATTGATTCTTCAATTTCTATTTTAAATAATAATTTTGTAAATGAGTTACTATATATAATATCTAAAGATGAAGTTAATATAGTAAATTTTATTCATCCTGAGAGAAACAATATTTACGATGAAGCAAATTTATCAATAAAAATGGATAAGTATGAATGTCAAGATATTGAATCGCAAGTAAAAAGATATAAAGAAGATGGGTTTAATGAAAATAATTTATTTTGGTGTGGATTTTTTTGTAGACGAATAAATGAAAAAATGAATAAAATATTTGACGATTGGTGGGTTGAAAACGTTAAAATTAGTTTTCAAGATCAAATAAGTTTTCCTTATGTATTATGGAAAAATAATAAATATCCTGAACATATAATACAACAGAATATGTATAATAATCAATTTTTAGGAAAAGTTAATTATCCTCATAAAAAACATATATCAAAATAAATTTTACGTAAGTGAAGTGAGTATTATAACTATATCCAAATTGGCTACATATTAGATGAATTTGAACGAATGAGTGAAGAAAGTTTTATAAGTATATTAATAATATGGACGTTCTCAAGTTAGAAAGAGACTTAGTAAATGAAGGATCAATTTTTGATAATCTATCACATCTTTCTTCGTATGTCATATCATCCATATTTATAATATATCCAATATATTATACAGTTTCAAAATGAATTAACTCACACTACTTATTACTTTATTTATTGTGTTGAGAATTCTTTCTTTATCCCCTGTAATATCTTTAATCTGACAACATTTGGATCTGCCGATTTATAATTACGGGCTATAACATTTAAAAATAATACCTCTGCTACGAGAGCAAAGCATAAAATTACAAATGCCTCTATAAATATGTGCTTTTTATTAACTTTTCCATACCAAGAAACACCAATAGTAATTAATAATCCAACAATACATAATATTGCAAAAACGATCGATGCTTTATTTCTTAAACAATCATTTTTTGATTCAGCATCCTCATCTTCTTTTTGCATATCTGGTATAGTAATAGAGTTAGCAATGGATTTCCTAACTTCTTCTGGAAAAAATATTTTAGCATCATTGGCTAGAGATTCAGCAATGTATTTACTCTGATTTTGAACAATCAGTTTTGCAACATCCTTCCCATACGTAAAGAATAATATTCCAATTACAGTAGAAATCAACGTGATATTTATTACTATCTGTGCGATTTCCTTGTATTTTGACATTCTTATTTTATTTTATTATTAGCAGAAAAATTAATAATTTGTATATAATAAAATAAGAATGTCAAAATGCAAAAATAAAATACCAGATTATTTTTCATTAGGTCTGAATGGACTTTTTCATGTATTAATATTATTTACATTTCTAACCATATTATTTTTCACGCTTGTTTCTTCTCTTGAAACGAACGCATTCAACAACGAAATACAAGATCAGATAGATGATTCTATGAAAGAATTGGTAGAAAATATTTCACCAGAAAATAAGATTATTATTAACGAAATAGTTAATACGGATGTTGGAAATGGTCAGTCTCCAATAGATATTGCGATTGATCGATATTCAAAACCATCAAAAATTATACAGGAACATAATAATTGGGTTAAACTTACTGCAGTATCAATTATATTAGTTCTAGCACTAATAATAGTTGTGATCATCTCTGTTTTATACTTAACTTGTAACAAATGTACAGGAGTTGTTGGTATACTAAAAGAAAATATTATCACATTTATGTTTGTTGGTCTTGTTGAGTATCTATTCTTCACACAAATTGCCTTTAAGTATATTCCAGCGCCACCAAGTACTATGGTAAGTACATTAGTAAATGCTTTTAAGGAAACTTTTGCAGGAGATTAATTTATAAACGTACAAATGTTAAATCTTTATATTTTGGAGGCGCATATATTATATTGGTTGATTTATAGTTATCTTCATAATAATAATAAGCTGATAGAGATTTTTTATCGACTGTAACAACAAAAATATTATCTAAACTACCTGCTACTCTTTTTAATTCTATTATTACTTGATCGATTGGGTTTATATATTCTAAAACACAACTAATAAAGATAACTTGTGAATTTGTTTCTTTTGTTTTCAAATGATCCAATATATCAGATTTTATACCATTTTTACATTTTGGAGATCCTGTTAAATCAACTGTTTCATCTCCACATTTATAACCATTCATAAAAATATTAAAAAATCTTGATCCGAATCCATAATATGGATCTCCATATACTAATAATGGTTTATTTAAATTGTATGCTCGTAATTTTGCTTGTGTAAATATATTTTTCCTGTCTATTTGTCTTAAAACTCCATTATAAAATTCATATATTACTAATGATGTAAATATAAGATATATTACTATTAGTGGAATAATAATTGATTTTTTCATTTATAATATAGTAAAAATAAAGTTTCAAATATAAAATAACACATTTGTGTTATTTTATCATTTCTAAAATAAATTTAACTACATCTCACTATCCGAGTTCATAACTCAACCGTAAAACGGATAGTGCAGAAGTGCACATATCTATCGAAGATACTTCTGGATGAAATTCGCAATTTCCTTGAAGCCAGCTATCAGGCCATTCAGATAATAACTTGAACGCGACTTTTTTGCGAGCAAGATCTATGGCTGCAAAAGCATTGCATAAATCGAAAGACGACTCATGAATGTCTTCCCATCTTTTCGGTTGAAAACCCTCCTTGTTAAGACTCTTTATAAACTTATTAGAGTCTTCACGAAAAGAAGACTCTATAGATGCTCGCGTGACCAAATGGTTCATGATAGTTGTCGATGTCTCAGACGCAAAATGATCAGTCTCGCATTCTTGTGCACACTCGTAAGCTTTTCTACGCTGATAACTTGCTCTAATCGCAGACATGTCATTTCCAGACCAAGTTGTTGGTCTACTTAAAAAAGGTCCTGTTGTTGTAAATGTTACCTTTGGAACGTGACCTGAGACGCATATCAGAGTACGTCGGAAAGCAGTCATATGTGAAAAGAGAGAAGTATTTTTATCACATACTATTGGCTTTAGTTTAATACTTCTCTTTTGTTCTTCGATTGACGTAAGCATTGCGAACCAGTTCTTTTTCTGGAGAATGAGTAGTATTCTAGAGTACTTTATACATTCAGGACAAACAGCAGTCTTGTTTCCTTCATTATCACTCCTGAAGATAATAGTATTGACTCTCCTGTTACACATCTCACACCTATCTCCTTCGTTGAATTCGATATTCTCTTTTCTCGCGCGTTTTTTAGGCCTGTTGCATTCAACAGAAATGATTTGTTGGTGATTCTCGAAATATTCAACTTGTAACTTGTTCTCTAAGACATCAAGATCTGTTCTTTCTTCTGACTTGTATGCAAGTTGTCTATCACAGAACAAACTGCTCGATCTTGACATCACTTTTATTTAAATTCTGTTTATTTCGTATCATTAGACTCTAATAAAATCAATTTTTAATTGTTTATGGTTTGTTCTTTTGTTTTGTATTTTTCGAATGTGTTGGTGGAGTATAAAGATGTAAATCTTCATCTCCGACAACAATTATATTATGATAAGATTTCGGCATAATAACTGCGTCTCCATCCTTCAAATAATATTTTTTTTCTCCGATAATAGCTTTTGCTTTTCCAGATTCTACCCTAATAAATTGACTTGAATTTGAATGCTTCTCCATACCAATTTCTTCGCCAGGTTTAAGTCGCATAACAACAAGTTGCATGTTCTTAGTAGTATGTAATACTTTACGATAAAACTTGTTATTAACCTATGCCTTTTCTATATTTCGTTTATATTCCATTTATAAATATATTCAGAAAAGATATTGTAAAAAAATTAAGTTGTGAATAAGCAAGCATAAAGAAAAAATAATCTTAATTAATAAATGACTATCTTTTCTAAAATAATTGATTATGTTCGTGAAATATTTTTGTCCGCAATCGACGCAGTTTTCAACTTTTTTTTCGAGACAGATAAACATAAAAAGAGAGACTCTGATGAATTTGAAGCGGATATTTTATTTGATGATAATCAATGTGATAAATTTATCCCTTATGATGTAAACATAGAAATTGATTCTAAAGACGACACTTTTGAAATGGTATCAAGTCACGATAATAAAGAATAAAGAATAATGTTAATTTGAAATTTCTATCTAAAATGATATTTACAAAACAAAAATGCCAACGGATACATCTTTGATTACTTTCAAAACTATCTCAAACTTCACCAACGATTTGGGGGAAGTTTTCAGCGAAAAACACCGACCGTTGAAACTATATGCTCATTTGATTAATAAGACTACCTTAGCACATGAAAAGCCTATTGAAAAGCACATTGATGCATTCAAATCTTTTTGTGTAGCAAATCGCGAATCAATTTTAAATCGGAAAGTTAGGTTTGAAAAGGAAAAAATAGTATATTCCAAGAGAGTTTTTATCAATATGAAAGAAATTTTTCAAATGGCCGATCCAGATACTACAAATGTTATTTGGATGCATCTTTTGACAATTTCAGCTCTGGTAGATCCTGCTGGAAAAGCACGTGAAATCTTAAAGAAAGAAGCTGAGAAAGGAGGAGGACAAGAAATAAATTTTCTCACAGATATTATTTCCAAGGTTGAAGCAAATGTCAAACCAGATTCAAACCCAATGGAAGCGGTGACCACAATTATGAATTCTGGAATTTTTTCAGAACTAGTTAGTGGTATGGGAAATGGTCTTCAAGATGGATCTCTTGATCTTGGAAAGTTGATGGGTACTGTTCAAAAAATGGTTACTAAGCTTAATGACGAAGCGGGTGATCAAGAAGATGGTGATCAGGCATTGAATATGATAAACACAATGATGGGTTCATTAGTTGCTGGATCAAAATCTCCATCAAACAATGGCTCAACACAGCCAATGCCAGATTTAGCTAGTATGCTTGGACCTATGATGGCAATGATGGAGAATGCTGGAAATAAGAATGGAAATCAGCAAACACCTGATATTTCTTCAATTTTGGGTCCTATGATGGCAATGATGGGTGGAGGTGGAGGTATGCCTAATTTATCAGGAATGTTACAACAAGAAAAATAAAATATAGATAAACTAATTAATTTTATTAGATTAATAAAATTGAATCAAAATGATCAAAAGAACGGAATACAATAAACAAAATGAATAATAACGACTGTTCAGCTAATACTTGTTCTGAACAAAATTGTGATTTTAGAAAAAGACTAGAACAGCTAGATGAAACAAACCAAAAACTATCGTCTCAACTTGTTTTAGAACGCTTTAAGAATCAAATATACAGACAATTGATAGAAAATAACACTAAAATTATAATAGGAGATATTGTAACAGAAGAAGAAGATGGTCTACATGTATGGACAGGAAACGGGATTCTTCCTATTCATATACATGAAATTTCTATACTAGAAAAAGGAGTTTTTGTTAAAGGAAAGGAAAAAGATCAGCAGAACGCAAAAAAGAAAATGCTTCAAAAAAGAATTATCAAAGATAATAGAGACTTCATTGTAGAAGAAAATTACAGTGAAATATATTCTCCAAAAGAACCTGTAATTTCATTAACTAAAAAACTACATCATTCTACCGAAGAGATATCTCGACCAAAAAGTAGAAACAGACATGAAAATGTAATAGATTCAGTTGATGATAATTCTAAATACAGAAAACAATCATATCGATCAATAAAAACATACTTAGGTACTCTAGTACAAGAAGAACCTTCTGAAAATGATAGAAATGAAAAAATTGTATCTATTGATTCAAAAATTCAAAAGATCTTAGATGAGTTTGGAGATCCAAAAGAAACAGAAAAAAGTTTTCAAGATACTTTTGTTACTCTAAAACAGAGTAGAGTGTACACCAAAATCTTGAACGATTTGTCTAAAACACGTGCTAGTATTTTTGCAAAGATGACGATTGCTTCATACCAAAATCTACTAACTGAGCAGATTCGGACAATAGAAGATATTTTTCGTGAGAAAAATTATTCTGATAAGAAAAGCATGGGAATCATTTCAAAAGGATTATCTCCATTGGAAAGTCGTCTTATATTTTATGGAAATTACACACAAAGCCATATAGAAATTGACGAGATTCAAAAACTAGATATTGCTCTTGATTTGGAAAAGCCATCTCCTAAAGAGTATGTTCCATACAATAGCATGACATTTTTCAACTGTTTCTATAATTATGGATTAATATTGTTTCCAATGAAAAAGAACTTAAAAAGGTATCTCTTGAATAGATATAATTTTTCTAATGTAGTATACCTTCCACTTCCTAAAAATACTAAAGATGATCCGTATTCTTTTTATGTTCTAGATAAAGTGGTAAAGGAAAAAAGGTATTGGAAAATGGATTGTCGTCTAGAGGAACTATCTTCTACTCTAATTGCTAATATTCTACCATACATGATTGGAATGTTTAGAAAATTATATAAAGATGTATTTGGAGACAATGATTTCAGAAGCGATTTCTCTTCAAAGTGTCAACTTACTGAATGTGATTGTGAACAACTATTTCAAAATATTATTCTAGTTGGACAACCAAAAGAATTTTATAACGTTGTAAGAGAAATGGTTAGAAATAAAATTACATACATACCCACAGAAAATGACAAATTTAATCTTTACGGTGACGATTCTCTTCAACGCAAACGTTTTCACGAAAAAGAAGATGTTGATATGGTTGACATAATAAAACAACTTTTTGATGATATCAGCAGTGAACAATCTGTTGATTTTTACAGAAGCAGAACAAGTCTAAAATAATCAATTTTCAAATACTTTATTTTAGAGTTTAGAACAAATCTAAAATGGATTTTATATTAATAATAAAGATGGCACCAAGTCTTCGTAAAAGAAAACAAACTGATGAGTCTTTAGTAAACATAATACCTAAAAGACAAAAACCAGATGATGATGAAGAAATAGATGATGATGATGAAGAAGAAATAGATGATGATGAAGAAATAAAAGATGATGATGAAGAAGAAATAGATGATGATGAAGAAATAGATGATGAAGAAACAGATGATGGAATTATCACAATAAATAAAGATGATGATCCAGAAGCGTACAAAATTCTATTATCTATAAAAAAAGAAATAGCTCGTACAGAACCAGACATTAAAGCATTGCTTCATACACCATTGCGTCTTGAAGATAGAGCAAAATTATGTCAATATTATGAAATTTATAAAATGCAAGTGCCAAATACAAACGAATGGCTAGAATGCAGAAGTAGATATAATGCAATGTTCAAAGAATATAAGGCTGGATACGAACAGTCTAAAAAATACTCTATAGAAGACATGACTCGAATGGAAAAAGAAGAACATAAATTTACTGGTTTTGACGCAAGACTTGCGCTAAAATACAAAATTCTTAACCTAGAAACAAGTAAAGAAAATAAGGAGGTTATATATAGACGGTATGAAGAATTTTTAGCTATGGACAGCATAGATGATGAATTTGGAAAATTAAAGCATTGGTTATCATGGGCAACTGACTTTCCACACGATCGAGTAAAAGAACATAAAGATACGAATATAACAGAATTTATTAAAAAAGCAAAGGAACGACTTGACAAAGAGCTTTATGGTATGGAAAAAGTAAAAGAACAAATTCTTCTCTTCATGTCCGCCAAATTGCGTAATCCAAGTATGGTACATGCAAATTTAGGTCTTGTCGGACCACCAGGAACTGGTAAAACATGCATAGCAAGATTAATTGCCGAAATAATGGATTGTGGTTTTTCACAGATTTCTTTTGGTGGTGTAGATAGAGCAGATTTTCTTAAAGGTCATGAATATACATACGTTGGTGCACAGCCCGGTGAAATTGTAAAATGCATCAAGCGTATGGGTCACAAAAATGGGATTATTTTCTTAGACGAGTTAGATAAAATCGCTGATAATCCAGAAATTAGGAGTGCTCTTCTTCATATAATAGATCCGAGTCAAAACAGCGATTATCACGATAATTTTCTTGGAGGAGAAATTAGAATAGATCTTTCAAAAATTTGGTATGTTGGATCTATGAACTCTGCTCCAACAGATGAAGCTCTTGCAGATAGATGGTGGATAATAAATGTTGGAGGCTATTCTCGATCAGATAAAATAAATATCTTGCAAAATCATCTCTTGCCTCGAGCATTAAAAAATTGTGTTCTTGATAGTTCATCTGTTTCGTTCTCACAAGGTTCAACAGGATACTTAATAAGTAAAGTATGCAAATTAGGAGATAAAGGAGTTAGAACACTTGAAAAAACGATAAAGGATCTAGTAAATAAAATTAACTTTATATCAACACATCAAGATGATAAAGGGATTTTACCTTTTAAAACATCCTTTCAGCTTAACTACAAACTCTCATTCCCTCTCGTGTTAACAACAGAACTTCTTGATAAGTTACTAGAAGATGATGATTTGGATGTATCAATGAATATGATGTATATCTAATTTTTGTAATCATTTTTGTTCAGAAATCTAACCAAAATAAACTTGATTTCCTAAAATAAGTTTGTTTCAAATAGTAGAAAAATGGAAAGAATGTGTCTTGAAGTTACAGATGATCTGCACGCGTTTCTGATAAGAAGTAAACTAAGAGAAAATCACTGTTTTGACTTCTTTGCAGCTGATATAGATGAAACACACTTTGAAATAAGTTTTCCAATGGAATCTCCGATACGACAATTGAATAACCAAAAAATTGAACGAATGATCTTTTATGTCGTGCCATTCGAAGACAATGCACGCATACGCGTGGAAATAAAGTCAAAAGATGGAAGACATATTTTTTCAGCATCATTAGGATACGAACATGGAGAAAAATTATTTACAGACAAAGATAGTGTTCTAGAAGAATGTATTCGTCTTGCGTATTTACCTATGCCTCGTCAGATTCCTCCGCTATTAAAATCAAGTGGTGAATGTGTTGTGTGCTTTACAGAATGTTTAGTTTTTAGAGTGGTCGTGTTGTAAGTCACACGTGACGTGTGAAGAATGCATCGTTAAAATATTGGCTCTTAATTCTAAATGTCCAATTTGCAGAGCCGTTTTATAAAAAGTAATCTTAATCAAAAACAATACATACAAAAGTATTGTTTTTTACAAAAGCTAAATTAAATGTATTAGTTATACCTATATAAAAATATTAATTTAGTGTAATAAAACTGTCTTTTGTAAAAAACATTTTTTAGTTTACAGATTATATTAATCATAATCCGTTCAAGACGGACGAATGTCCGCCAAACTTTTCAAAAAAACAACCTGTGCATACGCTATCTCATGTTTCTTAACTTCCTTTGGACTGATTATTGTTAATTTTTAGAATTGTTTATCTAAACACGTGTTTTTTGATATTTAAAAATGTTTTCTTCACAAGATAAACAAGACGAATATTTGGAAACAAATATATTTAAAGGACATAAAAACTTATTTTTTGTGGATATTGGTGCTTATGATGGTTTGACTATTAATAATACTATATATTTTGAAAAATATAATAATTGGACTGGAATAAACGTAGAGCCAATTAAATCATTATACGAAAAATTAGTTGTTAATAGACCAAATAGCATTAATATAAACTGTGCTGTTTGTAACCAGGACGGTTTTAGTGAATTTTATTGTAATACCGGGGCTACTGATTTCATATCTGGGTTAAAAGATAATTTTGATAACAGACATTTACATAGATTAGAACGTGAAAATCAAGAAACGGGTTCAACAACTGAATTGATTCAAGTCCCAACTAAAAAATTAGAAACTATTTGTGATGAATATAATTGTAAGCATATTAATTATTTATCAATCGATGTCGAAGGAGCTGAGTTTGAAGTAATAAAATCTATCAATTTTGATAAAGTTTTTATAGATGTTATTGGGTTTGAAAATAATTATACGGATGTAAGTATACCAATAGTTGAATATTTACAAGAAAAAAATTATGTATTTATTCACAGTTCACTAGATATTTTTATGATACATAAAAACAGTCTTTTTTACAATAAATAGCGCTTATTACTAATATATTATTAATATCATAAAAAAAATATTTTACATGACGTATGTCGGGAATTATAGATGTCAAATTTACACATCTGTTTTATGAAAAAACAATACTTTTATGTATTGTTTTTACAAAAGCTAAAATTAAATATCATAGAATTTCACTTAGAGAAGTAACCTGTTCACTAGTTAGAGACTCTGGAAAGATTACAGAAAATTCAATTATCATGTCTCCTGCAGACTGTCCGTCTCTACGCATTCCCATCCCATTATATAATTTGTTATGTCCCGGTCTAGAAACAGTTGTCTCTTCAATCTTTATAGAGTTACCTGAAGGATGTAATATGTCAAAAGAACATCCGCATAGAGATTCCTTCAAACTCAATGTTTTTAAATAAATTAAATTCTTTCCATGCAGTTTAAACGGAGGCTTGTTTTCGATATTAATAGCAATATGTACATCTCCCTTAAAATTTTCACACACATTTCCTTTTTCTTGTATAATAACAATTTCTTCAGATACAGACCCTGCCGGAATAGAAAAATTAAAATTATCTGTTTCATTAGAAACAGAAAGACCTCGTGAAATGGTTCTGTTAATTCTCATATCAATAGAACATCCGCGATAAGCTTGTTCCAAAGATATATTCATTTTGTGAAGAATAGGTTGCGGTTTCATAGCAGGCATAGAATGATGAAATCCATTCTGGAAAACATGAATACCAGGCATTCCTCCACCACCATTAAAAAACGAATTAAACATACTATTGATATCATGATGCCCGTTAGAAAAATGGAATGCTCCACCCGGAAATCCCGGAAATCCTCCCTGAAATATACCAGGTTGTTCTCCTAAATCATACATTCTTCGTTTCTCTGGATTCGATAATGTCTCATATGCTTCATTAATGTTTCTAATTTTTTCATCCGCATCTGGGGAACTATTTCTATCAGGATGATACTGAAGTGATAACTTTCGGTAAGCCTTTTTAATATCTTGCTCACTCGCATCTTTTGGAATTTCCAAAATAGAGTATAAATCGGTGGTCATTTAATACTATACATTTTTCGTTTTTATATGTCTTTAGTTTATTTTATTAAGAAGTTAGAAACCTGGTGTTTATGAAAATAGCACCTCCGTTTTTCTTTATACACTCATTAAACTCAACGTGTTCACATTTTTCTTTTCCGTTTGAATGATTACCAACATATCTGCAACCTTTCGGAATCGATTGAATCTTATAAATACCAGCACCTCCAAAAGCCGAATCAACTTCTAAAAGTTCTCTTGTTTGTGGATAATTTTTTAACTTTGAATAAACATATTTATCTCTTGCAAACGCATCATAGTAAGTTTTGGACGAGAAACGGAGTCCGGGATGTGTGTGTTGTCTTACCTTTTCCCAACAATCATATTCCATGTCATCTTTCTTTCGTAAAGCCCATAAATCATAGTATATACCTGATTGATTTCCAGTGAGAACATCCCAGTTTTCATGTTCAAAGCAAGTTTCAATAGAATCTACAAATGTTCCTGACTCGTTTACATCATCCATATCTAAGATAATCAAATAATCATAGTATCCATTTTGATTTATCTCTCTCATTTTATCGAGTACTTTGTTTCTACCATTTGCTAAACGCTTTGTTCTTAATTTTTCTTTAACACCATCTTCAAAAATATAGTGATAATTGTCTTTTTTGAGATCTTGTAGAATAGAACGAGTATTATCACTCGAATCATTCTCATATAAAATAACTGCATAATCATTAAACTTTTGTCCACAAAGATCAATATCAGATAGACCTTTTTTAATATATTTTTCTACATTTCTTATAGTTCCACTAAATATAACGTTATATTTTTTCATCTCTGCACGAGACTTTTCACTTCCACCAGGGTAAAACGTTTCCGGTGAATTATCACACGTGCAGTTTATAATAAAATAAAGGGAAACAACTAGTGCTCCAATCACCAATATAAATAAAACCAATTGTATACTCATATTCTCTCTATGTTTGTTACATATCAAGTTATTTTTTATGAATTTAATTTATGTAATGAACAATCGTTTTAGAGAATGTATAACAGATGTAAAAACACGTAACACAAATCCGAACTGTAGACTTTCACGTTCTCATTATTTCGACATTCGACAAGGAGTCGTTAAGGGTAAATTGGATATAGTTTCTCATATTAATTTGATATTGTGTAGTTTGTTTTACGAATATTACTATATAACTAATGATAAACCTGAAGAAACTTTTGTAATTAATTTTGCTATGCACATAAATAATTTTTTTTCTGATTTTATAAGTAAACTTAGAAATATAGATGCAGATGATGAGTTTTCGTCTTTTTTGCAAAAACAGGTTATAAAGAAGTATCAATTTCTTAATGAAAAAATGAATAGATCGACAATGACTGAATCTATTCGTACATTTATTCTAGATGAAATTAAGCTAAATGCCTTAAAATTCAAGAAAACAATGCAAAATAACCTAGAAGAGCTCTATCTTATTTTCAAATCATTTCCTCAGTTGGATACAAAAGGCTTTAATTAAAATAAACAGTCCGGTAGCGGATGCATACCTTCTCTCCCGTGTATTTAAAATATTTGACACTAAAACGGAACATCCGGTGAAAAAACGCAATTTTGATGAACCTGAAAACCCTCATAACATTATAATATACGCTGGAGATGCACACGCAGATAGATGCCGAAAATTTTTAGAAGATGTCGCATCATTCAAAAGATTAGAGCAAAATACAGTAGAAACCCCTATTCGCGCTAAAAACTGTCTAGATATGACTGGTATCACTCAACCATTATTTTCTTATACACCAAAAGATGATCAACCATATTATGACACGCCATATAAACCAATATTTACTGAAAAAAGCGAAATAGAATAATCAAATTCTGAATTAAACTTTGCTAAATATAAGATAAATGCAAATAGCTACAAAGTACTTTCAAGCATGTGCGATCTTAATGAGTCTCTCATTCACTTGCGGAGTGACGTGGTCTATATGTGGAATAGTAGTCATGCATAACATAGAACATGTTGTAACAGGAGTTTGTTTAATCGGGCTCTCTGCAGTCGGGAGCGTTTTGTCTTTCGTAACTTACTTGCTTTATGGCGTGGATAATAGAGAGCCTGATCTGATAAGAATAAATGTACGCGAAAAAACAATATCTCGATCATTAAGTATTCTTGTATATGAGACAGATATCGTTCATGTAGCGGTTGGTCCAAACACGCCACCTAAGATTGTGCTGTTTGAGTCTCATATTTGATAAACAAAGATTTTTTTGCATATTTACATTACAAATAACAATTTAGTTTAAAATTAGTAATTCATATGTAATGAAAGCAATTTTCTGATTAAAAAACTTACGAATTAAATATTCTTTTATTTTTAAAAAGAATGTTCTTACTAATTCATACGAATAAGAGCAACAATTGTTAGCCTTCCTTAATTTTTGAAGCTTTTTCAGATACAAAAATATCGGTATCTTTATATTTAAGACTAAGTTCGACCCAATCAAGACCTGAATATTCAGATATTTTAAGAATTCTTTCTCTAAACCAGTCTTTAGTTGGTTTTTTTTCGTCTTCAATTATTTTGTTTGATTCATCAACAAGCATCTGCAGATATGTTACTTCGTTAGAATGCGACATTTCTAATATTTTTTTTGTAAGAAGAAGAAAAAAATCAATTATTTTTTTGACTAGCAAATAAAAAGAAAATTTGAAACTCCTGAAATGATGTCTTAACCATAATCCGTCCAAAGAAAGTTTCAGAAAAAATGATCTAGAGTATGAACAGGTTGTTTTTTGAAAAGTTTGGCGGACATATGTCCGTCTTGGACGGATTATGGTTAAATATAAATTATAATTATTTTAAAATATTATGTTTAATAAAGAATTACATGGAAAAAACCCAAGGATTTAGCTTTAATATACTTCCAGATCACGTAATTATTAAAATATTAAATTTGGTGCTTGATGGGTCTGAAACCTCCTCAAATATTGCAAATACTGGTTCTATCAAACTATTAAATTTGGCTATTTCAATAGATCCTGCTAGGGTTAGAATAGTTGATTTTATAGAGACACGTCTATTAATACGATTATTAATGAACATAGGTTTAATTCACGATAATCCGGACTCACAATTATCTATTATTATAAAGGATTATATACGTTCATACTTTATAAAAAGACAGTATAGTAGTCGTGCACACGATTTGCTTGACATAGTAAATTCAACAACCGAATCGGATTTGATTAAAGATTTGGCAACATATTTGTTGGAAAATCTTATCACGGATGATTCAACTGATATGGATATTGCTTTTTTGACTGGTGAAATGAAAGTAAGAACCATAACAGATGATACAATTAATGATTTACGAAGCATAATGTCATTCCATGTCGGTATTAAGCATATGAAATACTTTGATGTAAGAAGAGTGACTACGATGAAACATATATTTAGTTTTATTACTAAATTTAGTGGAATAGTTGATTTAACATTTTGGGATACAAGAAAAGTAACAAATATGAGTCAATTATTTTATAGGAGTACATTTACAATTCGCGGTATAACCAATTGGAATACATGCAATGTAACAAATATGGAAGAATTATTTGAAGGAAGTTGTTTTGACGAACCATTAAACTGGAATACAAGTAAAGTGATTAATATGAAAGAAATGTTCGCTAATACTACCCAGTTCGATCAAGTTCTAAATTGGGATACAAGTAAAGTGATTTATATGACAAGAATGTTCGAGGGAGCTCTAAGTTTCAACAAACCTTTAGAATGGAATACAAGCAATGTGATTGATATGAGAGGAATGTTCAAGGACACTCACCGTTTCAATCAACCTTTAGAATGGAATACAAGTAAAGTGATTGATATGAGAGATATGTTCCAGGGAGCACTCCGTTTCGATCAACCACTAGTTTGGGACACACGAAACGTAAGATTCATGGATCGATTATTTCACAGCGCGACTGCATTTAATAAAAAAGTACAATTTGATACACGTAGCGTGATATATATGACTGAAATGTTTTATAATGCTACTTCTTTCAATCAACCTATAGAAGGGTGGGATACAAGTAAAGTGATTCAGATGACAGCAATGTTCTCAGAAGCACACAGTTTCGATCAACCTCTCAAATGGAACACAAGCAATGTGATTGATATGAGTGATATGTTTTATAATGCGATTTTGTTTAATCAACAATTAAATTGGGATACAAGCAAAGTAAGAAATATGCGTAGTATGTTTTTTCGCGCCCGGTCTTTTAATAAAGCGTTAGAATGGAATATCGGGAGAGACACGGATATATATGATATCTTTTTAGATACACTAGATGGTAGATGGTCTAGATAAATTCGGTTAAAAAATGTTTTTAACTTATTAGAAATAATCTAACTATACATTTGAAAAAGATTAGATATAATTGGTTATTTATTAAAACAAGTCCCTGTAGACACAATATTTATTATATTGTGTCATTATATTTAGTAAAATGGTTGCATTTTATTGTTTGAATAAGCGTATTGTAATTGCATTGCTGATCTAGAAAATCCAGAATTATGACAGGAACAAAATATACTTTGTCCTTGTGTTAATAATAAAAAATCAATAATTGCATTTATATTCCAGTTACGAGTTTCTTCTGGTGTAGTTCGTAATTTTTGAGCTATTTCTGACTCATGAATATTTGCACCACCTAAATCAGGTATTACTGAAAAAGTATATACATTATTGAATTCTGATTTACACATTTCAATACTATTAAAATCATCACCTGCTAGAAATAAAGGTGCGTTTTCTAGTATATGTCGATAATTATTTATAAATTCATCCATGTTACTTTTGTGATCAGTATTACGAATATGAACAGATATGTATTTTTCGGGTAACATACTACGTCTCCTTCTAAATTCCGTTAGAATTTCTTCGGTGAATTGTATTTTAGGAAATATTTGCATAATATCCAAAAATGTTGCACAATAGGCATAAACAACAACTGATTCTTTGTATGATAAATTAAGAGGAAATGATACACAAACACCATTCATTGTCATAAGTCCTTCTGTAACCCATAGTACACGGTTTAATTCTTCATGTGTTTTACCTTGGAATTCAGAAGGAAAAACGTCTTGTTTTAATAAATTAGTAATTAGTTCAGGTGTAACTCCTTTGTATACAATTGGTGATGAAATACTAAAATAATCTTGCCAGTCATCGTTAAACCAATTTTTTGTTGTATCTATTACAAGTATTCGTTCCTCTTTTTCACAGTAACTTATCATTTGTTGTATTCTAGACCACATATCATTTATTCCTCCTTGTGGAAAACAAATTAAGAATTTTGATGTCATTTCTACTTATAAAATATATTTTTAGATTAAGTTACCTATTCTGAATGAGACTCAAAGACCACAATCTTGAGAGTGTGTTTGGACCAACCGCAACATGAAGGATATCTGTATCATACTTAATACTTTCGTCGATTTATCGCACACATCTATACTAGGTTCTATAGTCTGAGGAATTTCAACATTCAACTGTGCAGTTAAAGATTTAATTTACATTTTTGATAATAAAAATCCTAGAAAATCAGCTCTAAAGTCTCCAACATAATTTCAGTTTGCACATTTCTCAACAGTTTACTATCTCTTCTCCATTGTCTGCAAAATTAGCATGTGCAATATTTCATTATCAACTCTTTTTTTCTATCTTAGCCTGTGCACGTTCAGCTACTGATTGCCTTATATATCTTCTTCAAGATATATAAATCAAATTATTATTTTATCTAAAAAAATAACAACAGCAAAGAGAAAGAATCACACAATTGTCACAATATTTTGGTCCAAATTTACCTCCATCTTTACATAATGATAATACACTAATGTGCAAATGGTAATTCGAATTGTTTTTCAATTATTAAATTTATATCTCGAAGGACTGATACAATTTTCATAAATACACCACCATTGATTTGGATATTTTTTTAAACAATTTATAGTAATAGTTTTTTCAAAACTATTATGACAGAAATCATTCAGTGGTGAAAATCTAAAATTATTTCCAAAATTATTATTACTGATTTTTTCTATTTCAAATTCAAATGTTGTATATCTTTTATAAATATTATTATAATTAATACTACCAGATGGTTGAGATAATTCTGGATTCATACTAAAATTATAAAATTGAAGTAGATTTGCATCTACAATTTGATACATAAATATTAAAAAAATTGATATTTTTATTAAAATTGATTTTTTTATCATCTTATTATTATTATAAACATATCTTTAAATGGAACAAATAGAAGAAACATTCAAACATATTAGTGATAACTGGAAAGAAGAATATTATCAAACATGTAAATTAGAATGGGAAAACATTATATCATTTATATCAAAAGAACCAACACCATATCAGTGTAGTAATTGTAACACATTTTGGATGAAATGTAATTTTATTGAAAATATAATTAATGATATTTGTCCAAATTGTGATACTCATTGTCAACCTTTCCTTTGCAATCCTATAAATTATAGTTCTGTATTACAATACATTGATCCAAAATTTTATCATTATTTAATACCACAAAAACCATATTTAAACAACTTGCGTAAAAATACATAATATGCTATTTTTCACATAATTATGGATTTTGAATACATTTATTTTTAGATATTGGAGTATTCCCGCTTTTTTAAATCTAGAAAAATCTAAACTTTGAGGACAGCGTAACCTACTATTCTTTGATAAATATGTTCTTTTTATCCTCTAGCATCTAACTAAATTTAGTTAGTTTGACACTGGGTATATTTGTTTTTCTAATTATATCAAACGAAAAACTTTATTACAATAGGAATAAAAGAAATAACT
>Ga0214919_10004614_pt1 | contig 20056 bp, 19 predicted proteins | sample LL1503_MetaG_FD_177994 | JGI IMG/M metagenome (GOLD analysis project Ga0214919, IMG submission 177994) | Freshwater microbial communities from Lake Lanier, Atlanta, Georgia, United States - LL-1503 | ecosystem: Environmental > Aquatic > Freshwater > Lake | place: USA: Georgia | collected... | reverse complement strand
ATTCGTTCATCGCAGATTACATTCGTTCATCGCAGATTACATTCGTTCATCGCAGATTACATTCGTTCATCGCAGATTACATTCGTTCATCGCAGATTACATTCGTTCATCGCAGATTACATTCGTTCATCAAATCCGAAAAATCCATCCATCAATAGTATAAATGAATTTTTTATCCACAATATGCATTTTCATCGTTATTTTATTTTTATACATCTACATAATGAACCAATTTAAGAAAAGTGAAGATTTAGACATATATGAAATGGATTATTCGAATAATACACATCTCCAAGAAATTTGCGAAATACGTCAACCAGTATTATTCCAATTTCAACACAAACTATTCCAAGATATTTCACCTAAAAATATTGCAAAATATGGTTCATATGACGTAAAAATCAAAGATACAAATGATTATTATAATCAATCTGAAAAATCGAATGATACTGATAAAAGAAGTCAAATCAATTCCGTAGATTCAGTAACATTATCTTTAAACAGTACTATTAAACTCTTGGAAAATGATACCGCAGCACATTTCATTTCAGAAAATAATGACGATTTCTTGGAAGAAACGGGACAATTGCGAAATATTCAAACAGTCGATCCGTTTTTAAAACCAGTGTTTAATATTTACACAAAATATGATTTATTATTTGGGTCGCAAAATGCAGTCACCCCATTGCGTTATCATAATTATTATCGCCAATTCTTATGTATAACTTCAGGTAAAATCCATGTCAAAATGACACCATGGAAAAGCTCAAAATATTTGACCCCAGTCAAAGATTATGAAAATTATGAATTTAGGTCGCCAATACATCCGACAAAGCCTTTAGCGCAATTTATCAATGATTTCGAAAAAACCAAATTCTTGGAATTCGATGTGAAAGAAGGTTATGTATTGTATATTCCACCATATTGGTGGTATAGTATTCAATATATTGACCCGGATACATTTGCGTGCAGCGTTTCATATAGTACAGTCATGAATTGTGTGTCGAATTTACCAGATTTAGGATTATATTGGTTACAACAGCAAAATATCACCAAGAAAATTACAACCATGACACCACCGTCTTTATCAAAAAATGATGAAAATAGTATGACCAATATAGAAGAGACCGGTCCAAATACTGATAATCAAAACCAAACTATAATACCCTTCGAAAATAGTTCTAAAATTGAAATAGATACACTACAGTCATCGCCTGAAATTAAACTTGATACAATACAGTCATCGTCTGAAATTAAAGTAGCCGAAATACTAGATGGTTCAAACATAGCAGTAACCCATAAAGAGAATACAGAAAATACTATTTGATTATACCATTTTTACCATAATATATTTATTAGCACCATCGCGTTTTAGATAATCATAAAAATACGTATTATCATTCTTTATCGGAATTTGTTGCCATAATGGTTTAATATTTGTAAAATATAATGCGATTATACCTTGGTCATTAGTAATACTAATTGGATATTCTAATGTCAAATTGAATAAATTATCAAATGTGTCATCTTCAATAATATTTGTATCATATAACATAATTGTAGTTTGGCAATAATCTACATTCATATTGTATTTATTACTTAAATTTTTATAATATTCACTGGTATTATCAAATTGGGTTTTTAATTTCCATTGATATGCAGGATATGCATCTGAATGTGCCAAAAATGTATTTGTTTTTCGTTCAATTAACATTTGATTTATATCTGATAAAATGGTCATACCACAATCAATATAAAAAATAAATTTCCATTGTTTAAAAAATACATTAAACAAATGCAATTTATGATATTGAAAAATCTTTTTAAACCAATGATCTGAACGTTTCATTTCATATGCGATTTTTAAAAATTCTTCTGGAAAAATGATATTTGGAAAATATTTAATAATAATATTATTATCTACAATAGTAGTATTATTTAATAATTCATTATTTAATAAATCATCTCCAATAACTAGACAAACATCTCCTTTATAATTACCATTAGTGTATAATTGATTAAGTGTAGATATAAATTTATCAAAATATTGCACATTGCATACAAATACTACGCAAGTTTCAGACATTTTTATAATGTATATATATTATTATTCTTTATATAATATATAATACAATTTTAATATGAATATTACAAAACGAATAATATTATCCGCGGTCATTTTACTAACCCTTGATTTCATTTATTTAAGTGCGAATAAAGGCACATTTGAAAGTCTAGTCGTTCAAATTCAACGCGTTGTTATGCAAGTAAAACTCTGGCCCGCATTACTATGTTATGCGTTCTTAATCTTTGGATTGAATTATTTCATTTTGCGCAGTCATCGACCAGTTGGTGATGCATTTTTATTAGGCTTGGTCATTTATGGTGTATATGATAGTACAAATTTGGCTATATTTAAAAAATGGGATTGGAAAATAGCATTAATGGATGGTCTATGGGGAGGTATTTTATTTGCCCTAACTACTGCAATTGTATATGCATTTTGATTTATAATGCCCTAATTTCACAACTCTTCATTTTGTACTTTTCCTATAATAATAAATCTTTTTTTAGGTTTAGTTTTTTGTAAATTGACTGCATTTATAATAGGATTATCATTTATAGTTCCTCCATATTTTGTACAAAACTCTACCATTTGCATTTGAACATTCGTATTCAAATGCACCATTTTTGATTGTATATCAACCGGCTGTTCGTCTAATTCATATCCATAATTTTCATAAAATTGCTCTTCTAATTCTTCGGAATTATCATTTTCTGACGTATCGTCTGTTAACCATGCATCAATTACTCCTGCTACGTTACCACATCTAGTAAACTCAACTCGTTTATATAAGTGATTTATTTGACCACCATATGTTTCAATCCGTCTAGTCCAAATCGGCGAGAAGGATGCATAGTATAGCCAATGTAGACGATGCATTTTCGCCAATTCGACCTGCGAAATGCCTTGATGCGAACATCGAAACAGATCAACCATCGTTTTATTTGTAGAATATTTGCATACTTTTTGTAAAATTTGTCTAGGAAAATCTCCTTCTGATATATTTACTTGATAATAACGTTTGACAGTTTCACGTGTCATATTTACGTATAGTCTAGGTTCAATATATGAAGTGTCAGACAAATTTATATAACCTCCAATCTCTGCACAAAATCCCCCCACATCAAATTGTCTGGGCAAGGCAGCCAAATTCCGTGCCATTGTAGCGACAATATATGCTCCTTCAGTACGTTTTAAATATAAGCTGTCCAAGAATGTACCTAGTCTTGGATTTTTCGACTGAAATAGTTCACGATAATTAGCCATCAGATAATCAGCGACTTCTTCTTTAAACCCCGAATAATATAATTCACATGTCCAAAAGATGGCTTGTTCGTAATCCTTGTCCAACATAGACATCGTTAAAGATGCCAATACATCTTCTTTTATGTATAAATATCGCGTCAAAACGATAGATGGACTGGCGATAGATGGACTTGGACTGACTATAGATGGACTTGGTACAAATACATTTTCTAATGGTATCATCAGTTCTTCACTTGCCTTGTACATTTCGACCAGTAAGTGTTTAATCGTATTTAACATTTATCATTTAATTGATTGTAGTATTATCAATTAAATATAAAATAACATCAATTTTGTATAGTTATTTTGTTACGATATGCCTCTATAGATATTTCATCAAAATAATTATCATTAAATAGGTACACATAATCTAAATAATCCAAAGTAGCATTACTATAATCTGACCAAGATGGTAAAATGACCATCGGAATATTAGTAGTTTGCCTAATAACTTCAATTAATGGATTTGTAATAACTATTGGAATGCATTGTAAATAAAGGGCTTCCCAAAATCGATGTGTATCAAATCCATTCCCTTCTGGACATATGCAAAACTCATATTCAGATAATCGTTTCAAATTTTCATAAGGTCCAATCATTGGCAAAAATGGGATTTTACTGGATAAAATATCATGACATGCTTGTCGTTTTTCTCGATTAGTTGAAATATTAAAATTCATGAATGTTTTTTTCGTTTTTTTTGCAAAAAAATTCGTAATACTTGGACTATTTCTAAAAAAATCCAAATTGCCATGCGCCCACATACTATTCGCCATACCTATAGGTAAAAACTCAATTTTTGCATGAATAAATCCCAAATTTTGCGCATACCATTTTTGCAATAAAGACGAATTTAAAATAGTCAATACACTATTAGTATTTTTGAGTATATTTTGGTCAGAATTATGTGTTAATAATATGAAAGGATTTTTAAAATATTGGAGTTTTTTTGCAAATAATTGTATTCGATGCCCATAACAAAATATAATAGATGGATTGTCATATTCACTGGTAATTTCACGTATATTTTTATGTTTATTTATACAACTCGCAATCAAAGGATTATAATTAAAATCATTGGATTCACCAATATATACATTAGCTAATTGTTGTAATTTTTCACCAGTAATAATATTATCAATAAATGACATTAGGAATATAAATAACTAATATAAGTATATTAATTATATTTATACATTTCAATGAACATAGTTTTAGTTTGTGCTAATAATTTCCAAGAATACATTTTAAAAAATATAGAGCAATTAATTCGATTAAAACATACCTCAATATATGTATTAACTAATGGATGTTTTTTCGATAAATTCCAAAAATTTGCAAATAGTATTAAATTAATAAATATCGATGAATTAAATGATATTTATCAATATGATGCGAATAGCAAACAAAATAATAGTTTTCGAAATGGGTTTTGGCGATTAACATCATCTCGTTTTTTCTACATATATGCATTCATGAAAAAATATAATATACAAAACGTTATACATTTAGAAAATGATGTGCTAATTTATTATAATTGTGATGTATTAATGCCACATTTATCTGACCATATTTATTTACCATTTGATACATTTAAGAGAAATATTGCGAGTATAATGTACATTCCAAATCACAGTCGATTTAAACAAGCATTAGACCATTTTAATTTTGCTAAAAATGATATGGAAAACTTTTCAAATATTTCACAAAAAACGGGTATAATTAAAAATTTCCCCATTTTTACTACAAATGAAACCACACCAGATCATAAATTTGTTACTAACAATTATGACAAGTTTCAATATATATTTGATGCAGCCGCTATGGGTCAATATCTTGGAGGTGTTGACCCGCGAAATCAATCGGGTGATACGCGAGGGTTTATCAATGAAACGTGCATAATAAAATATAACAATTATCGATTTAGTTGGACCGATGCAAAACCGTTTATTAATATAAATGGAAAATTAATACCCATATTTAATTTACATATTCATTGCAAACAACTTGACAAATTTATATAATACATTACTTATAATATCAAAATAAACTTTGTATTACGTATAATGTTCGGTGCATCTGAGTATGAAATATATTTCAATTATATATTAAAACATCGTGCAGATAAAATCATTATTCGTAAATTGGAATGGAATAATTGCGTGTCAAATATTGATACAATTGATAGTATTACAAATGTAGATTACATTTCACACCATCACTATATGCGAAACTAATACATTAATTTCATTTTAGTATGTTCATTCATATCTCGAATTGAACACGACGTTACTAACATTCCATTTGTATAAATACCATAAACCTCATCTTCAGAAATACTGTCTAATGCTAAATTCCAAATATTAAATGTTCCATTTTTGTTATATGGGTTTGCATTTTCATCTAAAAATGTCATTAATTTATATTTTGTATTTTTTCCGAATTTTTTATTTAATTCTGCGAGATTTTTATATGAATAATAATGTTTAAGCATCATTTGTTGTTTTTGAGTTAATTCATCTACTAATATTTCATGCGCTCCGGTTATAATCAAATCTTCAAACAATGTTGAATTTTTGGATTTAGAATACTTATATAATCGATTTTTACTTCGAAAATTATCACCAGAATTATATAATTGAAATGTTCCAATCATATTTACTGGTATATATTGACGATTTGATGTTTTAATTAATGTACCTGGTCGAATAGATTGAATTGGCATATAAACTTCGTCATTATCATCATTTAAACATAAAATTTTAGTATCTTCTTTAAAGCATGGAGCATTACATTTAACTTGAACTCCTGCTGGGAATACAGGACTGCCTGGATTTCTTCCACAAAAATTAATGAGTATTAATGAACGACATCCATAAAAAATAGGATTATTTCCAAAATTTATATTGGCATTTTGAATAGTGACTGTATTTAAATTAAAACATTGAAAAAATGCATTATCACCAATAGTTGTCACTGATATTGGAATTGTTATATTTAATAAACTTTGACAGTTGCTAAATGCATTTACTGAAATCGTTTGCAAATTACTATTATTCTCAAAAACCACATTAGTTAAACCCGTACAGGCATTAAATGCATTATCTCCAATAACAATTACGTTTTTTGGAATTATTATATTTAATAAATTTTGACAACCGTTAAATGCACCAGCGTTAAATGCACCAGCGTTAATATTAACTAATGATGATGGCAATAAAATCGATGTTAAATTCGAACAATTATAAAATGCAGAACCATCTATATAAGTAATTGTAGTTGAATTTGATACATCAACCTGCGTTAACCCCGACGATGAAGCAAAACTGCTTAATCCAGTTAAAGTCGAATTATTTGTGCATGTTACTTTATATGAATTTGTCCAATTAGATAAGTCAGAAGGGTTAAATGTAGTACATCCTACATCAAACCGAATTTCATCATATGACCCTTGAGGACTAATCGACCCGATGTAATTAGTACTAATAGTTAATATAGTCATTGTATATTATAATATATTATAATATATAATGGTCAAACGGTCAACTGTCGGGAAATCATCATATAAACGGAATTCTACAAATAAACATAGAAAAACCTCAAGGTCAAAATTATCAAAACATAATTCGTCGAATAAATGCGCAAAATCTCATATAGTGCGTACTCTATTAGAAATGATTAATATTGTCAAACTCTACCATTGGAAAACCAGGTCATTTGCAGAGCATAAAGCTACAGATGAATTGCACGGTCGTCTCAATGAAAATGTGGATAAATTCGTCGAGGTTTATTTAGGCAAAGATGGGTCACGCGTAGAAAATTGGAATAAACATTTACAGATTGTGCAATTTGACAATGAACCTAAATTTAAAGACCGGATTTATGAATATCGCGAATTTTTGACCAATTTAAACCGTTGTTTTGACCCTAAAAAAGATAGTGATTTGTTGAATATTCGCGATGAAATCTTGGGTGACTTGAACCAGTTTTTGTATTTATCGACGTTTAATAAATAGAGTTCAATAAATTGGTCAAAATAGTTATTGTCGACCTGCATAAATACGACGCCAACGTCTCTGCAATATTCGCAGCCAATGCGTTTTTAACACGACTGAATATGTTCCATCAGCTAACATATGCAGTTGCATAATCTCGGCTTTAGGTAAATTATTATGACCATTATGACAATTATATATAATAAATGCATTCGGGTCTTCATAACATCGGCTTTCGAATAAATATCGTTCAATATCTTGGCCAGAATATTTGTAAAATGTCGTTGGGTGTACAGTTCCAGACATAATTAATTCAGGTCGACCTGGAATATGAAATGGTAGTCCAATATAATGCTGTTTGTCTTGTCGGGGGTAATAGTTATGATTTATATTATTATTTGGCGGTTGATTATGGTTATAGTCGTAGTCTGAAATTCCATACATAATGTCCTCTTCTTCTTCATGTATTTGGTCCAACAGTAGGTCATGATTAAATTCATCGTTGATTTGATAGTCGGGCATTTTGATGTTTACGATAAGTTAAACAATTTACGATGGTTACAAATGTGCTATTTATGTTTATGATTTATTTGAATAAAATATAAACTTTGGTTTTAAATCAATTTTTAAGGGAACCGCGGGCTGACTACTGCATAGTGATAAACCCTTAAGAACCCTCCCTTAAACTTATTACTTCAAAACTGATGTATTTGATTACTCTTTTGTAAAATATGATATGGTTCTCTCAATGCCTTCTTCCAATCCGATTTTTGGGCTAAATCCTAATCTACTGGCAGCCTTCTCTATATCGGGTTTCCTCTGTTTCGGGTCATTTTCAGTAAAATCCAAAAAATCAATGGCCACCGTTTTTCCCGTTACTTTTTCAAAAACCCGGACTAATTCCAATAAAGTGAATTCGCAATTAGGATTTCCCAAATTAATCGGACCGACTTCTCCGCTCTCCATCATCGCAAATAGTCCATCTATCAAATCATCGACATAACAGAAACTCCGGGTTTGCAGACCTTGGCCATAGATTTTGACAGGACGTCCATTCTGAATTTGGTCAATAAAATTCGTAATGACACGTCCATCTTTAATATCCATATATGGTCCATATGTGTTGAATAGTCGTACAATTTTCAAATCTAGGCCGAACTTTTTCCTATATTCATAAATCAATGTCTCGGCTACTCGCTTTCCCTCATCATAACAGCTGCGTTCACCAACTGTATTTACATTTCCATAATATTCTTCGGGCTGTGGATGAACCAATGGGTCGCCGTATATTTCCGAAGTGGATGTAAATAAAAACTTGGAATTATGATATTTGGCTAATTCCAAAATATTCTTGGTACCTTCAAATGAAGTTGTCAAAGTTTCAATCGAATAAAACTTATATTTATCTGGACTAGCAATACACGCTAAATGATATATTTCGTCGATGCGATTTGTAGATACTGGACCAATATCTCCGATTGAACCTTTTTGTAATGAAAATGGATGAGTTATGTCGAATTCGATGAATTCAAATCGGGGGTGATCCAAGAATTCTTCGATATTGTGTAAATGACCTGTGACCAAATTATCTATACAAATTACGGTCGTATTTTCATCAGTCAATAGGCGTTTGCATACGTGTCTGCCTAAAAACCCAGCACCACCTGTGACTAATACTGTTTTCATAATGTAGGTGTTTTAATTATAGATAATATATACAAAAGTAATATGTTATCTATATGCAGTTTAACGCAAGGGAACCTACGGTTCCCTTAAGATCCCTCCCTAATCAAGGGAACCTATGTGCTGACTACTGCGTAGTGATAACCCCTTAAGATCCCTCCCTTTTCAAAGATGAATATTATTCATTATGAAACAAAATAACCCTTGATTAGGGAGGGATCTTAAGGGAACCGTAGGTTCCCTTAAATGTAGAGACTTTGCGCCGTCGTCACATATTTCAAAACCAATCCATCGACAAGTGATAATTTATGCAAACATTCGATTTCTCCACCCATCTCTGCCACTGCCGCCAATTCTTTGGACATAGTACTTATCTTAAGCATCGCTTTAGTAAAATCCCCTACCGAAATACCTTTATCTGCTAAACATGTCTGAATAAACTCTTTGCACATATATTCATCAATACATTTCGTCCAGTCCATCGCAAAATCAGTCATATCAAAATTCATCAAATCTTCATAATTTATTCCAGTGCGAATAGTTTCCGCCCTCTCTAATTCATCATACATTAAACATTGGTCGTACAATTCTTGGACATAGGCTTGAACCATAGTATCATCTGAATATGGAACCGACCGTTTTTGCTCAGCCGATACTTTAACATCAGTAAATGCCGCTAGTAGTCCAATTATTTGTTCGGTGTTTAAACGGCTAAACCACTTCCAATCCACCAATTTTTTAGAAATAATCAAAGGATGTATTTCGGCAATACCACTCGCCATCTTACCCAAAGGTGTTAAACAATAACTATTTTCATCATCAACTTTATCAACTTGATCAACTTTATCAACTCGTTCAATATATCCATTCTTCGTCAAGACTATACATACAGCACCGACTTGTTCGATAATATAATTCTCGATATATTCCAATTCTCTTCGGTCTTGCATCAAATCATCGGTCATTATATCAACCAATTTCACTTTAGTCGCATCATCCATTAAATTCGAATATTCATCTTTAATCGTTTGGACTTCGCGTTCCAATTCCTTGCGACGTTTATTCACAGCCGTTTTTATTTTGTCGACTGCCGTCAAATAACTGCGACATTTATCGACCGGTGTTCGCAAATTACACAATAAATCCCGTTTATTTTGCAATGCATTTTCTTTGTCGGCAATATATATTTTTTGATTAAGTATAGTTGTTTGTAATTCATCCGAAATCATACTTTTTTCGACAAACTGCACAAAATCTTGGAAAGAACACGATGTATTTTGATGATTTGACATTATACTCAAAATCAAATTATAGGATATTCGGAATTTAGACTCCAAATTCTGAGGTCGTCCACTCAACATTGCTTTATATTCTGTTAATGCGGGCAAATCAAACAAATTATTACAATGAACTACATGTCCAATAGTATCGATACCGCGTCGGCCGGCTCTCCCCGCCATTTGCGTATATTCGTGGGATAATAAAAGTCGTTCATTTCGGCCATCGAATTTAGTCAAGCCTGTGAAAATCGCCGTTTTAATAGGACAATCGAGACCAATGGCGAAAGACTCCGTAGCGAATAAAATCTTGATAACCTTTTTCGATATCATAATTTCCACAATCTCACGCAAAATGGGGATCATACCCGAATGATGGATACCAATACCTTTTTCCAAAAGTCCCACTAATGTGCCATATTCAGGCAATTGCAAATATTCTTGGAAATTCGGCAATTTTCGCACAATTTGTTCGCACTCTCGGCGAACTGTGTACCCAACTTTACTGTCGTCTTCCAAAAGTGGAACCGTGATTTCACTCGCACACATTTCGACTTGCTTTCTAGAAAACACAAAAGCAATTGCGGGCAGCATATCTCGGTCTCGTAAAAACAGGGCCAAGTTATTCAAAACAAACTTGCGTTTAGAAACGATTTGTTTATCTTCAAACAATTTAGTCATTTTATTTAGGATTTTATGACCATTATCATAAAAATGACCCTTATCATTTTGTAAAGGGATAAGAGTTTGTGTTGCATCGCGGACCTCTTTTTCCAGCGTTTTGTCTTTGATATTTTTGAAAGTGCCTTCACCTACAGCTAAATATCCATAATGACTTAATGGGACGACACGAGTATCGGTCGATGCCAAATAGACTTCTTTCAATGGATTACTACTATTACTATTATCGCCACCTCTTTCGGCCCATTTAGCAAATCGCTCTGGATTATCAATCGTAGCCGACAACATCACCATTTGAATATGTTTAGGCAACATCAAAATCGTTTTTTCCCATGTTTGACCACGCTCTACATCATTAATATAATGCACCTCATCAAACACGACACAGGCCAATTCTGTGTCAATATCGATTTGGAATTGAAATTGTGTACTAGTTCCTTGGCTAATTCCTTTGCCCGTTCCTTGGCTAATTCCTTTGCCCGTTCCTTGGCTAATTCCTTTGCCCGTTCCTTGCCTAAACAAGGCATTCATCAAAATCTCCGTAGTCATTATCAATACATCGGCGGTTGGATTAGTTTTGATATCACCTGTCAATAGACCAAATGATATATGTGGATATTTGCGAGTAAATTCCGAATATTTTTGATTAGATAGCGCTTTAATCGGACTAGTATAAATCACCTTTTTTCCCTGTTTTACAAAATAGTCAATCGCAAATTCGGCGGGTAATGTTTTACCAGAACCGGTATGGGCAGTGACTAGAACGTGATGCCCTTCGACAATGGCTTCAATCGCATATTTTTGGAAATCAGATAAGGGAAATGGATACAATTCAAAATGTTCGCTATATTTTGAATTGTTTGGGTAAATTGTATTGCAAATTTTAACCATTATACTGTTAAATATAATTGAATAGATATAATTGAATAGATATAATTGTTTGATGGTTAAGACTATATAATATCAGTACAAATCTTTATGTATTTATAAAATATAAATATATAGTAGTTATCAAAATATGAATTTATCCGAATACAATAATAAAATACCTGAAATTGCTGGACTATCAAATGGAGTATTATATGGACAATTTGCACGTACAGATGAACTCAGCTCTAGACAATTTGCTAGGTCAAAACCAGATAATCCATTGCCACCCAATTTTGACCCACGCCCAGTATTAACTAAATATTCTGTTTTTCCGATGTTAGATGCTAGAATGCCGGCGACTGTCCCTATCCAGCCTAATTATAATTATTCATTGCAAACTAATTTTACACCACCATTAATGTCAGTGGGTCCAGTATCGGGTTTTATTAATAATATTGATACCGAAAATACTTTGCGAAACCAATATTTTGCTTTGCAGAAAGGTGCTGACCAAAGTTCATATGTTCCATCAGCAAATAGTGATTTGTATAATGTGTATGTTCCATCTAGTCCTAGCGTGCAACCTTTCCCTGGATTATTTACAAAACCGCATTTGGACCAATCGGTTCATCCTAATATGCAGGGAAATAGCAAGATAGGAAAGGATACATTTAATAATTATACGCGGGTTCAACTAAGGTAGGGGGCTCCGCCCCCCTACGACCCCCTGTAAAACCTTCGGTTTTACAAATGAGGGTGCTGATAATAGAATAAATTTGATGGAAGGAGGGAAGTTTGATGGAAGGGAGGGAAGTTTGATGGAAGGGAGGGAAGTTTGATGGAAGGGAGGGTTCATAAGGGAACCGTAGGTTCCCTTAGTAGGTTCCCTTAGTAGGTTCCCTTATTTTTATATTATAAGAGCATAATATAAAAATAATATTAAAAATAATGTTTAGAGAAATCAAAAATTTATTAACAACTAGAGATCCAAACAAACAATGGTTATTATTATTAATCGTATTAGGCATCATATTATTCTTGATATTGCTATACAAACGTCAAAACCTAGCACCCTATTATGAGGGATTTTCCCAAGGTGAACGTTTTGTCATGAAACAAAATAGTGACATTTACGATGACTTATATGTAGAAATCTATGACCGTCTCATGTTACCCAATAAACGATGTACCTATGAAGCAGATAAAATCATTAAAATGACCCAACCTTCCAAAAATAATAGTGTATTCTTGGACGTAGGAAGTGGAACAGGACATTTAGCAGGACATTTACAAAAGCAGGGATATTCCGTTTTTGGAATAGATAAATCCAAGGCAATGGTTGCCAAATCTGAGCAAAACTATCCTGAAGTCCAAGTCAAGTGCGGGGATGCGACGAATGAACCAATGATATATGAACGTGGTACATTTACGCATGTTTTGTGTATGGGAATGACGATTTATCAATTTAGCGATAAAATGGAATTCTTTCGTAATTGTTATTTTTGGTTGATGCCCGGTGGATATTTAGTATTAAACTTGGTCGATTTAGACAAATTCGATACCATTATTCCCGGAGGTAAACCACCCATATTTAATTCCCCGCAACAATATGCACCGAAACGCATAACAGATACCATTATTGACTTCTTGGACTTTGAATATAAAGGGTCGTATGATTTTTCTAATACTGGTAATGGCATCATTTTGAAGGAGACATTTACCGATGCTTTGACCAAGAATGTGCGACAAAACGAGATGACCCTATATATGGAAAAAATGGATCAGATTATTAAAATGGCGACATATTGTGGATTTATTGCGCAGGGTCAGGCAAATATGCAAGAATGCACGGGTGATGAATATCAATATATTTGTATCTTGGAGCGACCACAGTAATACGTATCACAATACTATCATAAATCTCTAATATACACTTGAAGATATAAGTGTAATGTTGATGATAAATCAATCAAAATGCACGCGTTGCATGCATATTTAAATGTTTATCATAATAAATATAGTCAATGTATGAATATATTTATGTCATTATCATTTTTTTCCTACTCTTCCTATTTGCATATATTAAAATCCGATATCCCTTTTGGAATATGCAACCCGTATTTCATTCTTATGACTATTGGCGATATTTTGCAAGAACCCCATTTCAAATTCAATATGGCAAATCACTTAAAACCAAATATACTACGCCAAAAACAGTACAAACTTACGCATTCTTGGACATCTCTGAAAAACAATTGACCCAATTCGTCGACCTATTGCAATGCCACTATATTTCTTCCGAGCATATTCTGACAATGGTCGATAAACAAACTATTCAAACCTATTTAACCGGGCAAAACCAATCATCTTATGTATCATTTTTCCAAGAAGACAGTTATAAAGCCGTCATTAACCAAGACCCTAGTTCCATTTCAATCTTGGACATTTTAGCAACTCCGACCCCTATAGGTTGTATGTCATCAAGACCAGTGCGTCTTTTTATTTGGGACCGGGTCAATGTTATCCACGATAAAATGGCTTATTATTGGGACCATTTGTGCGTTCATCGAGACTTTAAAAAGAAAAATCTTGGTCGTAATTTGATACAGACTTTAGAATATGTACAGCGAGATAAAAATCCAGACATTCCCTTTTCTATCTTCAAAAAAGAAGAGACATTATGCGAAGGTATTGTGCCATTGGTCAAATACAAAGTATCGACGTTTTATTTGCGTAATATTAGAATACCACCCCTTCCTCCCAATTTTACCGTTGTGCGAATATTCTTGGAAAATATGGACATTTTGTCAGATTTTTTGTATGGAATTTCACATCCACAATTTATTGGCCAAAAGTCGAATGACCAAAAAAATAAACCAGACAATAATAGTCAAAACAAAGAAAATAGTCGAAATAGTCAAAATAAATCAACTCCTTTTTCATTCTGCGCATTCCCTGAAATCGGCGCATTGGCAGCATTAGTCAAATCACAGTTGTGGTATATATATGCAGTCAAACGAGACACGCATATATATGGATTATATTTTTTGAAGAATGCCAAGACAACCTATGACCCACCGATGAACACTGATAAAATAAATACTAATAATGATACTAAAAACACGACTAATCCCCTCAATCTATTAGAATGCGTATCGAGTGTATCAAATATGAGCGGACCCTTAAATTCGGGACTTTTATTCGCAGGCTTTCTTCACGCATTGCGGGATATAATGGGATTATCTGAGACGAAATATAGGATGATTAGTTTTACAGATTTAGGGCATAATGGACAAATCTTGGAGAAATGGAGATGGAAATACAGCCCATTGTTTGAATATCCAGCGGCGTACTATATGTATAATATGGTGGTTCCGGGGATGCCAGTTCAGAAAGAGAGATGCTTGATACTACTATAGATTAAGGGAACCTACGGTTCCCTTAAGATCCCTCCCTTAAGAACCCTCCCTTAAGATCCCTCCCTTAAGAACATATATTATGCAGTATCTATGTTACCATAATAAAAGTATAAAATATATTAATTAGCACGCTCATTCGGATCCGAAGGTACTACGTAGTGAGGGGGGGGTCGTAGGGGGGCGCAGCCCCCTACCGGATATACTTCCCCGCCCTAGCAAAAGAATCAACAATAAAAATGATAAAAACGCCTAAAAAGGTATACAAAACAAATTCTTCGGTAATATTGCTGGTTTTCTCATTGTGTTGTTGCTCCAGCATATGTATCATATAATTGATTTTTTCGAGTAGTCGATTATCGACAGATTGCATATTCTGTGGTAAATTCTGCCCTTGACCATTAGGTATTAACATCTTGGCCGGTTCATAAATCATTTTGTAATTACTGTACGGTCTAGTATTCAAATTGCCTAAATCAGAATTGGGGGCATTGGGAGAATAATTTGAACTACCACCATCTTGGCGAATTTGAGGTGGCGGAATTTGCAATGGATTTTGCGCATTTGGAATAGAACTATCTCCTGCCCTACCTTGGACACTCTCATCAATATCGGTACGTTTTTGAATAATTGGATGTGATAATGGCACAAAATTGGCTAATTTATTCCCATCATTTTCGCCAGACGAATAATCCATTTGATTTATCAATTGATTAACACGGTTACTACGGTCGACTTGCGCAGATTGAGCATCAATAAGTGAATTGCTTTGTGTGTCTTGGTAAACCTCATCTTGTAAACTCGAATTGTCGGATTCACTTATAGGAGATGGCATTTTCTTGACTGTTTTGCGCATTGAAGGTATTCTTTTTTTAGAAGGTTCTTCATTTGTCCATGGTGATGCCGATGTTACTAAAGACATTTTAATTTTATTATTTATTGAAACACTTTAAAAAATAGGCAGATAATTATATTCAGAGAATTTACTAACACTAATACAAAATCGAATATATCCAAAACATTTATCCAAATATTCGACGTAAAAATATCATTGTTATATAGTAGTAAAATGAAAACCGGCACATATGTATTTATAGCACAATTCTTACCATTATTATTTTTTTATTTGTTTTTTGCATATCCAGATGAAATGTTAAAAATAAGTGTATCACCTTTAGGCAGATTTGTTGCAATTATGATAATCATATTTTACACAAATTTACATATGATGTATGGATTAGTTATATGCATTTTAGTCATTTTATATTATCAAATGGATTTAGTTGAAGGTATGAATGATTATTCATCTAAACCTTCATATAACCAAGTTTACCCGACCATACGTAAAATTAATCATGGTAAAGATGAAGGTTGGGATATATTTGATTGGATATTACCGCATCATAATGATCATAATGACCATCATGACCATCATGACCAACATGACCATCATGACCATCATTTGACAGAAGGATTTACAACAGACCAAGACAAATTTAGACAACAAAATTGTCAAAATAGTCAGTTGATTTATAAAAATAATCCGGTTAAAAATGAAAATACCGAATTTATATTTCCAGAAATCCAATTTAAAAATGGAGTATGTAATGCATGTGACCCCAATTGCGACTTTTCAATAGTACAGAAAAAAATCTCAGTTCAAGAAGATTTGACTTATCCAAAAGTGTCCGATGATTGGACTACAAATATATGGAAAACATGGTTTAGCGAGGACCATTCAAAACCATATGCTTCAGTTGGTGTTATTTCTGAAAACTTTTCACTAATTTAGAAATTTTGTCTCCCTATTCACTATAGAGTGTATCATTATGAAAAGTAAAAAATTACATAAAACGCATTTTAGTAAACCAATAATAAATACATTAAGTTATGTGCACAATTACATACACGCATTAAATAGTAGCAAAATGTTTGCAGGATTAATGATTATCGTTCTTAATATTGCGTCCAGATTTGTAACAATAAAATTGAGTAAATCGATGGAATCGTATTTGAAATATACATTTAGCAGACAAGTCCTCATTTTTGCAATTGCATGGATGGGTACTCGGGATATCTATATTGCGTTAATTATTAGTACAGTATTCATGATTTGTATGGATTTTTTATTCAATGAAGATAGTCGATTTTGTTGTTTGCCATCGGATTTCACCGATTATCATACACAATTATTTGATGCAAATCAAACAAATAATCCTCAGACTGGATTACCAGGTCAAGCCAATACTAATCAATCCACTACTAATCCAATAATTTCATCAACAATTGACAATAAAAACATTAGTAATAATAATTTGACTATATCCGAAGAAGAAATACAAAAAGCAAAAGATACATTATCCAAAGCAAAACAACAAAACTCGCAATTGCAATATCAATCATTTTACAAATATAATGATTATTATTCCAGTCAAATGTAATTATTGTCTACAATATAATTTGGTAGACAATAATTTTATTTTTACAACCTTCAAATAAATTTAATATGCAGTTATTATAAGTTAAAATAATTAAAAATTCAAATAATATATGCCAATACATCAAATTAAAATTACAATAGATACTAATATTCCTAATGGTAAACCAGTTGTTCTCACTCGAAATATGTTTGTTTTACCAAAAACGGAAGATGGTGAAAATGATGAAGATGACAGCTCTATATCACAATATCCATATTTTTCATCAGATGTAGTTTATTCATATGATAAATTAAAAGTATTACCAAGACAGCAGCAAATATATGTATTTTTTAAAAAAAAACATTTGATTGATATTATTGGAATTACAACTCCAGAGCTTGACCCAAATAAAATACACGAAAATACTAAAAAAAATGTCAAAACAATGTTATTAATATTATTTCCTACAGTTTATCCAGTCGAAGATAATTTTCATAATTCGTTTACTGAAGTTATACTTAGAGAGAAAACAGCTGTAATTGAAGACTATAATATTATACCAAAGTTCGTAACTAATTGGTTTAAATCAAAAGATGCAAAAATGTGTCATTTAAAATTTAATGGCGAAACATATACGGTTATAGAAGTGACATGGATTAATGATATTATAAACAATGAAACATTTAGAACATTATTTAAACAATTAATTGCATTTAAACTTTTATTAAAAAAAATACAAGAAAAATTTAAACGTGAAATCGATAATGATATGCAACGGTTTCAATCATTATATCATCGAGACCAAATATTTACATCAGATACTCAAAAAAATATTAATACAGATATAGAAGAAATAAAAAAATATTTCAGTAGATATCCTTCACCCGGGGTTAATACTGAATTAATAAAACGAAGTTTTGATGATTTATATACAAATAATGATATACCTACAATTATCAAATTATTAAATACTATATATAATAGTGAAAAAAGGACATCAAAAACTTCAATAATTCCATCATCTTTACAATCAAATTCGGATTTTATGAAATTATTAAAACTTGCACATAAAATCGTATTTATGAAATACATATTAGAAAATTATTTAGAGCAATTAAATGCGTATTTAAAATTACTTTCAATTACATCTAAACAAGATAAGGAAAATTTGACATCAAGTGAATTAGAAGTATACGATTTTTTCACTGGAAATTCAGAATATTCAAAATTAAGCAGTATAGTTAGTTTAGTTAAACCTTTTTCTTCAAAAAAATCAAGTAATCCCAAATTATACAAATTATTTGAAGAATATAAAACACATCCAAATGAATTATTAAAATTTGCAGAATATGTGCATGGGTTCGAACATAATAAATTGAAATCCGGTGAATTTAGTATTGATATGCTGGAACTAGGTACTGTTTTAATTACAGAAACTGGCGAAAAAGAAAAAAAAAAAGAAAAAGAAAAAGTCGAAATACAAAGTACTACACCCGATAAAGAATTTTATGAAGTTACTATTAGATTAAATTTATTAAAGGGACTTCTTACTGCAAATATTATTCAAAATATTAGATGTATGTTAGGTAATATTTTATTAATTCAACGTTACAATAAAAATAAAATGACAGGACATTCCGAAAATCCATTTATATTACCAACTCGAAAATTTCCATTAATAGATATTAATATATTAAATAAAAAAGCCACAGTAGATAAATCTTTAAAACAAGCATCTAATAAAAAATCTCCACCAATTATATCTAGAAACAATACCATATCAAATCGACCAGAAGCTATGAAAGGTGGATTTAAACTACATTCAGTACAACCAAGAAAAAAATCTACAAAAAAGAAAAAATATACAATAGTAAATAGTATGAAATCATTTATGGTAGGCGGATTTCAAACAGTAACTCATTCTCCAAATACTAAAACTAAAAGACGAACAAAATCGCGCAAATAATGTGTAATTCTATATTTATTTTTTATGGAATTTAGCACTTCCATTTACAAATTGTCCAACTTCATCACCGACATCTCCAGTTTCATCCATTGCGTAAATTTCGCCATTAGTTGTATTGGTGGTAAAATACTTTTTACCACGAATAGTGATTTCGACTACTTCAGTTTCTTCTTCGACTGTTTCATTTGCATCATCTTGTTCAACAGCCTCCTCTTCTGCATCCGCTTCGCAGCCCTCCTCCACTTCGCAGCCCTCCTCCACTTCGCAGCCCTCCTCCTCTTCGCAGCCCTCCTCCACTTCGCAGCCCTCCTCCACTTCGCAGCCCTCCTCCACTTCGCAGCCCTCCTCCTCCACTTCGCAGCCCTCCTCCTCCACTTC
>Ga0214919_10004612_pt1 | contig 20061 bp, 19 predicted proteins | sample LL1503_MetaG_FD_177994 | JGI IMG/M metagenome (GOLD analysis project Ga0214919, IMG submission 177994) | Freshwater microbial communities from Lake Lanier, Atlanta, Georgia, United States - LL-1503 | ecosystem: Environmental > Aquatic > Freshwater > Lake | place: USA: Georgia | collected... | reverse complement strand
GACATGGTGTTTTTGTCGTAATGAAAACTAACCTGTGCTTCGGTGAAGGAAGTAGATTTTATAAAAACAATATAAGCTTCATAACTGATTAAAATGAGTAAAGCAAATAGCAACAATTTTTTCATTGGGGTTTCCCTTAAATGTATTTATATAATGTATAGGGTAAAGTTAAGTTTTGTAGACCACAAATAAAAAATCCCTCCCTTTGAAAGAGAAGGATTTAGGATAAATTTATTATGAATGAATGCTATTGCAACTTTCGTTTGATAGCGCCAAATGGTCGTTATTTTTTTGAATTTGCTGGCTGCGGCGGAGGAGGTGTAGCCGTTGCAGGTGCCACAGCAGCTGGAGCAGCTTGCGGTTGTGCAGGTGCTGATAAAGGTGCTGTTGCTGAAGTGTTTACTTTTTGTAATAACCCTTTGTCAGAATCAGTAGTGCCTGATTTTAAGAACACGGTTGATGTCATCGCTAAAATGGCAATTAATGCAGCAAAAATCCAAGTTCCTTTTTCAAGAACATCAGTTGTTTGCTTAACACCCATAAAATTATTAGATATGCCACCCACATTTGCGTTCAATCCGCCTCCTTTAGGGTTTTGAATCAAAACCATAAATCCAAGGCCAAAACACGCTGCGATAATTAAAATCAGGAATAAAGTAATCATTTTCTTTTTTTTAGTTGTTCAATTCTGGACGCAAAATAAACGGATTTTTCAGGAAAAATAAAACTTAATTTCGAATATAGGGCAATTGCCTTCCGAGAATTGCCTTGTTTCTCCCATACTTCTGCCATCGCTTCGGTGACCACTTCCTCCATTATATTGGCTTTTTCAGCAATAGCAGTGATCTCTTTTTCCTGTGCTTCCGCTAATTCAGGTGTATTTGGAACGCCCTCTTTTTCTTTTAATACTTTTAACCAAGCAGTAAAACTGCGTAATTGTTGGGTAAATTTATCCTGAGGCAGGGTAGAAAGGTCAATTTCAATGCCTTGAGCTGCAAAATAGTCCTTTTGAAGCGGTGTAAGCTCCATTTCATACGCTGCAGTGTCCAAAGTCACAGGTTCCTTAAATTGGGCTAATTGATCCGATAGCATGGAACTTAACTTTTCCTCCATGGGGGCGGAAATGGTATCTGTATCCTCTAATTTAAGCCATTGATGAATTTGTATCGCAGCCGGGAAAAAAGAAGTCGTTTTTTGCAATTGTGCTAAAAGTAGCGGCGAATTGGCCATATCATATTTTTTTGCCAATAGAAATTGCAAGCTAGGGCTATAAGGGTGCTTGTCCACCCATTGCGCTAATTCTTTGGTTTCAATGGCTTCCAAATTCGAGTGGCCTGTCCATTGCAATAAAATAGTATTAAGTAAGGTGGGTGTCATTTATTACCAGTTTGAAAAAATTTGGTTAAAAATATCATCCGTTATATTTCTTAATATATCACTCATTAATTGTCCTTCCGCTTGGCTTAAAGTTAAGTTCGCAGAAAAATCAAAATTGCGTGTCACATCAAACTCTTGTTCTTTGTTTTCAAGTGTCTTTTTTAAAATTACATGCACGGTAACAGTAAGTCGATTGGTGCTGGCTTGTTGTGCGCTCACACCCACTGTTTGTGAAGGATCATAATTGGTGATGGTTGCGTAAATTTGATAGTGTGCATCATCACTATTCGTGCGTGATAATTTTGTTTGACTAATTATTTTTTGTTGCAACTTGTCCGTAAGCTGTGGTGCTAATTGTGGATTCACATATCTAGCCTTGTTTTCTATAAAACCAATTTTAATGGTTTTGATATTGTCGGGTATTACGGCATCCTTAAAGCTGTATATCCCACAACCGCTTAAACCCATACTTATTAAAACAAGTATAGCTAATGTAAGTTTAAAATAATTATTCTTCAATGTCGTATTCTTTAATTTTTCGATATAAAGTGCGTTCGCTAATGCCTAAGTCTGTAGAAGCGTCCTTACGTCTGCCTCTGTGTTTTTTCAAGGCCTTTAAAATTAGTTCTTTTTCCTTATCCATGATGTTTAGCGACTCATCTACTTCATACATTCCTTGTTGTTCGTTATCGATGATCACAGGCTGTTGATTCGGATGGGCTATTTGATTGGAAGGATGATGTATAATTGGACCAACAGCGGTTGGGATAGGGGATAAATCATCTTTTAATTCATTTAATATCGATTCTCTATTAAAATGTACATTTTGACCACCCAAGGATGGGTTTTGTAAAATTTCAACAAACATCTTTTTAAGCTCATTGACATCTTTCTTCATGTCAAAAAATAACTTGTATAAAATTTCTCTTTCATTCGCAAACTCACCCACTGGGGTATTCCCAGTTAACATGGGCATTTTATTTACATGTGGTTGTGGTAAAAATTCTGCAAGTGTTATGGCATTGATGGTTTCGCTTTTGCTTAACACGGAAATTTGTTCCGCTATATTTTTTAGTTCACGCACATTGCCTGGCCATGGATATTGTGCAAGTAAGTCCCTTGCGTCCGCATCTAAAAAAATAGGTTTTGTTTTGTATTTATCAGAAAAGTCAACTACGAATTTTCTAAATAGCAATGGAATGTCTTCTTTCCTATCTCTTAATGAGGGTACACGAATGGGTACTGTGTTTAAACGATAATATAGATCCTCTCTAAAACGGCCTTTCTGTGTAAATTCCAGTAATTCTCTATTTGTAGCAGCAATCACACGTACATCTGATTTTTGCACTTTGGAAGAACCCACACGAATAAATTCACCTGTTTCTAAAACGCGTAATAATCTTGCTTGCGTGCCTAACGGTAATTCTCCAATTTCATCTAAAAAGATGGTACCACCACTTACGGTTTCAAAATAACCTTTGCGACTATCCACCGCTCCGGTGAAGGAACCTTTTTCGTGACCAAATAATTCAGAATCTATCGTGCCTTCAGGAATCGCGCCACAGTTTACTGCAATAAATGGATTGTGTTTTCGTGCAGATAAACTATGGATGATTTGAGAAAAAACTTCTTTACCAACACCACTTTCCCCTACAATCAATACAGTTAAATCCGTAGCTGCCACTTGCGCTGCAGTATTTAATGCATGGTTTAAGGTAGGGGTGTTTCCTATAATACTAAATCTATTTTTTAATGTCTGCAAATCCATACTAGTTCGTTTTTAATGTTCCCAATAAGGTACCTTTTGTAAATCCTGCAATGAAAATTTCAACATAGTCCCCTTTTTTTAATGGGTGGTTTAATTTAGGAAATACCACCACTTTGTTTTGACTTGTGCGGCCCATCCATTCGGCGTCGCTTTTTTTACTATCACCTTCAATAAGGACTTCAAAACTTTTACCTACATCTCTTTTATTACTTTCATTGGAAAGTGTCCATTGCACATCCACTATTTCTTGTAATCTTCTTTTTTTAACCGCTTCTGGAATATCATCTTCGTATCTTTTTGCTGCAAGGGTACCTGGTCGCTCAGAATAAAAATACATGTAGCTATAATCGTATTGCGCAGCTTGCATAATACTGATGGTATCTTGATGATCCTGTTCTGTTTCGGTACAAAAACCTGCAATGATATCGGAGGAAACAGTGCACTCTGGCATTATTTCTTTGATGCGCGCCACTTTGGATAGATACCATTCACGCGTATAGGTTCTGTTCATTAATTGTAATACGCGCGTGCTACCGCTTTGCACAGGCAGATGTATGTATTTGCAAATGTTAGGATATTTAGCCATGGTGAACAACACTTCATCCGTTATATCTTTTGGATGGGAAGTGCTAAATCGAACCCTTAAAGTGGGACTAATTAAAGCAACACTTTCAAGCAGCATAGCAAAAGTAGTACTTGAATTATTTTCAGGATTATTCCAGTAATAACTGTCTACATTTTGACCTAGCAATGTAATTTCTTTATATCCTTTGTCAAATAAATCACGACATTCTGCAACAATCGAAAATGCGTCTCGGCTTCGTTCACGACCTCTTGTAAATGGTACCACACAAAAACTACACATATTATTACAGCCACGCATAATGGATACAAATCCACTTATGCCATTACTATCTAAACGAACTGGGGAAATGTCGGCATAGGTTTCGTCCCTACTTAATAAAACATTGACTGCCTTTTGACCAGTGCCCGCATCATTAATTAAATCGGGGAGTGATCGGTAAGCGTCGGGTCCAACCACCATATCCACCAATTTCTCCTCCTCTAATAATTTTGATTTTAATCTTTCGGCCATGCAACCCAAAACACCCACCAATAGTCCTGGATTTTGTGTTTTTAATTTTCTAAATTCAGTCAAACGTTTGCGTACGGTTTGTTCCGCTTTTTCGCGGATGGAGCAGGTGTTTAATAAAATCAAATCGGCAACTTCAATATTTCTTGTACTCCCAAAACCATTTTTTGCTAATATAGATGCCACCACTTCACTATCCGCAAAGTTCATCGCGCAACCGTAGCTTTCGATATAGAAATGCTTTGTGAATTGATCCTGTTGCGTTGCATCAGAAAAAACCTCACCTTGCCTTAATTCATCATGTTCCTTATTCAAAGTCTGCAATAATTCCATTCCACTATTTTGAAGGACAAATTTAGTAAAAATTTACAGTATATGCCAACTTGTCATATACTATTCACTAATTATTTGATAATTAATCCATTATTGCCGGTAATTAAATAAATTATGAATACCGAGTACCATTAACAAAAAATTACATGCCCTTATAAATCAATCATTTACTATTGTATTGTTATATTTGATAAAAACCGGCAAATGCGTAAAGGGCTACTATTTATTTTGTTTTTTCATTTAGCAACCGTAATCATAGCCCAAAATATGACGGTAACTAAATTACGTTCTGAAACTGCCCGAAGTGTTCGAAAGGATAATGACACTTCACGTTGGAATTGGAAGCAAGGGGGATTGTATAATTTTAATTTATCACAAAGTTCATTAAGCAATTGGGCAGCAGGCGGTGATAATTTTAATATGGCTATTGGTTCTTATTTCAATTATTTCCTTTTATTTAAGAAACCGCACCAAAATTGGGACAATAATTTAGATGTCAACCTTGGATTTATTCAATCTACCAGTTTGGGTGGGCGCAAAAATGACGATCGATTTGATTTATTAAGTAAGTATGGATACCAAATAGATACCTCAGGTATGTGGTTTGTTTCGGGACTATTTAATTTTAGATCTCAATTATTACATGGGTATAGTTTTAGCGGGACGAATAAAACATTAACCTCCTCTTTTTTATCACCAGCTTATATTATTTTATCAGCAGGTTTGGATTTTAAACCTTCCAACCGTTTTTCTATATTCTTTTCTCCTTTAACTTCAAGGACCACCTTAGTTTTAAATAATACACTATCCAATTTGGGTAAGTATGGGGTGAATCCAGGATCAAAAATTTCTAAAGAGACGGGTACTTTTATTACAATTAACTATGCTGATAACATTGCAACCAATGTGATGTATCGTGGTAGGGCGGATTTATTTTCAAATTATAATGAAAAGCCGGAGAATTTAAATTTATATATGACCAATTATTTTAGCTTTAAAATAAATAAATATTTTTCAGCTACCTATAATTTGGATTTGATCTATGATGATAAGATAAAAATATTTGGTCCAACAAAATCATCACCGGGATTACAGCTTAAAAGCATCATCGGTATTGGGTACCAAAAAACCTTACAAGTAAAAAAGACGTTGATTAAAACAAAACTATAAAGTAACGGCTTTAAGTGTATGCTTTATTTTATTTGCTTTATGTGTTAAATCCTGATAGTCGCTACTGATAATGGTTACATGTCCCATTTTACGACCAGGCTTGGTTTGCTTTTTCCCATATAAGTGCACAAAGACATTGTCCATTTTAAGTACCTCATCTAAGCCTTCATAAACCACATCGCCTGTGAAGCCTTCTGCACCTATAATATTCACAATTGCAGATGGTAAAATTTCATCTGGATTACCCAATGGATAATTTAACAAAATGCGCCATAGCATATCATATTGGCTACTGTAGTTTGCTTCAATCGTATGATGTCCGCTATTATGCACCCGAGGGGCTGTTTCGTTCACAAGAACATCTCCAGATTTATCAATAAATAATTCAATCGCAAAAAGACCAGGACTATTTAATCCGCTCATTACTTTTCGTGCAATGGCTTGGGCTTTCCATAATTGCTTTTCTTCTAATTTTGCGGGGCTTAATTGATAGTCTAGTAAATTATAGACTGGATCAAAAATCATTTCAGCAGTCGGGTAGATAATTGTTTTTCCTTCGGCATTCATTCCAACAATCAGCGCAATTTCTTTGGCAATCGCTACCTTCTTTTCAAGCACTGCAGGGGCATTAAAACCTAATTCAATTTCTTTTTCACTATTTATTACCTGAACACCTTTACCATCATAGCCACCTTCTCCCAATTTATGAACAGCAGGTAAAAAAGCGATATGTTGTAAAACATCTGATTGGTGTTGTGTAATATGAAATTCAGAAGTTGGGATTTCATTTTTTTGATAAAACTCTTTTTGAAGAATTTTGTTTTTAATTATGCGTATGGCAGCTGGGGTAGGATACACTTTAACGCCTTCTTGTTCCAGTTTTTCCAAGGCTTCCACATTCACTGCTTCAATTTCAATAGTGAGCGCGTCTAATTGCTTTCCAAAGTTATATACCGAATCAAAGTCCTGAATATTACCCAAGGTAAAATGATGACATAAATGTGCTGCAGGACAGTGTGCATCATTTTCTAAAACATAAGTAGTCACATCATAGTTTGCAGCAGCTTGTAATAACATGCGTCCCAATTGTCCACCACCTAGAATTCCTACTTTCATTTATTTTTACCTTTTTACAAAGATAAGGGGTCTTGCGTAAGTTTTCATTTTGCAAGGCGCTCAAAAGCAGTTAAATTTGTAAATATTAATAGCAAAGTATCATGCCTACTCCGATTATTACCGTTAAAAATTTGGTTAAAAAATATGGCAATTTTACAGCAGTGAATGGGATTAGTTTTGAAGTGAATCCCGGTGAAATTTTCGGACTATTAGGACCCAATGGCGCAGGCAAATCTACTACCTTAGAAATCATTGAAACATTGAGAGAAAAAACAAGTGGAGAAATTTGGGTGAATGGATTAAGTATTGACGATGCGCCAGAAGCTATCAAAAAAATTATTGGGGTGCAATTGCAAACAGCTGGCTTTTATCCCAACTTGACTTTGACCGAACTCATTGAATTGTTTGTGGGATTATATCAAACAGAAATTGATCCCTTATCCTTGCTTAAAAAAGTAAATTTATCTGATAAGGCGAATGCAAAATTTAAACAATTAAGTGGGGGACAAAAGCAAAGATTCTCCATTGCAACCACATTAATCAATAAGCCAACCATTGTTTTTTTAGATGAACCTACTACAGGGCTTGATCCTCAGGCACGTCGTAATTTATGGGATTTGATCAAGGAGATCAGGGACAATGGAACAACCGTGATTATTACCACACATTATATGGATGAAGCTGAAGTACTCTGTGATCGTGTGGCCATTATAGATAGTGGTGTAATTATTGCAATAGATACCCCCAATGCACTCATCGATGAATTGGTGGCTACCGGTTTCGAAAAAGTGAAGGAAGTAAAAAAAGCAAATTTGGAAGATGTATTTATACATCGTACAGGTAAAGCTTGGAGGGAAGATTAATAAAAAACAATAAAATATTTTTAAAATAAATTAATTATTATGACAGCAGATCCGCGTTATCCCATTGGCAAGTATGAACCCATGCCATTTTCTGAAGCAACAAAAAAGCAATGGATCAATGAAATTAGAGTTACGCCAGCTGATATTGAATTTACAATACAGCATTTAGATAAAGCACAATTAGATACGCCTTATCGGGAAGGTGGTTGGACTGTTCAACAGTTGATTGGGCATATTGCGGATAGTCACATGAATGCTTTCATTCGATTTAAATTAGCACTCACAGAAGATACGCCTCCAATAAAACCTTATCAACAGGATGCCTGGGTAAATACGGCAGATGTATTAAACACGCCTGTGAATTATTCAACCACCATTTTGCATGCACTTCATCATCGTTGGGTTAATTTACTAGAATCAATGACTGATGAACAATGGCAACGTAAATTATACCACCCTGAACGTAAAGCAGATGTAAGTTTGTGGGATATGCTTTGTATTTATTCCTGGCATGGTAAGCATCATATTGCCCATATCAAAAATTTATGTGAACAAAAAGGTTGGTAGATTAAATTTAGCCGCTTCGTTTATTTTAGTTGCGTTGGCTTCGGTCCACTTCGGCAACCAAAAATACACTTCCAATTACCAATATTAAATCATTGGATGTTGCATTTTTATTTGCAGCTTGTAATGCAATATTGACGTTTTCAAATTGGCTGCCGCTTAAATTAAATGTATTGCCTTTAATGGCTAATTCACTAACGGGTAATGCCCTAGGTATGTGAGACTGTGTAAAATAGTATTTCGCTTTTTTAGGTAGTAAATTTAAAACGGCATTCACATCCTTGTCTTTGACCATTCCTGTTACGATATGTAATTGTGCACAGTGGATACTTTCCAATTGTTCTAATAATGCTTTTATTCCGTGTTCATTATGCGCAACATCTAAAATGATTCTTGGGTTTGTTTGTATGCATTCCCATCTGCCCATTAATCCTGTATTTTTCCTCACATGCATTAGCCCCTTCAAAATTTTGCTTGCACTGAGTTGCCAGCCCATAGTCGTAAGTATTTGCATTGCAACTAAAACACCCTTTAAGTTTTTATATTGGTATTTTCCCGGTAAATCACATTCCACTGTAAATGATTTTGGAAATAGGGGAGCGTCTAATAAATGGATCAGTGGCTGATTAAATTCAAATAAGGAAGTTTGCCAATTATTTTGGAAGGATTTAAATTGAATAAAATCTTGGGCAAAATAAATAGGGGCATCTAAGCTACTTGCTTTTTGTTCAAATATATTTTTTGTTTCAGGAATTACTTCGCTAATGACAATAGGGGTAGCCGCTTTTATGATACCAGCTTTTTCAGAGGCAATCTCAGGTAATGTATTTCCTAGTAGGGCCATATGGTCCATGCCTATATTGGTAATGATACTTAATATGGGATTAATTACATTGGTGCTATCTAATCTACCGCCTAGCCCAGTTTCAATGATGGCGATATCTACATTTTCTTGAGCGAAGTATTCAAAAGCCATTCCAACGGTAATTTCAAAAAAACTGGGTGCCACTTTTTCAATCAATGGTTTCATTTTATTTGTAAAACTGGTCACAAATGTTTCAGAACACATGATCCCATTTACTTTGATGCGCTCTCTAAAATCATATAAGTGCGGGGAAGTGTATAATCCGGTTTTATATCCAGCTTCTTGTAATATAGATGCCAACATATGACTTGTTGAACCTTTACCATTGGTGCCTGCAACATGAATTGTATTGAATTTATTTTGAGGATTACCCAAAAAATCACAAATAGCAACAGTATTGTGTAAGTCGGCCTTGATCGCAGCCGGTCCAATGCGACTAAATAAGGGTAGGCGACTATATAAGTAGTCAATAGTGTCTTGGTAGGACATTTTAGTTGTTGAAAATTTTATTGGTTTTCAAACTTGAATTTAACAGTCACATTGGAACTGTGGTCGGAAGTATTAAAGCTTATCTTAGTCAGGTATTGAACAATTGCTTTTTTATATTTACTATCGTTGGAAGAAGATCCTTTTACAATTTGTACAAAGCGACCTGTGCCTGATGGGTTTACTTCAATTTCAGCATAAATAGTTGCAGGTTCCACATCCCCATTAAACAAGTAGGCTTTGGTAATGCGTCGGTCACCTTTGGTTACAAATGGACCGCCCTCACCAGAATAACTTTTACCATTAATACTTCCATTAGCAACACCTTGATCACCTTTACCTCCAGCAATACCTTGGTCTTTCACCTCATTATAACTGTCTTGGTTATTCCCGCCCTTCCCATTGCCACCAGCGTATTTTCCCATCAATGCTTTTGGTTTTGGTGCAGGAGGAACTGGCGTTGATTTTAATTTATTTTTGGCATTGGATGATTTTATCGCTTCATCATTTTCATCTGTAACGCTATTATCAATTTTAATGGCTTTTGTATTCGCACTTGCTTTTACCATCTTAGAATTTCCTATTTCTGGCGCTGGGGCATCTTTACTTTTTGGTGCAATATCGCCTGCACCTGTTTCACTATTGCCTAAATTTACTTCCATATAACTTGGCTCAGGCGGCAGGATGGTTGGGGCAGACTGGTTCCAATTAAATATAAAAAACAACAAGGAGAGTAACACGCAAATAAGCGTGGTATAAATTCCTGCTTTAATATTCTTTTGTTGTTCAAAATTCAATTCCATAGCTTAAAATTAATGGAAAAATACATCATAACCCAATCTGCAAAGCGTAGCGATAATCACCATTAAAAAAACAGTACGAATAAACTGATTTCCTTTTTGAATGGCCATCTTGGATCCGAGTATACCTCCAACCGCATTACAAATGGCCATGGGGATCGCGATTGACCACATAATGCTTCCTTTAATGATAAATAAAACAATGGATCCAAGGTTCGTAGCCAAATTCACTACTTTGGCATGTGCATTGGCTTGCAAAAAATCAAACCCCAAAAAGCTAATAAAAGCGAGCACCAATAAGCTTCCAGCACCCGGACCTATAAAACCATCATAAAAACCCAGTGCCAAACATAATAATGCGCCTTTGCTTGTTGAAAATACCAAAGCATTATTGGTATTGGATTGCCCTAAGCTTTTTTTTGTGAAAGTATAAATGGCAATGATCACCAACACGAAAAATATTATGGGTTTCATGTAATGATTGCTCACAATGGTTAAGCAATAGGAGCCTGTAAATGATGCAGCAAAAGCAATGCTGGTGAAAAGAAGCATTCTTTTTAAGGGAATTTTAACTTTTTGCAAGTATTCCCTTGCGGCAAAAAAAGTGCCGGTGAAGGAAGGAATTTTCAGCGAACCAATAACGCGCGCCACTGATTCATTGGGCAATAAAATTAATCCAGCGGGCGTTTGAATTAATCCACCACCACCAACAATCGCATCTACAAATCCGGCAACAAATGCGATAACGCATAATAATATCATTGTATTATCCATGCAATTTTTTTGAAGGCCAGGTGTTAATTACAATACCTGACAATATGATTAAACCGCTGATGGCTTGAAATAAGGTAAAGGTTTCATTCAGCACAAACACCGCTTCAATGGAACTTAATAAAGGGATCAGTGTACCAAATAAAGCAGTTTTGCCAACGCCTAATTTACTAATTGCAGAATTCCATAAAAAGTAGGCAATGGTCGAATTGCCAATGCCGATGTATAAAATGATCATAACGAATTGACCGGATACAATGACCGGTTGCACAAAAGTCATCTCATAAATTGAAAAGGGAAGAAGGATAATTGCACCAATAGCGAATAGACACAATAAAAAACTATTCGAGGATATACCTACGGGCATTTTTTTTACATACACATTGTAGGTACCAAAACAACACCCTGCAGCCACCATCCATAAATCACCTGCCGCAAATTTAAATTGCAAGATATTGTTGATATCACCTTTTGACACTAAAAATAAAATCCCGATAATCCCCAATGCAATGCCAGAAACATTTTTCCAATGAAGTTTTTCATGCACCACAATTGCGGCGAGCACAGTTGCAATAATAGGGTGGATAATTGATCCAATAAGTGCCATATTTATCGCCGTCGTGTAATGACCGGCGGTATATATTAAGGTGTTATAAATGGCAAAACCAACTAACCCCATTAAAAAAAAGTAGGTTTTGTGTTGTTTGAATATTTGAATTTCGTTCTTAAAATTTTTATAAGCAAATGGGAGCATGGTTAATGTAGCTACTGTCCATCTTAAAAATGTTAAGCTAATGGGGCCCGCTAAATGAATTGCATATCTTGAAACTATAAAATTACCCGACCAAATAAAGCTTGCTGTGATTGCAAGAAGCGCGCCTATTTGGTATTGTTTGTTAAATTGATTTTTCAATTTTTATTGTTTAGTGATGCGCGAAATTTTCGCTAAAGTCACCCTTGATTCTTTCAATTGGAGGATTATAATAACCAAATTTCAAATTTGGAAATTCTTCTTGAATTAATTCCATCATTTGTTTGATGCCCATAATTTCTCCCATTTCGGTAAATCCTATTTTTCCTAAATACCAATCTGGATCAATATTAAAATTACGCCATTGAATCATTTTCAAATCAGTATCAATAATGAGTTGTCTTAAAGCTTCATACTCTGCAACACTATCTGTCATGCCTGGAAAAACAAAATAATTAATACTGGTCCATTTACCTGCTGCTGACATCACACGGATACTTTCTTTAATATCTGCAAATGTGTAATTGTTTGGACGATAATAGGCGTTGTACACTTCCTCACGTGCCGAATTCAAACTTACGCGTAAACTATCTAATCCAACAGCAGCAAGTGCTGCAACAGCTTTTGGATCGGATCCATTGGAGTTAATATTGATACTACCTTTATCGGTATGTTTTCTTATTTCAATAATGGATTCCTTAATGGTCTCCCACATTAATAAGGGTTCCCCTTCACATCCTTGCCCAAAGCTAACAATAGGAAAAGGGGCACTCATTAAATGGGGCACCGTATATTCAACTACTTCAGCAGCCGTTGGTTTAAAGGTTAATCGGTCTTGGGTGGAAACAATGGTTTCATCCAAAGGTTGGAAGGAAATACATCCAATACAATTGGCATTACATGCAGGTGAAATGGGTATGGGACATTCCCAACGGCCCATGGCTAAATTACGCGCAGCAGGACAGGTATAAGTTTGACAACAATTTTCCATTAAGTGTTTCACCAATCGGTTTTGACTATATAAGGAAAGTAATTGTTGTGTTCCTGTTTCAATGGTTTCTTGATCATATCCTTCGCAATCCTGTCTAATATCTTTTTCAATTCGTACAGCAGGCACATAATTTTTTCCATCTAACCAACCAACAGCAGTGTAACAAAATAAAGGTAATGTTGGCGCATCATCTTCCATGGTCTCATAGGCAGCAACGTATAAACCAGTATGCGCTGGAGGAATAAACGCAGCGACTGCCCATCCAAGTTCGCAAAGTCGCATTTCACCTGTTTCCACATCAATACCAATGCCACGACGACCTGGTAGTTCGTATAAGTTTCCTCCATTAGGTAATTCAATCCAATCTTCGACAGGAATAGGATAGGCATCCCATCCGGCCCTGCCTGCTACATACAAACTTGTATCTTCAAAAATTTGCCCTTCACCATCAGAGTATAATAAAAAGGGAGATGCGTTTATTGACATGAGGCAAAGGTATTAATAAGCGATTAGATCGGAGGCTTTTGGGTTAATAATATTGGGCAAGAAATAGCTTAAAACAAGCAGTTATTGCGTATTTGCATCAATTTGCTCCTTACAAAAGCTGTTAAATTCTGTGGTAATTGCATCCGAAACCGGCTCGTTAATTTGCTTTTGAATCAAGGAATTATTCTTAAAATCAATGGTGATATAATCATCTTTGATCATTAAGTTTTGAATGGCGACCCATGGAATATGCTTTTTGGGAAAGGTATTGATCACAATTCCGGCAGGGTCAACTGCTATTTCATAGGGAAATTTTACTTGACGCTCAAAAAGGGCTGCAATTAAAAATATCCCTGCGATAATTAAGCCATTGGGTTGTAAAAACCAGCCCCAGGAGGCAAATAGCAATCCCAATCGATAATAGGGCATGCTGCCTCTTTTGCGCTGAAACACGCAAAATATCCACCAACTAATGCTTGAAGTCATGATGGCAAAAATGAGTGCTGGCTTGGGAAATAAGCCTAAATAGATAGAATAGGAGAAGGAAATGACCGATATGAAAAGCATAAATTGGCTAATACGATCCACATTTTTATAATCGGGGCTTTTGCAAACAATGATATAGTCAAATACACGCATAATGGGTAGTTTCGAGATATGTAAAATTTGGTGCAATTTAACGCCATTTGGTTAACTTTGCAATATGAAGAAAATGCATGTTATTTTATTGGTCCTCATTGCTATTTCGATCGTCGCGTTAATTAGCTATACAGGTGATTTAAGTAGTTATGAGACGGTCGCATCTGCGAAACAAAAAGAAGGCAAGTTTGTGAATCTCATTGTCAAAATGGACAAGTCGATACCTGTGGATTATGATCCAGTAAAGGATCCTAATTTATTAAAATTTCATGTACAGGATAGCTTAGGTGGAAAAATTGCGGTGGTATACCATAATACCATGCCTACAGATATGGAAAAGTCAGAACGCTTGGTTTTGAAAGGAAAAGTGCAAGGGGATGTTTTTGAATGTTCCTCTATTGTAATGAAATGTCCTTCCAAATACAAGGACAATCCAAATGCAATGAAGGAACAACCTGTCACTATTAGTAATTAATCATTTTATATATTTTAATGAATACAACCACATTTATAGGGGAGCATTTACTCCCTGGTCAAATAGGCTATTTTTTAGCCATACTTTCATTTGTAGCTGCACTAGTAGCAAGTTTTTCTTTTGCAAAAGCGTTTTATGCGCCTAATATTGAATTTGAAATTCGTTGGAATAAATTAGCAAAAACTGCATTTATTATTGAAGCGGTTGCCATAGTTTCTTGCTTTCTTGTGTTGTTTTATCTTATTTATAATCATCTTTTTGAATATAAATATGCTTATTCGCATAGTGATATAAGTTTGCCTTTTCAATATTTATTAAGTTGTTTCTGGGAAGGGCAGGAAGGTAGTTTTTTATTGTGGAGCTTTTGGCATTCGATATTGGGATTAATTATAATGACCAAGGCAAAAAAATGGGGTAAAAATATTAATGGTGTGATGATGGTGCTCAATTTTGTGCAAGTGTGTTTGGCGACCATGATTGTAGGCTTATATATTTTTGATTTTAAATTAGGAAGTAGTCCATTTATATTATTAAGACATGAAATGACCTGGCCTATTTTATCACGTCCTGATTACTTACAATTTGTAAAAGATGGGACTGGATTAAATACCACTTTGCAAAATTATTGGATGGTCATACATCCACCCGTATTATTTTTAGGATTCGCATCCACCACAATTCCATTTGCTTTTGCAGTTGCTGGCTTACTGAAAAAAGAAAACAATTGGATGGATTCTGTTTTGCCTTGGGCCACTTTTTCGGCAGGCATACTTGGGTTAGGTATCATGATGGGTGCTGCTTGGGCATACGAAAGTTTAAACTTTGGCGGTTATTGGGCTTGGGATCCGGTGGAGAATGCTTCCCTTGTTCCATGGCTAGTTTTAGTTGCAGGAATTCATACCTGTTTAATTTATCGAAAAAAGGGAACGAGTTTAAAAGCAACTTATTTATTTTTCGGATTAAGTTTTTTGTTGGTTTTGTATTCCACTTTTTTAACACGCAGTGGAATATTAGGAGATACATCGGTGCATGCTTTTACTGATTTAGGTATGAATGCACAATTACTAGGTTATTTATTAATATTTGTCATTCCTTATTTTGGATTACTGATTTATAGACTAAAGCATTTAAAAGAGCCACAAGACGAGGATGAAATAAGCAGTCGCGAATTTTGGATGTTGGTGGGCTCCTTGGTTTTATTTTTATCTGCAATTGTGATTATTGCCATTACTTCCATTCCTGTTTTTAATAAAATATTTGGAACTAAAATTGCACCACCGGAGGATCCAGCTTTTGCACATAACCAAGTGCAAATTTTCGTTGCTATTATCATTGGAATTTTAACAGGGGTTGGTCAATATTTAAAATTCAAAGCAACGACTTCGGGAAATTTTATCAAAAATATTCAATGGCCATTAATCGTAACTGCAATATTGAGTGCAATTATTTTTTATTTTATTGGCATTGCTTATGAAGAAAAAGGAATTGGTTATTTAGGTGCTTTATATGTAGGTGTAGTATCCGCTACATTTGGGATAGTTGCCAATGCTTTTTATTGGTTTGATAATTTAAAAGGGAAATTAAAATCGGCTGCTGCCAGTGTGGGTCATATTGGATTTACCATGGTGTTGTTGGGTATATTAATTTCCTCTTCCAATAAAACAGTATTAAGTTGGAACACCACGGGTATATCTCCTTTAAAAGAAGATAATGCGAAAAATAATCCAACCGGGAATCCGAGAGAAAATATCACTTTATTTGAAGGGGTAGAAACGGATATGGGTAAGTATATGGTTACTTATCAACGAGACACTTTGGATGGCTTAGACAAACGTTTTTTCGAATTAAACTTTAAAGAGAAAAAATCAGACCATCATTTTTTATTGTATCCCGATGTATTGAAAAATAATAAAATGGAAGGTTTTTCGGCAAACCCTGCTGCAAAACATTATTGGAACAAAGATATTTTCGTTTATGTGACTTCATTTCAAGATCACAGCGAGGAAGATACGACCAGTTTTAAGCCGCATCAAATTGCAATTGGCGATTCCATTTTTTATAGTAATGGAACTATTAAGCTGGATAATGTTTTAATTAATCCAAATCCCAATCTAGCTTCTGGCACCAATGAGTTGGTATTGAAAATGACGGTGACCTCAAAAGAAGGATTGAAATATGAAGCCAATCCAGGCATCTTATTAGATGGGATGACGTTGCATCAAGAGTTGGATACGGTAAAGGCACAAAATTTAGTGTTAAGCTTTAATAAAGTGGTTGACCAAAAGAAAGGTGTTTTAGAAATTGGCGTTAAAGAATCTGCGTCTTTAACTAATTTAATTACCTTAAAAGTGTATGAGTTTCCTTTTATAAATATTTTATGGTTGGGTATTATAGTGATGACCATTGGATTTATGATGTCATCTTATGCCCGATTGAAAAAGTTAAAATCTAAATAAACAAGGTTACCTCTTTGAGATTAGGGTATTAATTAACAAATGAAACAAATCCATAAATATATTGTCATCCTTATCTTCCTGGGAGTAGCTCCCCGGGTGAATTATGCGCAACAATTTACGGATACATTACGTGTGGAGGCTTTTATCACACCTGAAGGGGATACCATTCCCCAATCTTGGCTACCTACGGTTGAAGTTTCAGCTAGGCAAACCAATTACTGGAGAAAGTATTGGAAGGATTGGACTAGGCTTCGCAATGCGGTTTATGTTACTTATCCCTATGCAAAATCAGCAAGCAAAGTGATTAGTGAAGTAAATGCGCAATTGGCAAATGTAAAAGATGAAAACAAACGTAAGCAAATAATTAAATCAAGGGAAAAGGAATTAAAAAAAGAATTTGCGGATAAAGTAACCAACTTGTCGGTGTATCAAGGTAAAGTATTAATGAAGCTCATTAATCGCGAAACGGGTAACAATTGTTATAATTTAATTAAAGAATTTAAAGGGGGGTTAAGTGCTGGTGTTTGGCAGGCGGTTGCCTTTGTATTTGGAAGTAGTTTGAAGCAACAATATGATCCTGCAGGGGATGATCAAGAACTTGAAAAAATTGTCAAGGAAGTTCAAAAGCTCTATGGCTATCGAGGTTAGTTTGTTTTGTAATTAAGGTAGGTATTTGACGCCTATTTTGTACCTTTGGCTGAATTGATTGTGACTCATGAGCGAAGAAAAAAGTTTAAATTTTATTGAAGAAATCATCTCGAATGATTTAGCAGAAGGAAAATGTAAGTCCATCTTGACAAGATTTCCTCCTGAACCCAATGGTTATTTGCATATTGGACATGCCAAAAGTATATGTTTGAACTTTGGATTAGCGACTCGTTTTGGCGGCGCCACTAATTTGCGTTTTGATGATACCAATCCAGCAACCGAGGAAACGGAATATGTAGATAGTATAAAATCGGATGTGCAATGGTTGGGTTTTAATTGGGTGAAGGAATGTTATGCATCAGATTATTTTGATCAATTATACAAATACGCCATTCAGTTAATTGAAAAAGGAGTCGCTTATGTGGATGATAGTAGTCCAGCCGAAATTGCCCTTCAAAAAGGAACACCAACCATGGCTGGCACTGGGAATGACTTCAGAAACAGAAGCATTGCCGAAAACTTAGCATTATTTAATGAAATGAAGGAAGGCAAGTATGCCGACGGAACCAAAGTATTACGCGCTAAAATTGATTTAGCAAGTCCGAATATGCATATGCGTGACCCTTTATTATATAGAATTAAAAGGGCAACACACCATCGCACCGGGGATACTTGGTGTATTTATCCAATGTATGATTTTGCCCATGGTCAAAGTGATGCTATTGAAAATATTACACATTCCATTTGTACTTTGGAATTTATACCGCATCGTCCTTTGTATGATTGGGGTATTGCACAATTAGAAATTTTCCCTTCCAAACAATATGAATTTGCGCGACTAAATATGACTTACACAATAATGAGTAAGCGTAAATTATTACAATTAGTTGCTGAAGGTCATGTGACAAGTTGGGATGATCCAAGAATGCCTACGATCAGTGGAATGCGTCGCAGAGGATATACGCCTGAAAGTATTCGTGATTTTTGTGAGCGTATAGGTATTGCAAAGCGTGAAAATATTATTGATTTTAGTTTATTAGAATTCTGTGTTAGAGAACATTTGAATAAAATTGCACAACGTAGAATGGTGGTGACAGATCCTGTTAAATTAATCATTACCAATTACACGCAAGCGGAGGAAATGTTAAGCTCAGAAAATAATCCAGAGGATACAGAAGCTGGCGTAAGACAAGTACCTTTTAGTAATGAGTTATGGATTGAGCGAGATGATTTTATGGAAGAGCCGACAAAAAAATATTTTAGACTAGGTCCTGATTTGATGGTGCGTTTAAAAAGTGCCTACATTATCAAGTGTGATCGTTTTGAAAAAGATGCAGCAGGTAAAGTGCAAACAATTTATGCAAGCTACTTTGATAATAGTAAAAGTGGCGCTGATACGTCAGGGCTTCATGTGAAAGGTACTTTACATTGGGTGAGTGCAAAGCATGCAGTTCCAGTGGTATTAAATGAATATGATCGTTTATTTAGTGTGGAAGATGTAGCCAATGCTGAAGGAGATTTTAAGGATTATATTAATCCTAATTCTTTAAATACAACTACCAACGCATGGGGTGAACCTGCATTATTGAATGATGCGCCTGAAATGCGTTTCCAATTTTTAAGAAAGGGGTATTTTTATCAAGATATAACAAGCACAAAGGATAAATTGGTATTTAACCGTACGGTAACGTTGAAAGATGCTTGGGCGAAAGAGCAAAAAAAATAATTAAGCATGTTAACCCTGGAAAACTTTAAGGAACAATGGGAAAAAAAGTTTCCAGACATTAGTTTAAAGTATACTCATTTCTTATTAGCAGTGAGTGGCGGTTTGGATAGTGTAGGTTTAACCTATTTGATGCACTTGCTTGGTGCAAAATGTACCATTGCGCATGTCAATTTTCAATTAAGAGGGGAGGAAAGTAAGCGCGATGAGCAGTTTGTCACTGACTTTGCGAATCGATTGCAAATACCATTCAAAGTAAATCGATTTGAAACTGCGGCTTATGCGGAAACCTATAAGATGGGTATTCAGCAAGCGGCTAGAGAAATTAGGTATGCTTGGTTTGATCAATTAATAAAGGAAATCAAAACTAATTCAGGGGATAATAATAAAGTTGTTTTATTAACAGCGCATCATGCTGATGATCAGGTGGAAACGGTTTTGATGCAATTGTTTCGTGGTACTGGATTACATGGACTCACGGGTATTCCTGATTTTCGTAATGATAGCATTCTGGTGTGTAGACCATTATTGGGATATACCAAAAATCAAATAAAGCATTTCGCCAAGGAATATTCATTGACTTTTGTGGAAGATAGTTCCAATGAAAAAAATGATTATACAAGAAATTTAATCCGAAATAAGTTATTGCCTGCCATACAAGAAGTGTATGCGCAAGCAACAGAAAA